>Ga0265327_10000609_pt1 | contig 59168 bp, 54 predicted proteins | sample 41621metaG_FD_202089 | JGI IMG/M metagenome (GOLD analysis project Ga0265327, IMG submission 202089) | Rhizosphere microbial communities from Carex aquatilis grown in University of Washington, Seatle, WA, United States - 4-16-21 metaG | ecosystem: Host-associated > Plants > Roots > Rhizosphere... | reverse complement strand
GATTACAGCATACACCAGAAACCAACTGATACCACCACCCTGCCCCTTCACCTGGAACAACATAAAGAACAGTATAACGGGTTGCCGCAGTGCATTACGGCTGATGCTGGCTATGGGTCTGAAGAGATAGGATTGCTTGCACTTGCTCAAAACTTAAGGAAAAAAGCAACCAAAAACGCTGAAAAATCCTCTCAAAAACACCCATTGCCATTTTATTCTTCCTTAAAATACGACCTCCTAAAAATTATACGGCACTTAGCTGCATAACCTGCCAATTAAAAAGGCCCCCTCGGAAAACTTCTGAGACGGCCTCTTTTGCGTTTTATCCTTTATCTACACTTTCAACAGCGGCAATATTTCCCCTCCATCCTACTTCTCATGCAGGCAAAGGCCATTGCCGTCCGGGTCTTTAAGCCAGGCAAACCTGCCCCAGGGCAGGTTATCAATCTTACCCACCTCAATACCTTTGGTTTGCAACTCTGCTATTTCTTTTTCAATATCATCAGTTTCGCAAATAACGCCGCTAAACTTCATCAGTGCTATTGATGTACCCTGGTTTGGCAATCCAAGCTGCACCCATGTCTGCCCATGGTCGGCAGGCGCTTCTATTATTACCCGGAAGCCGAGCTTCATATAAAACTCTTTTGCTTTTTGCTGGTCAGTAACCGGCAGCATAATAATTTCAATTGCTTTCATTTTTTATTTTTTTATGTTACAAAGCTATACATGGCTTTGCTGGCAAAAGGCAGGGTAAAACGACATTATTACCCGTTGATTGCGACAAACGTTTACTTTACATTTACACTATGAAGCATATATCCATCCTGATTTTGAAAGAGGCAACCCTTACAAGTATTGACAGCACTTTGCAGCTTTTTACCCGCATAAACGATTTTTTAAAATACCAGGGGCGCCCGCCTTATTATACCATTGAATTGATTGGTGCTACAAAAAGTACAGCGCTAAATAACGGGAGTTTTTATATACGCGCCGATAAAACACTTGAGGAAGTAACAAAAACCAACCTGGTTATTTTGCCGATGATATGCGGCGATTTTGTAAAAGCCATTAACTCCAATAAAGATTTTTATGGCTGGATTGAAAACCAATATGCCGCAGGAGCAGAAATAGCAAGCCTCTGCACAGGATCGTTCGTATTGGCGTCTACCGGTATTTTAAATACAAAAAAGTGTGCGGTACATTGGGCAGCGGCGAATGACTTTACAATAATGTTTCCTGGTGTTACCGTTGCAGGCGATAAAATTATGACAGACGAGAATGGCATATACACCAGCGGCGGCGGCTACTCGTACCTAAACCTGCTATTATATTTGGTAGAAAAGCACTTGGGAAGAGAGTTTTCGGTGCTGGCTTCTAAAATGTTTGAAATAGATATTGAACGAAGCAGCCAAAACTCATTTGCCATTTTTATGGGGCAAAAACAACATGGTGACAGTGATGTTTTAACGGCGCAGGAGTTTATTGAAAACAATTATACTGAGAAGTTTACAGTTGATGAGCTAAGCACTAAATGCGGTGTTGGCAGAAGAACATTTGAAAGAAAGTTTAAAAAACTAACCGGCAACTCATTTATGCAGTACGCCCAAAGGGTTAAAGTTGAGGCTGCCAAAAAGCAACTTGAAACTGGCAAAAAAACTATAAATGAAATTATTTATGAAATTGGGTATAACGATATAAATGCTTTTAGGGAGGTATTTAAAAAATATACAGGTTTTACCCCTATTGAATACCGTAACAAATACAAAGCGCGCCAGGCTTAGTTACAATGGGCTTGCCACTTCAACCGTTAAACCACCGGGTGCAATAAAATAAAAGCCATAACTATCCCTTATTTTTTTAGGCTCTCTCTCAACGGCAATGCCACCGGCTTTTAATGCGTTATAAATATCAAGCACCTGCTGCTGCGTTTGTTGCATAAAGCCAACATGAAAGTCTTGCGGGTAAGCTGCTGTATCACTTTCCCTTAGCTTGCTTAGTACAAGCAAAAAATCATCCTCCCCCTTTAATATGGCAATTATGCCATCACCTTTTTCTTCTGTACAGGCAAAGCCAAAATAGGTTTCAAAAAAAAAGCGTGTTTGCTTAACATCAGCCACGCATAAATTTATATGGTTTAGCCTCATATTTTATTTTTAAAGACTTATTCTTTGCCTTTATCCCCTGGCGAACCCCACGCTAAATGTTGTTCCGGTGCCTTCCTCGCTTTTTACTGAAAGCGTTGCGTTATTCTGTTCGGTAAATTCTTTTACTATCATCAAGCCTATACCGGCGCCTTTTTCGTTTGCCGTGCCTATGGTAGAAATAACCGAACCAAAACTTTTAAACAGTTTTGCCTGCTTTTCGCGGCTAATACCCTTGCCTGTGTCGTGTATATGCACAAACACATTCACATCTGTAAATGTATAAAAAATGCTTACTACGCCTTTGGGCGGAGTAAATTTTATGGCATTGCTTAACAGGTTTTGTACAATAATACGCAGTTGGTTGCTATCTGCTATAAGCAGTTGTTCGTTGCTGTCATCATGTAACACGCTTACACCCTTTTTATCAGCCAATGTTTCAAAAACACTTATTGTTTCTTTTATAATTATGCCAGGCTGTATTTTTTCAAGGTTTGCTAAAATGCCTTCGCGTTGTGTTGCCGCCCATGTTAATAAATTATTCAACATTTGGTTTGACACTGTTACCTGCCTAAACAGGTTTTCAAGCAAATACTTTTGTTGTTCTGCAGGTAATGGCCCGTCAATAATAAGCTGCAGTGTTTGCTGAAGCGAGCCCATTGGCCCACGCAGATCGTGACTTACCACTGCAAACAACTGGTCTTTCATGTAGTTTAAATGTTCAATATTATTGTTTTTTTCAACCAATTGCCTGTTCAATACCTCTTTCGCTTTATAGTTTCGGTATAATAACACAACTGATATAACAAGCGCCAGCGCCACCAGGCTTATGCAAATATTATAAATGCGGGTAAGGCTTATTTTCTGTTTGATCAAATCGTTTTGCTGCCGCAGGTTTTCATTCGTTGTTTCTTTTTGCTGCAGCTTCATGTAGTTAACAACTTCGTCTTTTGCTTCGTTTGTCAAACTGTCTTTATAAAGCCCATCCAGCGCCTGGTATTGGTAAGCATTTTTAAAGTCACCCATGGCTGCAAATATTTTGGCCAAGGTTTGCAATGCCTGCTCTGCATCCCACTTGGCATTCATTGTCCTGGCCATTTTAAAACCCTGCAAGCCATAATCAACAGCTTTTGCATAATCATGCATATAATAATATGTTTCGGCCATGCCATTGTTTGCAAAGGTCAACTCCCAATCATCCCGGTAAATATTGTTATCAAGCACTTTTTTATACCATTCAATTGCCTCATTGTACTTATGGGCTAAAAAAAGTGTTTTGCCCATGCGGTTATAAGCCATTATAGTTATGTGGTGGTCTGCACTCGGCAAATCACCCTGTATAGCGTTGTTTAAAAACATTGTGGCGCTATCAACATTTTTTATATCGTCATAACATACGCCCAGGTTAAAATAAGTAATAGTTACCTGTACGCTGTCGTGTATGGCTTTCGCAAAAACCAGCGATCTGTTAAACTGTTCTATAGCAGCAGGTACCTGCTCATGCCCAAGGTAAATTAGGCCAAGGTTGTTAAGGTCGCTTGCTATGCCTGCGCTATCGTTAATCCCCTGGCTAATACGCAATGCCCTTTCAGAAAAAACCAACGAAGAATCATACGAACCTTTTATATAATACGCTTTGGCAATATTGCTTGTAGCCCGTGCCTGCCCCTGCAGGTACTGCTGCACCTTAGCCATTTGCAATGCTTTATTGGCAAAAAACAAAGTGCTGTCGGGCGCGTTATACAGGTATTTCGTACTTAACTTATTAAAAAGGTCTACTGCGGTATTTTGCGACTGATAATTGCTTTGGGCCTGTAATACAACCAATTGTTTTAGCAGTGTATCTTTAGATTGCGGAAAGGTGTGTGTTGGCAACAGGAAAACAAAGGCAGTAGCCAATATGCTGATATTGCGCAGCTTTGCAATTTTTGCCATTGGTTTTTTAAGGATGGTTACATACATAGGGAAACACGTACCGGTACAGCCGGATATTGAATTGATGTAATAATACCCCGTTCTGCCCAAAAATACAAACAAACATTAAAAACAGTACAATTGTACAAAACAATGTACGGCTACCTGCTGATGTTATTCCTTATACGCCTTTAAGCCCGCCAGTGCTTTGTTATTAAAATCAAACAAGGCAAGGTTTTCTGCGTTGCTGCCATTGGTAGCTGTGGCGCCTCTAAAAGCAACCCAATCAGGCGCCCAGTAACAAAGGCCTGCGCCAAGTTTATTGGGTATGGCGGCAAGCATTGTTTTTAACTGTTCCAAATACATTAACTGGCCCTGCGGCGTTGCACCGTATGCGGGTATAAGCTGGCTGGCTTCGCCAACGCTGTTGTTGGTGTTGTCGTTCCAGGAGAGGGTGAAAGGGTATGCGGTTTCAACAATAAATATTTTTTTATTAAATGGTGCAAGGTTGTTTAGCTGCGATTGAATATAAGCCAGGTCTTTTTCGGCCCACCACGGGTAATAAGACAGACCTATCATATCAAACTGTACGCCTTGCGTAACCATATTGCTATAAAAGCCTGAAGCACCGTCAAGTTCAGCATAGTGCAGCATGATTGAAATACTGTTATCGGTATCCACGGCTTTTATACCTGCTATGCCACTTTTTATCAGCGTCGCAAAGTTTGCCCAATTAGCATCACTGTTGCCGGTTATTTTACCCTGCGGCCACAAAAAGCCGCCATTAATCTCATTGCCAACCTGCACAATGGCCGGCATAGTGTTTTGCGCTTTAAGCAACCCTATTACACGTTGGGTGTATGTCTTCACCGAATCCTGCAAAGCGGTTATTGCAAGCCCGGCCCAGGCTGCGGGTATGGCTTGCTGCCCAGGGTCGGCCCAGGTATCTGAATAATGTATGTCAAGCAAAATTTGTAAGCCGGCATCATTAATCCTTTTACAAAAGGCCAGCACCTCGGGCAATGCAGAATGATCACTTGCTGGCACATGCCATAAACGAACCCTTACCAGGTTACAGCCATAATTTTTAAAAATAGTAAGGGCAGTTTTTGCGGCACCGGTGGTATCGTAAAATTGGGTGCCGGCCTGCTCAATTTCAGGCAAAAAAGAAAGATCGGCGCCGCGGTAATCAATATGCACTTCCTGGGTAACGCCTGTGGTGTCCGGTGGTGTTACGTGTGCAGGCGCGTTGCTTTTTTTGCAGGAATATAAAAGAGAACACAATAAAAAAACACAACAAGCTCTTTTCATACGCGGTAAAGATAAGCAAATGTAAAAAGCAGTTGGTTCGTGAGATAGCCACCTGCCAAAATAATCCGGGTGATTAACAAATTATTTAATAAATAGGCAAGTATCTTATAACTGTAGAATATTTAACCCATTATAACCAACAAGTCTATATGATTATAAACAGTTTACAAAAGGCATGTGCTTTGCGAATACCACTGCATGAATAAAATATTGTTTTTAAGCGTAGCCCTCTCTTCGTTTTTATTTGCCTGTAACAACAATAATAACAACGGCAATACCCCGGGAGAGAAAAAAGTATATAAAGCCAATACATCAATTAACCGTGGTAACGCATGCAATAACCTTTTTTTAGATAGTGCTAAGCTGGAAGATTTTATTACTAAAGATAGCGTGAACGCCAATGTTGCTGACGGGATGCGTGCATTTTATTATGACCGCAATTTTGAATTCGCGTGGTTTGCGCCCGATGGCCTTACTGAACAGGGTCGTGAATTTTGGAACCTTTACACGTATTCAATTTCGTCGTTAAAAGACAGCAGCTTTATTTTAAAAGCGCTTAATAAACGTATGCCGGACATTACCACGCAGGACAGCCTTGAAGTAAGCGCATCTGATAAATCGTTTATAAGAACCGAGTTGATGTTAAGTGAGGCATTTACCAAATATATGCTGAAGGATGGAAAAGAAGCAAATACTGAAGATTTGCAAAAATATGTTCCGGCTAAAAAGGATGATATTATGAAATTAGCCGGGGAAATTTTGGCCAGTGAAGACGGCACCCAAAATGACGATGCTAAACATGCATTTGGATTGCTTCAAGACCAATTGAAAAAATATTACGACCTGGCAAATAAGGGCGGGTGGCAAGCTATACCCTATGTGCACACCAAACTAAAACGGGGCAGCAAAAACGCGGTATTACCCGCTATAAAAAAGCGCCTGCAACTAACCGGTGAATTGCAGGGTAGCGATACTACTGCCAATTTTGACAACCTGCTTGACAGCGCTGTAAAAACCTTTCAAATAAGCACAGGCTACACGCCAGACGGTATTGTTACCGATACCTTAATAAAGTACATGAATATACCTGCACAAAAACGCGTTGAACAACTATTAGTTAACCTGAACAGAATGCGCTGGATGCCTGAATATTCAACAGGGCGGTTAATTGTATCTAATATACCCGAATATGAACTGCACGTTTATGAAAACAAACAAAAGGCTTTTGATATGGATGTTGTGGTTGGCAAAGACGGATCAGGAACGGTAATATTTACAGGCAACCTTACAGAGATAGTGTTTAGCCCATACTGGAATATTCCGCCAAGTATTGTTAAAAAAGAGATAGTGCCAAAAATGAACGGGGATAAGGGATATATGGACAGGGAGAACCTTGAAATAACCGGCCAGAGCGGTGGTCTGCCAGTTGTAAGGCAAAGGCCCGGCCCTAAAAATTCACTTGGCAGGGTTAAATTTTTATTTCACAATTCTTATAATATTTATTTTCACGACACCCCTGCGAAAGACCTGTTTAATAAAGACAAACGTGCCTACAGCCATGGATGTATAAGGCTTGCAGACCCAGTTAAAATGGCCAACTATCTGTTACAGGACAATACCAACTGGACACCTGAAAAGATAACTGACGCCATGAACCAAACGAAAGAAAAATATGTAACATTGAAAAATTCGGTGCCTGTAATTATAACCTATTATACGGCGTGGGTTGACGAAGCCGGAAGGCTAAACATGCGCGATGATATTTACAGCCATGACGCATCTGCGGCTGAAAAAATGTTTACAAATCCATAATAAAAATAGCCCCGGCAACCACGCCGGGGCTAACAACATAAACAACTAAAATTAATACCAACTTTTACACATCGCCTCCATCGTTCAGTATAGGTGAATGCGACATATAATATTTGTCGGCGCTATACATAAACAGGCAACTTCCATCCTTAATTTTTTCAATAATAGGCTTATACATATTTGGCGGTACCGCAGGGCAACCTTCGCTGCGGCCAATATAACCCTGGCTTTTAATGTAACTTTCCGTTACATATTTAGCGCAGTGCATTACAATACCGCGGTTAAATGCATTATCATTAATACCCTGCTCCTCACCTTCCAGTTTTAGAGAGTAGCCATGCTTGCCCTTGTAAGTACCTGAGGTAACATAAAAACCCAGGCTGCTTTTAAAACTATTCATGTCATTTGAGAAAGCATCTGCCATTAGCTTGCCTGAATTGCGGCCATGAGATACGTAAGTGTTAAATAACAGCGTTACATTCTTAAGATCAATAACAAACAGCCTTTTTACGGAAGACGGTTTTGTAAAATCAACTATTGACAATACACCGTCATTTTTTATTTTACCCTGGGCTACCAGGTAGTTATAACCGGTTACAGCATCGTTAAAGGCCTCTTTACTTAAGCCCGCTAACCCAAGGTTCAAACTGTCGTACAAGCCAGTGTACTTACTTACTGTGTTTTTGATCATTACTGCGGCATCAACGGCCTTAGCTGTGTACACGTTCTTTTTAAGCGACATAAATGACACCTGCGTAAAAAGCGCTGCTATAATTGCAATGCACGCTATTATTTTCAATGCTTTTTTCATCATTTGTAATTGATGGTTTTTGATTAATAATAAATTTAAAAGCAATGTTTTGGAAGGCAAAAGATGCATTGTATTATACATCTTTAGAAGGGAAAACAAAATTAGCAACTAACTATACTATAGACGTTTAAAATATGCTTTAAATTACTAATAATGTGTTAACTAATACCTTATCGTTCACCCATAAACGGGTCATAATTAAACAGTTGGGTACAAATAGCAACAGAATGAATTTTCCTGCTCTTCAACTATTAATACCCTTATATAACAACAGACTAAGGAAACTGTTTATTGTGGCAGGGGTTAAAATGTTTAAAATAATATAATATTTAAAAATCTGCTTTGTGCTAACCAACGTATTTTAAGCGTAGCTAACTTTTAAAACACAAAATTTATGGGTGCATTAGGTTTCCAGGAAATACTTTTGATAGCAGTAGTTGTACTGGTTTTATTTGGCGGCAGAAAAATTCCCGAGATGATGAAAGGCCTCGGCCGTGGCGTGAGGGAATTTAATGATGCAAAAAACACGATGAAAGATGACCTGGAAAAAACTGGTAAAGAACCTGTAACAACTGCCCATACGGAGCAAAAACCGGTTTAGTATTCTGTCTTTCGTTTATACATCAACAGGTTGCCGGTTTTTATGCCGGCAGCCTTTCCTATTGTAATATTTTGTTCGCAACCTGTTTACCGCTTACAAAAGCGGCTTCAACAGTACCCGGGTCTTCGCCACTGTACAAAGCCTCGCCTGCAAAAAACAATGTTTCGGCAACAGGTGTGTTTAATATGGCCAAGGCTTGCGCCGTTTCCGGCGTTGCATAACTGTATGCGCCGCAGGCAAACGGGTTATTGGCCCAGCTAAACACTGCTGACGCTGTTAGCAGTCGCTGTAATTCCTCCCCGGTCACGTTAAAAATGGAACAAATAGAGAGTAGCGATTTGCCCACTATCTCGTCGTCGGTCATGTTCCTGATCGCGGTAGCTTTAGGCCCGCCAAGCCAGCCCGTTAATGTAGCGTCTTCCGCCGGAAACTGTGTCCACCAAACGGGTAACCATTCATTGCTTACAATAAAGCCTGCTTTTTCCTTATACCGGTTCCAAAAGACATCTTTAAATTGTAAGATAATTTTCACCACATCGCCATAGCCAATATCATTAGCCGCATGTACATATGCGTCCAACGCAGGTGTAAAATGTATGGCGTTAGGTAATAAAGTGTTTTGCAACATAGCAACCGGTACAGTTATTACAGCTTTTTCAGCAGTATATTGTTTATCGCCGGTATAAACTGTAACATTGTTTTGCAGCCAGCCAACCCGGTTAACAGCACTGTTTGTTACTATATGGCAGCCATGCTTTTTACATTCATCAACCAGGTAGTTTACTAATTTTACATAGCCACCGTTAATGCGGTATTGCGGGCCTTCATGTTCCCATTCGTCGCGCAAGGCTATTACACTAACACGCTCAATATTTGCTAAATCAAATCCTTCAGCAAAACCTTTCACCTGTGCCCTAAGGCCGGCATATTTTTCACCGGGAAAATATTGCTGTAAAAATTGTTGCAGTGTCATGTCATGTTGCAGCGCATTCATTTTTTCGGTAAGTTCATCCCAGTCATCTACTTGTTCTTCCTCCTCCTTCCACTTACCATTTTGACTGCGATACATTTTACCGCCTGTGCGGGTATATGTAATGCCTGCTTCTTTTAACAATTCAAACGTTACCGGTACATTGCCATGAATAAACTCTGCCCCTGCTTCAAATGAATTAGCAAAGCCATTCCCTGTTATGGTATGCATGCGCCCGCCTGCACGGTCACTGCCTTCCAAAATAGTCACGTTATTGCCGGCGGCGGCCAAAAGCTTTGCAGCCATAAGGCCGGCCGCACCCGCACCTATAACAATAATTGTTGAGCCCATATTTTTTACTATTCAACAACAATATTAAGCAAGGGTTTGGTATAACTATTGTAATTTTTATTGCATTGAATAACTAAAATTTATTTGTTATGATACGCAAATTAAAATCAGGCGGATACAGGCTATACTCGCGCAAGGTGGATGATAACCCGTTTTGCCTGAACTGTTAATACCACTAATGCCAGGGTTACTATTTTCCGTAATGCGATGCGAGGGCATATAATTGCACAGGGTGATTTGATAGGGTACTATGAGATGTAGGTTTGTGAACAACGGATTTTGTTTTACAACAACAAAGCAGCATTTTAAATAATCAATTGCTTTATATTTGAATAAACCCTTAGCATGAAGAATATAGCATTGCTTATTTTGTTAGCATTAATTTTTTCCTGTACCAGGAAGGAGAATAAAAATTCTTTTTTTTTGTGGGATTATACAACCAAAAGCGAACTATCTGAAGTTGGTTTTAAACCCGCAAAAGCGCCCAACAAACCTGATATATTGGAAGATTGGCTGTGGAAATCCGTAAAAGACACTGATGTAAACTACTTCTTCAATGGCGATATTTTACTTAATAAAATGATACACATAAGAAATGTTGACAGCAGTAAATTATTTAGTTTTTTAGGAACGATTGGATTTAAATATAAGGGAGACAGCCTGGTATTTGCAAATAATAAAATAAAGTTTTTGATACAGAGGCATGGCAAGTCTTTTTTCTTTACGCAAAAATTACAATGATGATACGCGTCTGCGCATTGTCATGGATAGCGTTACGGCACCTAATATAAAATAGCCCCTTTATTAAAGGGGCCAATTATGTAAAGCAGCAGTGCTAATTTAATTGCAGCTACCACCATCTGTTGTGCAAAAATTTCCATCTTCTGCCTCTTCCATTTGCAGTACAGGGTGCTTCTCTCTCCACTCGCCAAACGACTTTTCCAGCACCTGTACGAATACGTCAGGCGATTGCGCACCCGATATCGCATATTTACGGTCGAACACAAAGAATGGTACGCCCCTTACACCTATTTCAGCGGCCTCGTTAATATCAGCTTTTACTTCATTGCTATAAGCAGCGCCGGCAAGCATGGTGATAACTTCTTCTTTGTTTAACCCGATCTCAACTGCTAATTCAATTAGTGTTGCATGGTCGCTCGTGTCTTTGCCCTCGGTAAAGTACGCGCTAAACAATCTTTCTTCGGCGGCGTCGCCTTTGCCATGCTTTTTAGCTAACTGTATTAACCTGTGCGCATCAAAAGAGTTTGCTATAACCGCAATATTAAAATTGTAAGTTAATCCAACAGCTTTTGCGGTATTAGTTACCTGCTCGTGCATTTGCAAGCTCCACTCGCGGCTCTGCCCTTTTATTTCAGCAAGGTAAGTGTGTACGTCTTTACCGGGCTGGCTTTTCATATTAGGGTCTAACTGAAAGCTGTGCCAGCCAATCGCAACATTTTCCCTGCCGTCAAAGCGCTGCAACGCCTGCTCAAATTTGCGTTTGCCTATGTAACAAAACGGGCACATTATATCACTCCATACGTCTAACTGCATTTTATCACTTGCCATACATAAAAATTTATTACAAATATACTGCGTTATTATGCGGCAACAGCTTCAGCCTGGGCTACAAACTGCACGTTTGCTATTATAGTAACATCATGGCCCAATAAAATGGCGCCGCTTTCGCTAACCTTGCCAAAGCTTACACCAAAATCAGTACGGTCTATTTTACCTGTTATAGTATAGCCGCTGCGTGTATTGCCCCAGGGGTCAGTAATAATGCCGCCAAACTCAACATTAAGGGTTATTTGTTTACTTACACCACGCATAGTTAACGTGCCGTGAAGCTTATAGTCTTCGTCACCAATTTTTTCCAGCCTATCGCCTGCAAAAGTTATTTGTGGATGGCTGTCAGCATCAAAAAAATCGCCATTTTTTAAATGCGCATCCCTTTGCTCGTTATTGGTTGAAATTGAGTGTACATCTGCTGTAAATTGTACCTTTGCAGTGGTAATATCGTCGCCCTCGGTAACAACGCTGCCGGTAAATGTTTTAAAACTGCCTGTTACGGTAGTTATCATCAGGTGTTTAACCTTAAACTGAATGTCAGAATGCGAAGCATCTAATGCCCATGTTTTTGTTGCCATTGTTTTAATTTTTTGTTTGCAGCACAAAACTAGCTATCTTTACTTACCTAAAGTAACTGGTTACCGAAAGGTTACCGGTTACCTGCGGGTAACTTGGTATAATGGGCCCGTTGGCCGAACTTTGCAAGTTGCTTAATGCTTAATTATTAAACATTACCCGAAGGGCTCCTTCGGACAAACTACTAAATATGTTAAAAGCAGTAAAAAACGGCAAGCCAAAAGATCATAAAGAATGCATGACGGCCCTTGCACCCGTACAGGATGCCTTATATGTTTTAAATGGCAAATGGAAGCTGCCGGTAATTATTGCACTGCGCGAAGGCAACAAACGCTTTAGCGATATTCAAAAGCAGGTTGTAGGAATAGCGGCCAAAGTACTGTCGCATGAGTTGAAGGAGCTTGAACTAAACGGCTTTGTAGAACGTGTTGTATACAATACCACGCCTGTTACAGTTGAATATAATATTACTGAATATACCGACACACTGGATGATGTTATTATGGCGCTGCGCGACTGGGGCCTTATGCACCGCAGCAGGATTCGTGCGCAGATGAAGGAAAGAAAAGCTGTATAAGTTTAAGGTTTAAAGTTGACTGAAGCGAATTTGCCCCTGCAATGTCTTTAATCCTTTTTACTAATCAACTTATTGACCGGCGTTTACTAATCAACTATTCCTTACCAGTCAACTAATTACTTTTCTTACTAAGCGCAGCTACTTCATCATACACTTTATCAAAGCGGGTGCCTTTATGTTGTTGTAATATAGCTGAGAATTTTTGCTCCACTCCCTTCAACAGTTTAATGCAAAGTTTCTGGTCATCCTCGTCTACATCAAGCATCATCATAGCTGCCACCTTTGATATACGTTTTTTACAAACTTCAATAACCCTGTTTCCCTCGGCGGTAATTTTTAAACGTTTGGCGCGTTTATCATCTTTATCGGGGGTTTCTACAATAAAGCCTTTCTTTATCATGCGTGCAAGCATATCGGTACCGCTTGAAAGCTCATACAGGTTTGAATAAATTATTTCTGTCTTTTTCATGTTTGTGTGCTGTTGTATGCTAAGCAGCACGCCAAACTCTTCAAGCTGGCTAACACCGGTACCTTCAAGCGCCATAGCCGCATAAGCAACATTTATTTTATGTATCCGGCCCATAATTTTAAGTAGCAGGCCAGGTGTGTTAAATGGCACAACGCCGCCAACCAGGGGTGCCTTATTTTCGCTTTCGCGTTTGTGTATCAATAAATAGCGGCAAAAGTCTTCAATACTTCCATCAGCATGCTTCTCTTCAAACTCTGCCCACCTGTTAACCAGGTCAACTGTTTTATTCATATTGTTTCGGTTTCGTTGTAAAATTAATTTTTTTATTTCGGATTTAGTTATTTATTTCGTTTTCGGTAATTAAATTTAAAAACAACACCGAAAGCGAATCATTATGAAAGAATACATTTTTCTGTTAAATAGCCCCACTAATCCGCTTAGTGAGGCAGACGCGCAACAAATGCGATTACAATGGGGCAGGCTAACTACGCGGCTTAGGGAGGAGCAAAAATTTGTAGAAGGTTATATTTTTTCCGCCACTGGCCATACCGTTAATGGCTCCCCCGAACGAACCGTTATGCCTGTGATTTTTGTGCACAATAACATAATGGCCTCGGGCTGCCTGATAATAAGAAGCAATAGCATGGATGAGGCGCTGAAGCTTGCTCAATTATGCCCTATACTTGATTTTGGCGGTACTGTTGAAGTGAGGGAACGCATGCCGCAGCCACAACCGCAACCTTTACCCGTTACAATACACTAACAACAAAATAAAAAAATATGCCAGTACACATTATTCTACCAGCGTGCTTAGTGCTGCACATTATAGGCCTTACCATGATGGCAGGCACCACACTTATTGATACCATTGTTTACAAACAGTTTTTTAAGCTGTACACCATTAACCAAACAAAAGCGCAGGGCGTACTTGAAGCTACCGCTAAGGTTGCTGTGTTATTTGCCGTCGGCTTTGGGTTGCTTTTATTGTCGGGTGTAAGTATAATGGTTTTAACAAATGGCATTTACGGTGAACAAACCTGGTTTAGAATAAAAATGATACTGGTAATAATCGCCATTATAAACGGCCTGGCCGTTGGCAGGCGTACAGGCATACAAATAAGAAAAAATGTTGAAGCAAATGGCGCCGCAGCAAACCTTGCAGCGCTAAAACAAAAGTTGCTTATTTTTCACATTATACAGCTAACCATATTTACCGTAATTTTTGTAATGGGTGTGTTTAAGTTTAACTAACGTGCTGGTGGTATATTTTCTTTAAATCTTATACAGTGTTCTTTATTCCTTTCAGCAATTTACTTAACGGCATTATCGCCAATCAATCTTCATCTAATATGCATATAATTGTTTTTGGCGCAACAGGCCGTACTGGCAGACATGTGTTGCATTTAGCGCTTGACAAAGGCTACCGCGTTACCGCTATAGCACGCAACCCGGCAGCCTTACAAATAACTCATCCCCTGTTAACAATAATAAAAGGTGATGTGCTGCAACAGGAAAGTTTTGCACCATACATGCAAAATAAAGATGCGGTAATAAGCTGCACAGGTACATATAGCGGAAGGCCTACCAAAATATATTCGCAGGGCATACAAAATATTTTAGCTGCCATGCAGGCAGCAGGTGTAAAAAGAATAATGGCTATATCTGCAGATGCTGTTGTTATAAACCCTAACCTGCCGTTGCTATATAAGTTTGTAGCCAAATATATTTTATGGCGTATATTGAAACACCCATTTACCGACCTGCTGCTGATGGAAAAAATATTGGAACACAGCAATACCGACTGGACCGTTGTACGCCCACCACAACTTACCAACAAGCCATTAACAGGCAAATACCGTTACATGGTAAATGGTTTTATGAAACGCTGCCTGCGCATTAGCAGGGCCAATGTTGCCCACTTTTTTGTAAACAACATATTGAACAAAGAAACCTATAAGGCTATTGCAGAAGTTGCGGAGTGATAATACTATTCCTTTTGAGTGTATGTTAAAAATGCGGAAACATAGCGATAAACAAATATTCTCAAACCCCCGTGTTTCCTACTATTATCTGCATTTAACGATCCTTATTGCTATTTTTGCAGAAATTGCCTGCCATGCAGTTTCACGATATTTTGTCGGATGCCGTACCCGGTTTTATTATACTTATTGCTGCAGAGGTAACCTTTGCTGTAAAAACACAGCGTGAACTGTACAATGTAAAAGATGCTGCTACAAGTATTACACTTGGCCTGGGCAATTTAATTACGGGCATTTTTACAAAGGGCATTATTTTTTTGGTGTACGCTTGGCTGTTTAAATACAGGCTGTTTACCATACCCTTTACTGCATGGTGGGGTTGGGTGCTTTGTTTTTTTGCCGATGATATTAGTTACTACTGGTTTCACAGGTGCAGCCACCATGTGCGCTATTTTTGGGCAAGCCATGTGGTGCACCACACATCTGAATATTATAACCTTGCCGCTGCATTGCGCCAAACATGGACAGGCAACATAACCGGAGCATTTATTTTTTGGATATGGATGCCTCTTATGGGATTTGAGCCGGGCATGATAATGCTGATGCAGTCAGTAAGCCTGTTGTACCAGTTTTGGATACATACAGAAGCCATTAAAAGAATGCCACGCTGGTTTGAGTTTATTTTCAACACACCATCTCACCACCGCGTACACCATGGCAGTGACCTGCTATACCTTGATAAAAACCATGCAGGTATTTTGATCATTTGGGACAGGATGTTTGGCACTTTTCAACCAGAGGATTTTCGCCCTAAATACGGCCTTACTAAAAATGTGCAAACTTTTAACCCGGTTAAGGTAGCTTTTCATGAATGGATGAATATAGGCAAAGACCTGAAAAAAGCGCGCACTTTTAAAGATTACATAAACTACATGTTTAACGCACCAGGATGGAGCCATGACGGCACTACCAAAACCACCAAACAAATGCGTGAACAAAAGGCAGAAGATAAGGTGAATGTGTAGCAGGTATTCTCACCACACAGCCAGTACCGCATAGGTTTTATGTTTGATAGCCTGAGATCAAAAAGCATTAAAAAATGCACTTTATTAATCATCATCTTCTTCACCCGCAGGTACTACAAATGCGCTTCTTTTAGGGGCAGGCATTGTGCTGTTCTCACCTTTTATTGATTGCCATATAACCTGGTTAAGCAGCAGGTCAGGCGCATTATCGGCTTTTTTAAAATCGAACTTCGCGGTTTGCGCTGCGCCCTTTGTGCTGGAAGGATTACGCAGTTTTAAATTGATAATAGCAGCTTGTGCGTTGTAAGCGCTGGTGTCAGCAATATTATTAAAGCAGCCCCACATGGGGGTTGCCGCCGCATCGTACTGGCTCATGGGTGGTAACCCAACCATCAGCTCTATGGTACGCAGCATAGATGATGTTGTATATGGCGTATGGTCAACCGAATGCATTTTTATATAGGGGCTTGCTACGTATGCCACACTGCGATGTGCATCAACATGGTCAGGCCCGTCCTGCGCATCATCCTCCAGCACAAAAATGGCGCTTTCCTTCCAGATGGGGCTATGCGATATGTGGTCAACAAGGCGGCCAAGCGCAAGGTCGTTATCAGCAACATAGGCTAAAGGTGTCGGCTTACCGGCTGATGAACCATAAGTGTGATCGTTTGGAAGATAAACAGTATTAAACTTTGGCACTTTATTAATAGCAACAAGTGAGTCGAAGTCATGCTCAAATATTTTCTCGCGCGCCACATCTTCAATATCAAGGTTCCAGCCGGGATATTGCGCACAATAATTTGAGGGTATTTTCAGCACGGGCAGCGATGGCGGGCCGTCATCCATAAACTCACCATAGTTACGAAAGGGCACACCTGCCCGCTGGCAGTAGTCCCAAATAAAACCTTTGGTGGGGTTTGCAACAGGTACGCTTCCGCCAAAATCGTATTCGCCACCTCTGCCGTTGTAGTTTGAAGGCCAGTTTTTTTCTACATAGTCCGTAGCATAGCCCGCCATTGACCAATTATGTCCATCAGCGCTTACCTCGGCATCTACATAAAAATTATCCAGCAGTACAAACTGATCTGATAGTGCATGCGCATTGGGTGTAACATTTCGGCCAAAAATGCAAAGGCTGCTGTCGCCGTTACCCCGTGGCATGTCGCCCAGCACCTGGTCATAAGTCCTGTTCTCTTTCAACACATAAAAAACATATTTAATGGGCAATAAACTGTCAGCAGGTTTAAGCAAGGGGTTCCCATTATTGCCGGCCTGTTTTGTTTCTTTCTGTTTGTTGTATGGTGTATTAAGGTATACCTGGCCCGTGTAAAACTTCATCAGTTTTTCGCCAGGCGTGGCAATGGTTGAGAGTGTGCCCTTGAACATATTGGCAATATATGTAACAGAATCGTAACCGTTACTGCTTTTATATAGCGCTTTATGCAGGTTTCTTAATGGCTGCGGGCCGTTTGAATTTGCCATTGACGACATACCCTTACCGTTAATTACCAATATGTTTTTTTTTACAACTTTAACCCCGGTAGGGTACCAGCCTACGGGTATAAAACCTTTTGTATGGCTGTGGCCGGGCTTTTCCACATCAAAAACAGCCAGGCAATTGTTATCTGCATTGGCTATATATAAGGTTTTATCGTCGGCAGATAACGCCACACCATTTGTTGTTGAGCCAATTGGCGCATCAGGATACAAAGCAGCATTTAGTGTTTCAATTACCGTTTTTGCGGCAACATTAATTACCGAAACCGAATTAGCATTTGCGTTGGCAACGTACAACCATTTGCCATTACGGCTAACCACCATATCGTTAGGATGGTCTTCTGTTGTTATGGAATCAGTTAATTGCCGTGTTGTAGTATTTAATACCCATACTTTACCACCACCCCAAGCAGAAATGTACAGTTCATTATTTACTGGGTTTAACACACAGGTATATGGTTTGGCGGACAGGTTAACAGACTGTATAACCTGCATTGTTGCAGTGTTGCATATATAAAGCCTGTCATTTTCTTTAGTAACAACATACAGCAGGTTGTTTACCTCATCAATAGTAACGCCTGCGGCGCCTATCTTTTCTATAGGCCAGGTTGCACCAAGGCGCAGGGTATCTTTATTTACCAGCACGCCCAGTTTAAGCTGGTAGCGTATAATAATATTGGTATTGCCGCCTGATGCATACAGGTAGGGCCGCTTTTTTTCAAATGCCAGCCCAAGCCAGGCTGTATCAATATTAACCTGCTGTACCAGTTTATTATGCTTTAGGTCAATAAGGTCAATCGTCTGGTTATCGTTGCCATTGTTGGTTACAGCAGCATATTTACCCCCCGGCGCTATAGCTAAATTAAGGGGGAGATCACTGCTGAGTGTTACAGAAACACCGGCAGGCGTAAGCGACCAACCATTTGGCAACACTACTCTGCCTGCACCCTGGGTGTATGCAACCTGTGCCTGTAACATAGCGCATACTGTAAGCAACAGAAGCATCTTTATATAATTAATTTTACCGGGCATTTTTTTATTTTCAGTTAGCAGCTTGTATAATAGCTGTAATTGTGCAAACTTACAGTTTACCCAAACGCGTAAAACATTAATGTTAAGTTACTGCAACCGTTTGCATTTACATAAACAATGTGCTATGGTAAATTTATTCCACACTTAAGTTAGTTTATATTGACGAAATGCCTTGTTTTTTTACTGTGGCATTATGTTTGGTTTATAGCCTGCATTATAACACAACAAAAATGATAACCCATGAAATACAACCGAACGATGCTTGTTGCCGCTGCAACAAGTGTATGTATGCTTTTTGCATGTAACAGTAATAAAGATTATAAAACAGACGACGATACTGTAAATGCTGCATCAAAGCAAACCGCTATTTCGCAGCAGAGTAATGTTGATACAGCAGCAATGAACAATGGCGGCAGCACAGCGCCACCACCGTCTGATACTGCGGTAATAAACCCATCTGCACCAGCTGCTGCGGGCAGCGCCACTGCAAGCACAACGCCTGCAAAGGGAACAGCCAGACCAAACATGGCTAAAAAAGGACATAAAGGGCAAATACGCACAGCGGTACGCAGTGCAAGAATGACCGGTAAGATGGAAGAAGACAAAAACGGTGTATATAACTATACTGAAGTATTACCCGCTTACCCGGGCGGACAAAACAGCCTTGACCAGTTTGTTCAAAACCATATAGAATACCCGCAGGACGCTATTGATAACGGCGTTGAAGGCACGGTGACCGTAACTTTTGCCGTGGATGAAAATGGCAAAGTTTATTCACCGGTAGTAAAAGGCAGCAGGCTGGGCTATGGCCTTGACGAGGAGGCTATGAAAGTTGTAAACCAAATGCCTAAATGGACACCCGGCCGTATACAAGGCAAAAATGTGAAAACATATTATGACCTGCCAATAACATTTACCCTGCTGTAGCTTAGTGCTGCACAGTTTACATATACATCCATATAGCATAAGGAAGAGGAACAAACGTTCCTCTTTTTTTATGATGCAGTAAGTTAGTAGCTTGCAAACATGAGTAAACGCGTTTTAAGTTGTTTTTGCCTTTGCATTTTATTAAGTGCTAACGCCATTGCGCAAACATTGGTAAATTTCACTATTGCCCCATGGAAGGATAATAAAAAAGCAGCTGCATCTATTACACTGGATGATGCTATTGAAGGCCAGTTTACCATTGCGGCGCCACTGTTAAAAAAATATAGTATGCCCGCAACGTTTTTTATTACCACACGTATAATGCAGCAGCAAGGTATAACCTGGCAAATGCTTAATAATGCTGCTGCCAATGGCAACGAAATTGCCAACCATACTTTAACACATCCATATTTACGCAGGTTGCCTGTTGACAGCATTGCGTACGAAGTTGATGGCTGTAATAAGCTGATCGACAGCAATGTTCCGGCTCAAAAATGCATAACGCTGGCCTACCCTTTTGGAGATGGCGGCAACCCAACAGATTCAGAAGCAATAGTGATGAAGGCGGTACAACCTTTTTGTATCGGCGCACGCGCAACACGTAACAATAAACTTGCTTATAACCCTTATGCATTTGCAACCGGCAATAATGCGTACTACACTATAAACAGCGATATGATAGCTGATTCAGCAAGTGCAGCAGGTTTGCCCGTGCAATTAGATGAAACCATTGCTGCAGGTGGCTGGTATGTGCCAACTTACCATGGCATTGAAAATGGCTGGATAATTACAAAGGCCGCGGTTTTTGAACAGCATTTGCAGGCTTTTGCTAAACGCAAAGATGTTTTGTGGATAGCCACTTTTGCTGAAGTAATTAAATACCATAAAGAGCGAAATTGTGCTAAAATAAATATTACAGCAGAAGATAAGTACAATATAACATTAGCCTTAACTGATACACTGACCAACACCGCAATTTGGAACGAACCGCTTACGCTTAACCTGCAACAAACTGAGTTTAAGGTTAAAAGCATTACACAAGGTGGTAAAAACATACCTTTTACCATTGCAGATGATGTGGCGACATTTAATGTTATGCCGGGTAATGAGATAATTATCAGGAAAAAAATAACAGCGCTGGAATAGGCAACAAAAAAATAGATCGCGCCTTTCAAGTATGATGTTATTCATAACAAGCCGCTAATCACCTGTTGCCGTTACCTGCTAAACTTTAAAGTTGTAAAAGTTGCGGGGTTAAATATTTTTTCATCAATAGCATCATCTACAAAAATATCGTGGTACGCTTCCGTTTGTATGAGTTTATCGTTAACATAAAAACGACAGTAAGTTTCACTCCATCCATTTTTCATTTTTACCTGGTTCTCAAAAGTGCCTTCTTCTTTTCTTTTTTCATCGTATTTAAAAAAGCGAACAGGCACCATCATTTCTTCATCAATCCATAGCTGGTTTACCTTCTCATCATTATTGGTGGTGCCAATTACATATACCGGTTTGCCTTTCCATGTGTCTTCATGATATTTGGTAAGGTCGTAACCCAGGTCTTTAAATCGCGCCAGCGCGTTATTAAATGTGGCAAAGTACATGCCGCCTAAAAAAAACGTAAGCTCGTCCCTGTCTTTACTTGTTTGTTGTAGTTTGCCATTCTTAAAAAAGTAAGATGAGTCGCCTTTATATATAACAGCATTGCCATCGGCCGGGTTACCAAAATCAATACGAAACAAGTCGGGGTATATAGCATTTTCGTACCAGGTCTCGGTTTTAACTAAGCTGTCGTGCCGGTACCTTTCTGTTGTTTGGTTAAAGCTTATTGTTTTAAACCATTTGCCACTATACTTATCATACATTTTTTTAAGTATGGCATCGCCGGTAACCGGTTGTTTGGCAAAAGAAAAAAGCAATAGTAAACCACAGGCGGTTAAAACAGTTTTCATATGTACATTCAATTTATACAGGTACGTAAGGCTTTAAATATATTACCTAAATGTGTATAAGCAGCGCAAAATTATTTTAAGCGGCTTTTTAACCACACGAACCGGGTGAAATACACGCAGTTGCGCTTTTAAATTGCTTCCAAAGTAAAATGTTTGCCCTTAACCACTTTTTATTATACCCGGTTTGATAACTATTTTGTTATTTTATGCTGCACTGCCGCATTTAAACAGCCAGCATTCTGCGGCAAAACTTTTAACGATTAAAAACACTCTTGCCATGCAATACCTGAAAACTTACAACAAGCACGATGTGCTTAGCCTTACCAGGCTGCGACGTTTTGAAACCAAAATTGGCGAACGCGTACATTTACCCTGGGAAGGTTTGCCTGCGGCGGAAGCCATTGCAAAATCAGCCGCAAAGTTTGTTATAGTTGGCATACCTGAAGATATAGGCGTTAAAGCCAATATGGGCGTTGGTGGTGCGGCCAGCGCATGGGTGCCTTTTTTACAGGCATTTTTAAACGTACAAAGCAATGATTTTTTTGACGGTGGCGATGTATTGTTGCTTGGCCACCTTGACTTTACAGAACTTGCCGCACTGATTGAGAACAATGCCCATAGCAACGAGGAACGTATTGAAGCATACCGCCACGCAGTTAATACTATTGACGATGCAGTTGAGCACCTTATAAAAGTTATTACAGAAAATAAAAAAATACCTATTGTAATTGGCGGGGGCCATAACAATGCCTACGGCTGTATTAAAGGCGCCGCTAAAGGTTTGTTTAAAGCGGGTATAATACCTTTAGCCCAAATTAATGCGGTTAACCTTGACGCCCACAGCGATTATCGCCCAGTTGAAGGCAGGCATAGCGGTAACGGTTTTAGGTATGCTGATGAAGACGGCTACCTGGAAAAATATTGTGTTATTGGCCTGCACGAAAACTACCTGCCCCAAAATGTTTGGGTTGATATTGTAAACGACCCTTTTTTAGATGTGATTACCTACGAAGATATTTTTCTGCATGAAAAACGCACGTTTATACAAGCTGTAGCACACGCCAGTGATTTTACTGCCGATACATACTGTGGCATTGAGCTTGACCTTGACAGCATTGAACATACCTTAAGCAGCGCGGCCACACCCGTTGGCATTAAGCCCCTGCATGCACGGCAATATATGGCCTACACCGCTGCTGATTGTAAAGTTGCTTACCTGCATATTTGCGAAGGCGCCGTACACTTAGACGATGGCAAAAAAGATGAAACAACCGGCAAGCTGATAAGCTATTTGGTTACCGATTTTATAAAGGCGGTATAAGGATGTGCAATGCCAAAAAATGGCACGGGATTAGGATGGTATAAGCATGCCAAAAACGATCGTGCAACGCATCAAAGCTTTTAATAATTCCCGTATTCCTAAAATGGTTCAGTTAAAGTACAGGTATATGAACGAAAATATGTTTCGTTTTTACCGTGGTACCTGCCATATTTTTTATGAGGATCTTGCAACGGCCAGCCCTTTTCCCTACTCTCCACACACATGGATATCAGGCGACTTGCATATTGAAAACTTTGGCAGCTATAAAGGTGATAACCGCGTGGTTTATTTTGACCTTAACGACTTTGACGAGGCCATATTAGCGCCTGCCACCTGGGAGGCAGCAAGAATGACGACAAGCATTTTTGTCGCTTTTCAAAGCCTTAAGATCGGGCAGAAAAAGGCGGTTAATATGGCAAAGCTTTACATAAAACAATACGCCGCTACGCTGGCCTTCGGCAAACCTAATTATATTGAGCCGCGAACTGCTTCAGGTATTGTACAACATTTTCTTTCATCCGCTGCAAAAAGCAAGCGTAAAAAGGTATTACGTAAACGTACAGAGAAAAACAAAGAAGGCTTAACAATACAAACAAGCCACCCAAAGCATTTTAACCTGGATGAAAAGCTAAAACAGGAGGTTTGCGGGCATATTGACGAGTGGCTGCAGCATGACAGCAACAGCCCTTATAATTACAAAGTGGTTGATGCCGTTTTTAGAATTGCGGGCACAGGAAGCATGGGCCTTAAACGATATGTGCTGCTGCTTAGATCGCTTAACGATAATGGTGAAAAACATTTACTGCTTGATATGAAGCAGGCCGTACCATCTTCCCTGCAACCTTATACCCAAATTACCCAACCCAAATGGAACACGGAAGCAGAACGTATATGGAACATACAGCAAATTATGCAAAACCGGGCACCGGCATTATTTAGCACCACCATTTTTAACGGCGACGCATACATTATACAGGAAATGCAGCCTGCGAAAGACAATATTAATTTCAAACTCATCAGGCAGGGATACCGGGATATGTACCAGGTTATTGGCGATATGGGGATGCTTACCGCGTCATCGCAGCTTAGAAGCTGCAGCAGGTATGGCTCATCTATAGCAGATGAGCTTGTTGCCTTTGGCAACGACCAGCATTGGCAGCAAGCGGTGTTGGAATACGCCATGGCATATACAGAAAAAGTGAGAGATTATTATGCGCAATTTAAGCAGGCAATGAAGGACAAGGGGTTGCGGGGGAACATGCTGTAGCGCATATTGTTTATTTTTTGCCGCATTAATGTATTAAAAATGAGCCCACGCAAAGGATTTTAATACCCGCAAACTGTTGGCATGCTTTATGAATTGATTATATTATTATTCATCTATTATTCATCTTAAAAAGTTAACCTATGTTACGCTGGACAGTTATATTTTTAGTGGTTGCTATAGTTGCAGCCATATTTGGCTTTGGCGGCATTGCTGCAAGCGCAGCCGGAATAGCCAAGATATTCTTCTTTATTTTTATTGTATTGTTTGTACTGTCGTTAGTTTTCGGCAGGCGCTCAATAGAGTAGCAGGCAATTCAATTAAAATATTCAACAAGCATGTTATTCAGTATATACTACTGGTGCAACATGCTTGTTTTTAGTTTGGTGAATAAACATAACTGCTGATTTTATAGAGCATGGTTTCATTTCCCCATTATTGATAGAATAATTTTGGGTTGAGAGGCCGGGGCAAGCGCCGTTGTATGTAAATTTTATCGGCATTTATCATTTACATGAGCGCATGCCATAAAACAAAAAAGCCCCACATTATGTGAGGCTTTACTTGCGGACTGGACGGGACTCGAACCCGCGACCTCCGCCGTGACAGGGCGGCATTCTAACCAACTGAACTACCAATCCGTTCCAATTTGTATTGCTACAAACTCCTGGAATTATTTTATACAAATAATATTAATCTTAAAGAACTTTTTGCGGACTGTTTCGGGCTTGAACCCGTCCCGACTCTCGTCGGGACCGTGACACATTCTAACCAACTGAACTACCAATCCGTTCCCAACTTTGTATTACTACTTCGTTTTTCGGGACGGCAAAGATAAGGGTAAACACCTTTTATCAAAAACTTTATTCAAAAAAATTTTAAGAAATTTTATTTAGCTGTTTTATAAGGTGGTATAGCAGTTTTTTATCCTTGTAACAAGCCCATCACTGTAATACTCTTAAATCAACTACAAACTTTAAACTCCCTCCTACTCCACCACCCACTCATGTATACCTGTTGAGTTATCTTTAGGCAACTGTACTTCCAGTTTTAAGGCGGTGGTGGTCACACCTTCAAATGTTACGCTGTTGTATTTGTCTTTTGCAATTTCGTAATCAGTTGTATTTTTTACGGGTATCCACTGGCCGTCTTTCATATAATAAATTTTCCAGGCGGCGGGTATGCGGCAACCACCAAAGGGGCCATCATCATACCAATACACTTTGCAGTTGGTTACGGTATGGGGGGCATCAAAGTCGTACCGCACCCATTCAGTAGTATCCTTTTTGGGCCACCAATGAAAGTACGGCAGGCTTTGGTCTTTACTGTCTACAGGCTCAAACTGGTCGTTAATAGCCTTTATGCTGCGCGACCTTATGCTGGCGCTTACTTTACTTGTATTGGCAATAGTTGGCGCGGGCTGCGGCCTTGAGGCAGACTGGCTGTAAGGTATCCACACTTCCATCTCATCTGCGCCGCGGTTGTTCCATGCGTAATATGGTATGGCCCTTACCTGCTGTGTGCTGGTAAGCAACGCCGTAGTGTTTAACTGGCGCCTGGTAGCCTGCCCTTCAGTTGTTATTACATTAATGCCGTTTAACAGGCTGCTGTTATAGCTAACCTGTAAAGGCGTTGTTTTGTTAACTACAATGTTTTGTACAAGGCTGTCTTTATTATCCGCCCCTTCAAGACAATACATAATAGGGCCGTACTGTATGGCAAAGCGCCCTGTATCTGCCTTTACATTGGCGTTGGCATAAATATGCTGCACCTGCATAGGCAGCTCAACAGAAACCTTATCGCCTTTTTGCCACTCGCGGCTGATGACTGCATACCCCTTCTCAACAGTGTAGGTATAGGGCTTGCCATTAATGGTTAACACCACGGGCAGCTTAGCATCTGCAGATATATATAAATCACCCGGAACCGGCTGCTGCTGCGCCCAGCCGGGTATGCGCACACGCACGGTAAACTTACCCGCTGTGGCAGGGCTTACTTCCATATCTATCTTACCATCCCACGGATAGTTTGTTGTTTCATTTATATGCACATTGCCACGGGCCAGCTTAACATCGCTGCTGTTGCTCATAAACAGGTTTACATACAGGTCGTTATTGTTTTGCGCAAACACGTAACCCGGAACAGAAGGTAAAAACCTCGTCATGTTACTGATACAACAGGCGCACGAAAACCATGCACTCCGCTCATTATTGCCCATTGATGCCAGCGGGTTGGGATAAAAAAACTTATCACCGCTTAAGGCTACGCCGCTGAGCAAACCATTGTACAATGTACGTTCCAGCACATCAATATATTTTGAATCGCCATGCAGTAAAAACATGCGGTTGTTCCAGTATACGTTTGCAATGCTGGCGCAGGTTTCAGCATAGGCGCTCATGTTCGGCAGGTCGTACGCGTCGCCAAAAGCCTCGCCGTTATTGGTAGCGCCAATACCGCCGGTAATGTATATTTTTTTATCAACCACATCTTCCCAAATAGCATCAATGGCGTGCAGGTATGCGGTGTCGCCGGTAAGCGCCGCCACATCTGCCATGCCGCTGTACATATAGGTAGCGCGCACTGCGTGGCCCTCGGCCTCGTGCTGGTCAACCACTTTTTTATCGGCCTGGTTATAGCTGTCGCCTTTGGGGCCGCGAACATCTAAAAAGAATTTAGCAAGGTCAAGGTACTTCTTCTCCCCTGTTATGCGGTATAGTTTGGTAAGGCCAATTTCCACAATCTGGTGGCCCGGGTATTCCTCTTCTTTGCCATAGCCAAAATCTTTCACCAGCAGGTCAGCATTTTTTAAAGCGATGTTCAACAAGGTTCTTTTGCCTGTTGCGTTGTAGTGGGCATAAGCAGCCTCGTACAGGTGGCCGGCATCGTATAGCTCGTGGCTTAATATTTCCTCGTTCACCCAGCGTTTGTTACCCACCCAGTCGTGTTGCTTTTCGGGGTTAATCGTTCTGAATGTATACAGGTAACCATCTGCCTCCTGCGCAGCGCCCACAATGGCAATAATGCTATCCATATAAGCGCTCAACTTTGCATCAGGCTTAACCTGCAATGCATAGCTGGCGCCTTCCAGCCATTTGTACACATCGGTATCGTCAAATGGGTACACACTATTAAGCTTACGCGGCGCTTTGCCCGCCGCCGCGAGGAAGTTTTGTATCTGTCCATGCTCCCTAAGCATGCGCAAAATGTAGGGAATGGTAACATCTGCATTTATCTGCATTTTGGGCCGCCAAAACTTATCATTCACATGTACCTGCGTGAATGATACAGGCTGAATGGGATAATCGCGTTTTTGGGCGATGGCAACGGTGGCAGCGGAAACCGAGAATAAAAGGAATAGCTTTTTCATACCGGGAAATATTAGAAGGGTACAATTTAGGGATTTGCGTGGACTTGCGGGAAAAATAATTGTTAAAGGGACAATTAATTAGGGAGGGGGGATTTTGAGATAAATTTGAACGCGATTGATATTTTAAGTCTGCTTGGAAATAAATAAATAATTTGCATTGTATCTTTACTTATATTGGAATAATATGCGTCAAATAGAAAAAATATTAGATGAAATAGAAAGCTGTATTCAAAAAGGAGAATTCAAAAAACTAGAACATGACAAGCTTGATATAAAGGATAACAGCCACGCAACTTCTGAATGGAAAGAGGTTTATAAAACTGCATGTGCATTTTTAAACACAAATGGAGGAATATTAATTATAGGAATTCACGAAGACGAACAAAATAAAAAATTTGTAATTAAAGGTTTTGATAAAAAAAATGAGGAAAAGTTAAAAGAAATCCTTACCGTATTTACCAATGAAGATAAAAAAAATATTGACCTTTCGGAATATTTTCCAGACTTCAAATTTTACAACGTTCAGGGCCAAGATATACTCGTAATCTATGTCCAAGAACTACCCGAAGAATTAAAGTATGTATATTATAACGGTTCAGCTTATGAGCGATTATTAACCGGCGATCATAAAATAAAAGAAAACAAAATAAAGGCACAAAATGAATATAAAATAGAAATCCAAAATGCCAAAGAACTGCAGCCAGTTATAAATACAGATTTAACTGATTTAGACGTAAACAAATTAAATGAATATATTCAATTATTAAATAAAGAAACACGCGTTGAAAGTATTAAAGCGGACATTGAAAGTGCCAAATCTTTTTTAGTCAGAAAAGGTTTTATAACATCAACTTATCAACCATCTATATTAGGAATCTTAGTTTGTGGGAACAACATAGACGATTTATTAGGAAGTAAAAGCCAGGTAGATTGCTACGTTAATACAGGTCTGCACATTGCCGAAAACAAAAAGATTTTAAAGGATAACATTCTCCCACTAATGGAAAAAAGTATAAACTTTATACTTCAAAACATTCAAGTAGGAGTAAGCATCGAAAACGGGGGAAAAAGCCTTCCAGAGTATCCAATAAAATTAATTCGTGAATCGGTAAACAATTCTCTTGCTCATAGAGATTATGGCATAAACAAATTTGCCAACATTAATATAGTCCCCAATAGCCATATTGAAATTAGAAATCCGGGGAGATTTAAACAGCAATTAGTCATACTGGATGTAAATAATCAAATTCCTATTAGGCGAATCATACCAGGCAATTCAAAGCCTAATAACCCAAAGTTAGCGGAGATTTTAAAAATATTTGACAAATGGGAAGGGAAGGGTTTAGGCATGTCTACACTAACTAATGAATGTTTATCAAATACTATTGATTTACCTTACTATAAATTTCATTCACAAGATGAGTTGTCATTGTTTATAAGAAAAGGGCAACTATTGGATAAAAGAATGGAATCGCTTTTTAAAACTTATTCTGGTTACATTGAAAAGAGACTTCGCGGAGACGAAATTAATGCAGAACAAAAAATGGTATTATCATATTTCTACAAATCTGAAGTTGAAAATAAGAATGACCGATACACTATTTTACTAACAAAAGACAACAATCATCTTGAAGTAATTAACACCCTCGAAGAAACACAGCTTATATTTAAGCATCCGTCTAGCACTGACTTATATTCAGTATATATAATAGATAGAAATTTATTCAAAAAAGAATTTTCTGACGAACTTAGAAAAACGTTTGGGGCTGATTTTGACGTTTTGAACAAAGAGGAAAAGGAAGTATTAACTTGCATTTATGAATTCAACAACTATTCTAAAGAGAATTTACCAAGCGCAAATATAATTGGCAACACTCTTTGGGCTAAGAATGGAAAAGCTGATATATTGGCAGGATTTGAGGACTTTAAGAGGCGAATTAGGAAGATTGTTAATAAAATGGAAAAACGCAAAATAATTATTAGGGAGAACGGCAAGCCTTTGTATGTACTTAATCCAAATTTCCAGCGTATACCTTCTATTTACGATGAACTTTAAATTTTTAAAGATTATTCCGTAATGCTGCGAATCAAGGTCTCGCTAGCTTTTTTAGAATGTAATAAACAAAGCGTTCCGCTATTATTAGAGTTAACTAAGCACTCAGGATTTTAAATGAAGCCAGTCTCGCATTTTGCTTATACGGCAATGACATATCTTCACCTTCATGAATAGTCCGGACAAAATAGAGTTAGTACTGGTATATCGGCATGACCCCAGTTCTCTGTAGTGTTTCGTGCCGCTATCCTTAGAGTTAGCGCAGCGCTCTAAGGGTTTTTAATTTAAGCCAGTCTCCCGACTGGCTTAATAGGTGTCAAGGCCAGGCGAAGCGCGAAGTTTCAAACATGTTCAATTCATATTTACACAATGCCAGCCGGAGTCCGAAACCTCCGACTGGCACTTATTAGCAAATCCTTAGAGTGCTGCGCTAACTAAGGATAGCGCGGAGAAGAACAGATTTTAAAAGCCACTTGGTATCAATTGCATTCTCCGCTTCGTTCTTCGCAACACCCCTCTACACCCGTGGAGAGGGGACGGGGGTGAGGTGCCATAACCCTTAATCGGTATTGCACACCTCAATAAAACAGCGTAACTTATACAGCTAAACTATTTTATAGCCAACTTAAAAACACCTGCCATGCAATTTAAAGTAACCGCTACTGAACTGCTTATTCGCAAAACGCCTTCTACCAAGGGCAAAGTACTTGACCCTTTTTTGGTTAAAGATGAAATTGTTGATAGTGATACATTGTCTGACGATGAAAAATGGGTACAGGTTTCAAAAGACGGTATTATCGGGTGGAGCTTTCACCAATTTTTACAACCTGTGGTACCGGATGGGCCTGAACCTGCGCCGGGTGATGCTGTTACTATTATTACCAATATTGCCGCTGCATCAGGCATATTTAAGTTTAACTGGGCTAACCGCGGCATTGCCCCCGCCGGTTATATAAAGGGCATGGCGCTTGTGTTTGCCCGCGTGTATGGCAAACTTAAAAACGGCGATGCTGCCGCCATTGAAATGGCCAAGGCTGATACGGGCATGCCTGCCACAGATGCCATAAGTTTTTACGCGGCTAAGTTTGATGAGGCGGGCATGAACAACGATGCCAGCGGCGCTGATACATTACGACATCTATTTGTATTACAGGTGGGCTTAGGCATGCGGGAAAGCAGTGGCCGCTATTGCGAGGGCCGGGACGTAAGTGCAGACAATGTTACCAGCAGCACGGCAGAGGCCGGCCTTTTTCAAACAAGTTTTAACGCAGCAACGGCCAGCCCTTTGCTGCCACAGATTTTTCAGCAATACCAAGCCGATGACGTGGATGGGCTTATTGATGTATTTAAAGAAGGCGTTACCGCCACGCCTGCCGACCTTGCAAATTTTGGCAGCGGCAATGGGCGGTTGTTTCAGCAACTCTCAAAACAGAAACCTGCCTTTGCCGCCGAGTTTGCCGCCGTTGCCCTGCGCAATATTCGCACGCACTGGGGCCCTATTAACACCCGGAAGGCCGAGGTTAGGCCTGAATGTGACATGATGCTGCTGCAGGTTCAAAATGCAGTAGACGCAGGGGCGGTGGTGTGAGGAGGAACATAACAAACGGCTAATAATTGCGGGTACTTTGAAACACACTTTGAGGCGCCGCGCTAACTTTAAAAATAAAGCAGCCTGGTTACTATGGCAACTACAAATTCATATTTAAAAAGGAACAGGCTGGCTGATGTTATTGCCTTGATCCAGGTTTTAGGGTTAGATGAACATACACATCGCAGCTTAAACGGGTTGACGAGTGAATTGCAAGGCCCTCCAAAATCTGGCGGGACCTGGATTACCATAGCAGAACAGCACCCGGAATTTTTTCGCTTCAACAGGCAAAAGCACGACAAAGAAGGTGCGGAAGCCCATACAATTTCACTCGCCGGCAGACATGTAATAAAAGAAAATGCAGAAGGCATTCGTGAGCTTCCTGTAGATTTTATAATGAAACTAATTGACACAGCAATTGAATTACATGATAAACAAAAAGAGAGGGCTGACTGGTGGAAAGCCTGGCTACCTTTTATAGCTGTTATAATAACTGTTTTAGGAAGTATTTATGTTAACCACCAGGGCGCAGTAAATAAAGCAACAAAGCAACTGGCCCCAGACACTGTTATTATTAAATATTTAAAACCGGCTGACACTTTGGGTAACGGTAAGTGATGAGGCTTATTGAACATGCTAATAATTTAACACCGACAACATAGGGCTGTAATACATAAATGAACTGGGATGCCAACCATACCGCAGGCTCGCGTAGCTATGTGCAAAGCCGGTGGAAATATCATGCGTGGAAGGAGAAATTACTGGGTGCATTTCAAATTTTCGCTATCGACGTTCCGCCTTGTTGAGGCTCCGCACGCGGAGTATTAAGGGTAACCCCTAAGGGGCAATACGAAAAATGACATTAAATATTTCTACAAACGGGTAGCGCCTACAGCGCATATTGGGGCGAAAATTTGAAATGCACTACCAAAATTGCCACATAACTGATGTGTGGTTTTATTATATTTACTTTTACTAAAACCGTTAACCACCCTTTAAAATGCTAAAACTATTAACTCTTGCTGCTTTAACCACGCTACTGTTTGCCGGTTGCACATTTACTACAACCATCATAAAAAACCCAATATTTAGTGCTTCAAACGACAGTATAAAGGCCGCTTTAAACAAGCTTGTAACCTTTGAACATGTTACCCTAAACGGGCAGGAAATTACCACCAACGGGAAAGCTAATGCTGAAATGGAAATTGATGTAATAAACGGGCAGAATATTCCTGAGGATGACAAAGAAATGGCGAACCTTGCAGCGCAAATTGCAGCATCAATAAAAAGCGCCCTGCAAAACAAAAATGAATACAATACTTATAAAGTTTTATTTATAAAAAGAAACCAAAAAGGCGGGGTAACAGAAAGCAATTGGACAGGAAGGGTTTTTGAGTCGAAAGATTTGTAGGACAAAATCTTACCACTTTGTATTGAAATAAAATAGGCAGCCCAAGCCAATAAAATTAATCAAAACAGGCAGGCATATCTGAGTCTTCCCCAATATTTCCCAAAACTTTTTTACGGCTTTCTTTTCGTAGGCTTCTTTAAGGGAGACAATGACTATCGTTCGCCGCATGTTTTTTCCTTCAATCGGTATTCCTGTTACATGCGGGTCGTTTACACTTGTTTCGCTTAAAATGGTATGCCAGTGGCCGGTTTTTATCACTTCAAATAAAGTAGGTATATCATTTATTTCCATACAAATATTGGGTTCAAGCTTTTTTTGGCTGAATGATTCCACAAAAAACTGAACGCTGCTATACCCGCTGAAAGGTAACGCCAACGGGAGTTGGGCAATATCTTTAAGCGTAATACTGCGCTTGCCGGCAAGTGGGGACTTTTTGGATGTTACCAAAACCATATTTGCGCTTAGCAATGTTTGGTATTTAAAATGCGGGTGCCTGCCCTTTTCATAAAACGTAAGCACAAAATCGAATTGTTGCAGGTTAAGGCTTTCCAGAAGATCTTTCGTGGTACCAAAAACAACCTGCACTTTTATATTAGGATATTGCTTTGCAAATTGTATCAACGCCCTGGCAAACGGAATGCGCATTGAGTAAATAACACCAACAGTTATTTTGCCGGTGTTCAGGTTATTCAAATCTTTTAAAAGTAATAACCCCTGGCTGGCTTTATCTATACTCTGTAAAGCATATTCACTAAACATTTCAGCAGCCTCGGTAAGCGCTACCCGTTTGCCAATGCGGTTAAACAATAACACACCCAACTCATCTTCCAGTTGCTTTATTTGCTGTGATAATGTACTTTGGCTAATATTCAAAGCCCTGGCGGCTTCAGTAAAATTTAGTAGCTCCTTTGCTTTAATAAAGTATTTAAGCTGTCTTAACTCCATATTGCTTAATCGGTTTTACCGATTGATATCATCGAAAAATACCGTTTTGCTAATATAGGCTTTGTTGGGATATTTGAGCATAATCGCCTCACCCGCTACCCCTCCCCTCTCAGAGAGGGGAATGTAGAAGAGTTAAGCGAATGAACTTATTTTAAACTCAATTCGTTTTAAATTATTAAAAACACATATATGAAATTCAGGCTCATCCTATCACTTATTCTTTTTACCGCATGTTTTACTGCCTTTGGACAGGAAAAGCGCGATTCGGCTGTTGTAGAAAAAGGATTGATCAAAGTATCTGTTATGTATCCTTTTGCAGAAGGCAAAACCTTTAATATGGACTATTATGAAACCAAACACATGCCTATGGTGGCAGGTTACCTGGGGGCAAACCTGGTAAAATACACCATTGAAAAAGGCATTGCCAGCGGTATACCTGGTCAGCTACTACCGTATATGGCCATAGGTACATTTTATGTAAAAAGCCTTAGCGATTACCAGGCCGCAATTGGCCCGAATAGAGATGCGATAAGGGCCGACTTTGCGAATTATACCAATATAGTCCCAATAATTTTGGTTAGCGAGGTGGTGAGGTAGGTTGGCCCTATTTTCAAGAGATAAAATTGATGAATGCCCTGTTTGATAATTGCCCGGTGAAGACTTCATTAGAAATAACACCGTTGAAATAATGAGGGCTGCAGAAATAGCGTTGTTAGGCCGGTTGGCTTTTCAACAGGGGGCTTTGCGGGTAGGTATGCAGACAATATAGAAGCGGTTTAACGCGGAAGGTGGAAGTGGTTTAACCGCCAGACCACCGAAAAAAAGTGTTGATTATTAAAACAGTTTTTTTCATAACTCCGGTAGTGCACACGTATGCCTTTTTAGCATACGGGCAACTATATTGAGGGAAACGTGAATTGAATTAATCAACAACCAGGTTATTTAAATAACTTTTCTTTTATTTCCAGCAGCATTTTTTCGGTTAAAGGTTTTGTTTTAAAACCCGAAAGCACTCCACTCAAATTTGCCTTTGCTATATCGTGCTGGTTGTGGGAAGTGGTAAGCATTATCATTATTGCCCTGCTTTGTAACAGCTTGTCTAACCTGCTATATTCAGCAAGAAATTCCCAGCCGTTCATACCAGGCATGTTAACGTCAAGAAAAATAAGGTCAGGATGTGGAATATCATTGCCTTTTTTTGCTTTTAAATAAGCAAGGGCCTCCTTACCAGACTTCTTTACAACAACAAAGTAGGCTGCATTGCTTTTTTTTATTGTTCGTTCATGAAAAAAATTATCATCAGGGTTGTCGTCAATCAGCATAATACATTTTAGCTTTTCACTCATAAAAGTTGGTTTGGAATATTGAAATTAAATATGGTTCCCTTTCCTAAAGTTGACTCGATCCAAATTTCGCCTTTATGCATCTCAACTATTTTTTTACAATTAGCAAGCCCAATGCCGCTGCCCTTGTATTCATCCCTGGTATGCAGGCGCTGGAAGATATCAAATATCCTTTCAAAATAATCCGGGTCTATTCCTATGCCGTTATCACTTACTGAAAATTGCCAGTTATCGCCTACCCGCCTGCTATAAATCTTAATTTCCGGCCGCGAATTTTCCGGCTGAAACTTAATAGCATTCGTAATAAGGTTTTGAAACAATTGCCCCATTTCCACCTCGTATACATTTAACGATGGTAATGGTGCCACATCAATGGTGGCCTGTGAAGTATCTACAATAAATTGAATATCTTCAATCACGCTTTTTACCAGGCTATTACAATTTACATGGGCCAGTTTTTTATTAAAACCCAGCCGCGAAAAGTCTAACAAAGAATGTACGAGCATGCTCATTCTTTCTGTAGCGTTGTTTATGGACTGCATGTAGATGCGTGCATTTTCATCCAACAGGTCTAAATATTCTTCGCGCAAAATTTGCACATAATTTGAGATTGTACGAAGCGGCTCCTGCAGATCGTGAGAAGCGATATATGCAAATTGCTCAAGTGAACGGTTGGCAATGCTTAGCTCAATTGCGCGTTTTTCTTTTTCTTCATTTTGAAACACCAGTTCTTCGTTGGCAATAATCAGTTCTGCTGCTCTTTGCTCTTTTTCGTTACTTTGAAAAATAAGCTCCCTGTTGGCTATTACCAATTCTGCTGCACGTTTTTCTTTTTCTTCATTTTGAAACACCAGTTCTTTGTTGGCAATAACCAGTTCTGCTGCTCTTTGCTCTTTTTCGTTACTTTGAAACATAAGTTCCTTGCCGGCTATTACCAGTTCTGCTGCGCGTTTTTCTTTTTGCTCGCCGGCAACTACTAACTCTGCCGTACGCCTTTCATTTTCGCTGCTTTGAAAAGCGAGCTCTTCGTTGACTGTCACCAATTCCGCAGCCCTTTTGCCTTTTTCTACTTTTTGAAAGACAAGTTCCCTGTCGAAATTAATCAATGCGTTTGTTTTTTCCTTGCTCGTCATTTTCATTCCCCCTTAATATTGCCGGCTAAATAAGTATGTTAACTATATAGAGATGCATGTAAGGTAACCATTAGACGTGTATAACGCCAGTTTATTAATGCGATTACCTATTTAAGCTATTTGATAGAAACGCCTGTATTTTTCTTCTTCGCACTTTCGCTCAATAGCCCATAGCTGCTGCCTTTAGCGGTAACAGCGTCAGTTTTCCCCCTGCCCGTTGTCTTTTTCGCCACCGGTTTTATTAAGCAATGTCAGTTAGTTTTACAATAGCAGATCATCAAACATTACATAAAATAATCCATGAAATTTCTTCTTACGTCCGCTGGTATAAGCAATGCAGTTATCCATAACGCGCTGGTTGAACTTTTGGGCAAGCCTGTTGCAGAGGCGAGCGCCCTTTTTGTGCCTACCGCCATATATGGCATACCCAATGGTGGCGATATAGTGCGAAGGGTAATTTGCGGGCAGCTGGGCGCGCCCTTTTGCGACATGGGCTGGAAGTCGCTCGGATTATTAGAACTCACCGCGCTGCCCAGTATAAAACGTGAACTTTGGGTTAACAAGCTACTGGAGACGGATGCCTTGCTGGTTGGTGGCGGCGACTGCCAATACCTGTGCTACTGGATGCAACAGAGCGGACTGGCGGACCTTTTGCCTGAACTGCTGCGCAAGGTGGTTTACGTGGGTTTAAGCGCAGGGAGCATGATTATGACAAGCTTTGGTACTACCTATGGTAACCACAGCCTGCCTGCTGAAACAGATAAATGCCTGGGACTGCTTGGGTTTGCGCTGCACCCGCACCTTGATTATGAGGGCTTTCCGAATAACACGATGGCCAACCTTGAAAAGTTAGCAGCAACTTTGCCCATGCCATCGTACCTGGTTGATGATGAGACGGCTATTAAAGTAGTTGACGGCCGGGTTAAAGTGGTTTCTGCCGGGCATTGGAAGCTGTTTACGCCAGGCAGTTAGGCAGCGCCAGACAACAGAGTGCCACGGAGGTTTTTCACAGGGTTTCAACGAGTTTCCCCTGTGAAACGCTGTGCTGTATTCACTCTGTAACCCTTGTGGTAAAATTCTTCCTATTTCATTTTTTAGTGTTGTGTGCTGCTGTACTTAAGTTAAACCGTTAACTGCTTTGTTAATTTTTCACGTAATGAAGGGCAACACAACCCGATTTAAAAGTGTTTGACTCAACAAGCTTTAATTGTAATTTTTCCTGCAGCTTAATTGCTTCCAGCAGCCGTCTTCCACCGCCTGCAACTATTGGCTGAACAACAAAATGAAATTCATCAACCAGGCCAAACTCTATAAGTTGCAAAGGCACATCTACGCCGCCAAGTAAAATATCTTTGCCTTCTTCCTGTTTCAACCTGGTTATTTCATCCTTAATACCTGTACTTACAATTTTGGTGTTTTTATCTTCAACCTCTTTCAATGTTCGCGAAAAAACAACTTTATTGACGGAACTGAATACCCTGGCGAATTCACTTACAGGCGTTGGCGGCCCGGAGTGATTTTTTGCAAACTCAGGCCAAAAAGGAACCATTAACTGGTACGTTATGCGCCCATAAGCCAGCAGGCCGGCACCCTGCATAAGTTGCGTAAAATATGTATGTACGTCTTCATAACCGGTTAGTTTGGTGTGGTCGCAGCAACCATCTATGCTGATGTTGGTGCCGAAGATCAGTTTTCTCATTTGGCAGCTTTTAGGTTTACTACTACAAATTAGTACAAATTTTTTTAAGGCATTTTTATGTGGTTAAAACAGGTTGTTCTTTCGGTACTGCATCGTAAGCATTTTTATGTAAGCCGCTATGTTATGGGCAGTTGTTTTCATTATCTTCACACCATTACACACCGCTTTGCAAAATGTTATGCCAACGCTTATTAAACCAACAATATTAAAACCAGGCGACACGGTTGCCACCATCTCGCTTTCATGGGGTGGCGCGGGTGAACTATTGCATAGATATGAGGTTGGCAAACAGCAACTGGAAAAAGTATTTGGCCTGCGGGTAATTGAAACGGCACATGCGTTAAAGCCTGCTGCCTTTATTGCCAACAACCCAAAGGCAAGGGCAGATGATTTGATGGAGGCGTTTTTAAACACATCAGTTAAAGCCATTATTAGTAATATTGGGGGCGATGACAGCATACGCATATTGCCTTTTATTGACGTTGATGTAATAAAGCAAAACCCTAAAATTTTTCTTGGCTTCTCAGATAGTACTATTATACACTTTGCCTGTTACAAAGCGGGGCTAACATCTTTTTATGGAACATCGCTGCTAACAGGTTTTGCAGAAAATGGCGGCATGCAACCCTACCAAATTAATGATATTAAACAAACGTTATTTACCGCACAGCCAGCAGGCCAGGTTTTGCCAAACAGCAATGGGTGGACATCAGAACATTTAGACTGGTTTAATTTACAGCTACAAAACACCAAAAGAAAGTTAACAAAAAGCAATGGATGGACGTGGCTGCAGGGCAGCACAAAAGTGCAGGGCCGGCTTATTGGCGGTTGTGTTGAAGTGCTGGAGTTTTTAAAAGGTACTGAATGGTGGCCAAGCCCCACTGAATGGGAAGATAAGATACTGTTTCTTGAACCTTCTGAAGAAATGATGCTACCCGCCAACTTAAGATGGGTTTTAAGAAATTACGCCGCCCAGGGCGTATTTGAAAAAATAAAGGGGCTAATATTTGGCAGGCCTTACCACAACAAATATGCTGATGAATATAATAATATTTTGCTGCAGGTTATAAGAGATGAGCAAGGCCATAACCAAATGCCCATAATTACTGAAATGGATTTTGGGCATACCGACCCCATATTTACGTTGCCTTATGGGGTTATGGCGGAAATTGACTGCGAGCAACAAACATTTAGTATTTTGGAAAGCGGGGTAGCTGAATAACAGGGATTAACCGGTTTAACAACAACATTGTCCGCTTTAACAGCTTTTACAGGTTGCAGCCTTTTTGCTTCAATACATTTTATTATTTTTAACTGAAGTAAATAATATAACCTATGCAGCATAATATAAGATCAATAAGGCCATTTATAGGCGCCGAAAATTTTGAAGTATCACGCAGCTTTTACCGCGACCTTGGCTTTGAGGAAACGGTACTGTTCCATGAAATGAGTGTTTTTAAAAGCGAGGGCTTTGCATTTTACCTGCAAAATGGTTACATAAAAGACTGGATAGATAATACACAGGTTTTTGTGGAAGTAGAAAACGTTGAAAGCTTATGGCAGCAGCTTATTGCGCTAGGGCTTGATGTTAAATACAAAGGCGTAAGGTTAACGCCGGTGCGTACATTTTCCTGGGGCAGGGAATGTTATGTGCATGACCCGAGCGGTATATTGTGGCATTTTGGGGAGTTTAATAAGCCGGCATCTATATTTTGATGATGGTTGACATGTCTCTTTCAGTGTTTGCATTCATTTTTTTGCATTTAAACTGTACTTATATTAGCCGGTATGTTTAACACAAATAAACTCGACTTTAATTTACTCAAAGAATGGGCAACAACACCGTCTTTAAACTTAGACACACAGGACGAGGAACTTTTGCTGGCGGATGAAACGTACCTTGACATAATACTACAAGTACTTGATACGGTTGCAGCCACCAACTACAAACAGGCTATATTAATGGAAGCGCTTTGTATAATTATTTATGACAATACGGTAGACAATAATGCCAATACCAATCTAAAAAACCGTGTGATCGAAGAACTAAACGGGCGGCTTGATAAATTGAAATTGGCTGATGAATGGATAGGAGATTATATTAAAAAAGTAGTATACCCACAATTAAGGCATTTTGGCGAGTTTAGTAAGTAGAACGTTTTTATGTACGTGCCAGTTTCCCTAAAATGGGTTATATAACCAAGGCTTATTTAATTAAGTAGAGGCCAGGTGCCCGGTATTACGGCCAGCATCATTTGTAACGCCTGGTAATGTTGTCATCCCCAGGCGCGAGAGATCTGTTCAACATAAATGCTTAGGCCAATTGCAGCACTAAGGTTTGGCAGATCCGTCCTTCTCAGGACGGCAACCTTCTAAAAATATTTATGTAGGTTTACAAATATGAATATTGTAATTACAGGTGCAAGCAAAGGCATTGGGTTTGATACGACCCTTGCAATGGCGGCAGATAAAAGCAATACGGTTATTGCTATATCAAGAAGTGCGGATGGTTTGGGCAAGCTTAAATCATTGGCTGATGGGCAAGGCCTAAATGTGCACACCTACCCTGCTGACCTTACTACTATTGATGATGCGGGCCTGCAAAATATTTTTGGCAACTACCCTGCCATTGATGTATTGGTAAACAATGCGGGCATACTTATAAACAAACCCTTTACACAAACAACCACAGATGACTGGCGCAATGTTTTTGAAACGAATGTATTTAGCCAGCTTAGGCTTATCCATTTTTTATTGCCCTGGCTAAGCAAAAGCCCTGTTGCGCACGTTGTAAATATTGGCAGCATGGGCGGTTACCAGGGCAGCAGCAAATTTGTTGGCCTTTCGGCGTATAGTGCAAGCAAGGCGGCGCTGGCTAATGTAACTGAATGCCTTGCCGAAGAGTTAAAACCATTACACATAAAGGTAAACTGCCTCGCCCTGGGAGCGGTTAATACGGAGATGCTTAATAAGGCCTTTCCCGGTTTTGAGGCGCCCGTAAACAGTGCAGAAATGGCTGCGTTTATTGCAGGCTTTGCATTGCAGCAGCATAAGTTTTTTAATGGAAAAATATTGCCTGTGGCGGTGTCTACTCCATAGAGGTGAGAGATTTACCAAAGAGGGCTGGAATTAACCACTGCACAGAATGCACAAAGTTTTTATATTATAAAGTAATGGTATAATACCAACTGTAGTATTTCATGGCGTCATCGTTGCGTCGCAATCACTTCAGCATTGGTACACTAATCATCATATCGCCTTTTGCGGGGCGGCAGTTGGGTATCGTCTTCGCCGAGGTCTGACAGCAGTCCCTCTGGCGTGGGGTTGCTGGTAATGGCCTTCGCTATTTGAAACAGCACTATAACCAATATGATAGATACAATAAGTTCCTGCCAGGTTATCCAGTATCCCCAAACAGCATTTACTGCTGCGGTTTGTGGTTGCCCGGTAGCATAGCGTACCGTTACCGCGTCACCATCGCTATAATCGCGAAACAGGTAGCGGGCATCTGTTTTTAAATTTTGCCCGCCGTTGGTATAAAAGGCATAGGGTATGGATGTACCTGTACTGTCTTTAGCGTAATGAACGGTTGCCGGTGCAACATTACTTTCAAAATAATCAGGCGTACGTGTAAACAATATATACGTTGCAAATATTACCAGGTAAACAATAACAACTGTTTTATTCATAAGCCTCTACCCCGTCCAAAGGAACCCTTTGGGTTAAAGGGAACAATTTAAAATGCATCAACCAACTGCAAAAGTTTTCGTGAGATGCATTGTGAAAAAAAACAACAAAAATAATAACAAAAAAGGATTAAGAGGCAATTCCTCTTAATCCTTTCGTTTATAATGCCGCGTTATTTGTTTAATACAGACGGCTACACCGTTAGTCGCAGTTGTGCCACGGCATAACCCTACATATGTCCTTAATTCAACGACCTGAAGTCAACCGGCACAAGCTTGCTTACGCCGGGCTCCTGCATGGTTACGCCGTAAATAACGTCTACCGCGCTCATAGTCATTTTATTATGGGTTACAATGATGAACTGCGAGTTCTCACTAAACTTTTGTATCATCTGTGTAAACTTACCTACGTTGGCATCATCCAGCGGGGCGTCAACCTCATCCAGTATACAGAACGGCGCGGGCTTAATTAAGTAGATGGAGAACAGTAACGCTGTTGCTGTTAATGTTTTTTCACCACCGCTAAGCTGTGTGATAGATGAGGGCCTTTTGCCTTTGGGTTTGGCTATAATGTCAATACCTGTTTCGGCAAGGTTCTCGGGGTTTTCCAAAATCATATCGGCGGTGTCCTCGTCGGTAAACAGCGCCTTAAATACTTTTTGAAAGTTTTCGCGTACTTTATTAAACGTATCTAAAAACTGCTGGTTGGCGGTGGCTTCTACTTCCTGTATTGTTTGCAGCAAGCTGTCTTTAGCAGCAACAAGGTCGTTCTTCTGCTCCAGTATAAACTCGTACCTTTTTTTCATTTCGGTAAAAGCCTCAATAGCTGTAGGGTTTATTTCACCCATATTCTCCAGCCGCTTCTTCATACGGTCGTTGGTGGCCTGCAACTCTTCCAGGGGAGTATCCGTTGTGCGCGGCTGGTCAAGTATATCATCCAGTTCAACCTTAAACTCAACGCTAAGCCTTTCCTTCATACCTGCCAGTTGCAGCTTCAGTTCATTCAGCTTATCTTTTATTTCGGTTAACAGGTGGTCTGCTGTCTCCTTCGATTTTACCTTATGCCTTAACTCGCTTTCCTTTACCTGCAAAGCATTGCGAAGGTTATAATAAGCCTGGTCTGCCTCGTTTAATTTCTTTTCTTCAACTTCTTTATTTTGCAACAAAGCAAGCGCCTCTTCATGGGCTTCCTGCAACGCATCTTCGCTGTCCACTATCTCCGCAGATGCCTGGCTTAACTGCTTAGTATTTACCTGTACCTGGTTGTGCAGTTCGTTCAACTGGTTTTCTTTAAATACCAACTCCTGCTTTAATGCCGCAATTTTACTTTGCTGCCTTGTAAACTGCAGGTTGCTATTGTTGTACTCAGCAGTAGCGGCGTTATAATCCTGCTCCGCAAGCTGGTAATCCTGTTCTACCGCTTTCAGCGCGGTAATTGTTTGTTGCAGGTTAACATTCAGCTCAACCAACTGCTCGCGTGTGCCGGCAATATTATCCTGCTCATCCAACAGCCGCTGATCAATATCTTCCATGCGCTGCTGTGCATTTTGTTGCGCAGCCTGCAGGTTTTCTATCCTGTTTTTAGCGGCAAATACCTGGTTGGTTAACTGATTAATAGCAGCTTCAGTTTGCTTAATAGCGTGCTCTTTCAACTGCTCATTGTAATTAATTACTTCATTATGCTTTTGCTTTATTTCTGCTTTAAGGCTGTTTACCACAGCATCCTGCAACACAATTTCATCATGCAGCTTTTCCAGGTTTTTGGCGCGGCCTATTTTTTTACCTTCAAATAAGCCAACACTGCCGCCAACTAACGTGTACTTGCCTTTTACATATTTACCTGTTTTCTCCAGCACCACAGCGCCATTGCTATTCTCCAGCGCTTCATCATTTTCAGCAATAAAAACATTGCTTAGCAGGTATTCAGCCAGTTTGCGGTATTGGTCGTCAACCTCAATTACATCAAGCGCCTTAATTGTATTGGCGGGCTGGTGGTGACCGGTTTCAACATCGTCAAACTTTTCCAGCATAAAAAAGTTGGCTTTACCTTTTTTGTGCTTGTCAAGCAGGTTTACAGCCTGTAAGCCTTCCTGCAGGTTATCAACCACATAGTAGTTAAGGTAAGGCTCCAGCACATTTTCTACCGCTGCCCTATATTCGCTCTGCACATAAATAATATCGCTTAAAATAGGCACGTTGCTTTTCCAGGCCGGGTTGTTGTGCAAAAATTTTACACTTTCCGGGTAGCCTTCCATGCTATCAATAAGACTCTTTAGCAGGTCGTGCTCATTCTTTCGTGCATCCAGCTTGCGGCTTTCTTCTGCCAGTTCGTTACGCAGGCCATCCAGTACTTCCTGTGTTTCTAATATTTGCCCTTTTGTTCTTTCGTGCTGTTCCTGTAGTTGCTGCAGGTCGTCACGCTTTTCGGCCAGGGTTTCTTCGCGCTCTTTCAACTCATCTTCCAACTGGCGCAGTTGTATGCTGCGGTTTTGCTTTTCATCAGCCAGTTGTGTATGGCTGCGCTGTAAGTTTTGGATAGAAGTATCTGCAACAGCTACCTTCTTTTCCGCATCAAACTGGCTGCGTTGTATTTGCTGGTATTTGCCACGCAGGCTGTCAACACCGCTTCTTCTTTCATCAAATACCCTTCTGCTGGTCTCAACATTCATCCTTGCAGCTTCTACATTGTCCTGCATGGTGGCCATGCGTGCGCCCTCATCATTCACCTGTAGTTGGGTGTATTGTATTGAATCTTCAATGTTCTTTAACTGGCCTTCTGCCTTTTGTAAAAAGTCTTTCAGGCTATTTTCTTTTTCATGCAGGTAGTGCAGCTTTTGCGCCGCAAGGTTTTTCTCGCTCTCTTTTGTACGCAGGTTTTGCAGTAAGGCATTAAACTCATGCTGCATGGTTTGCAGCACTTTTTCCTTTTCAATAAACTCAATCTTTTCGTGTTCAATAGCTGCTTCTTCAACGGCTATTTCTGTTTCTATTTTTACGCGCCTGTCGGTTTCAGTTTCCTGTTGTTCGTTCAGGTCTTTATAAGTAATATTAAAGCCTTCCAGTGCAGCTTTTGCAAGCTCGATAGATATCTCCCTGTAGTCTTTCTTTATCTCAAAATACTTCTCTGCTTTTTTTGCCTGGTTCTCCAGCGCTTTAAGCTGGTTATTTATTTCAAACAGCAGGTCTTCAATGCGGTTAATATCAAGCTCTGTAGCTTCTAATTTGCTTTTGGCTTCTTTTTTACGCGTTTTATAAATGGTGATGCCGGCAGCCTGTTCAAGCATGCGGCGGCGGCTGTTCTCCTTGTCTTTAATAATATCGTCAACCATGCCTAACTCAATAATGGCATAACTGTCTGTACTAATGCCGGTATCCATAAACAGGTTATGAATATCCTTCAACCGGCAGGCAACATCATTCAGCCTGTATTCACTTTCACCATTTTTATAAAAGCGGCGCGTAACGGTAACCGTGCTAAATTCAGTTGGCAGTAAATTCTTGGTGTTCTCAAAGGTTAAGCTAACTTCTGCAAGGCCGCTGGCGCTTCTTGTTTTGCTGCCATTAAATACCAGTGCCTCAAGATTCTCACTTCTTAAAGCTGATATTTTTTGCTCGCCAATTACCCAGCGTATACTATCGATAATATTACTTTTACCGCAGCCGTTAGGGCCTATAATACCCGTAATACCTTCGTCAAAACTTACTGTAGTTTTGTCGGCAAAGCTTTTAAAGCCTTTTATATCTAATTGTTTTAAACGCACTTTTTACCCATTTAGTCAACCGCGAACGTAAGCAAAAACGTGTACAACCGCCGGTTTATTTCTTTTAGCTGTTGATAAATGGTGGAAAGAAAAAGTATGGATGCACGCTATAGCACGGACGGTATATTAATGTATTAATAATCAACAAATTACCGGTGTTGCCAATAAAAAATTAGCTGCTCGCTTTATTGGTAAGTTTTATATAAAATGTGCTGCCTTTACCGGGGCTTGACTGAAGGCTTATGCTGCCGCCATTTAGTTCAAGCAACTCCTTGCAAAGCATTAAGCCTAAGCCGGTTCCCTTTTCGCCGCTGGTGCCTTTTGTAGTAAAATAACTGGTAGCCTTAAAAAGCTTGGCAACATCTTCTTCAGTCATGCCTTTGCCATTGTCCTGCACATAAACATTTATATTGGTGCCGTCTAAAACAGCGCCAATAGTTATACAGCCGTTTTGAGGCGTAAATTTTATAGCATTGCTTACCAGGTTACGCAGTATAATGGTTAAATGCTGTTCATCAAAATACACTTTTACATCGGCCGCTACCCTGTTGGTAAACGTTATATTTTTGTGCTGCAATGCAAATTCAAACACCCGTTCCATCTCATCAGCCACGGGGTACAGGGTTACTGTTGACTGGTTAATTTTAAGGCCTGTCATCTGCTTTATGCTCCAGTTAAGCAGGTTGCTTAAAGTAAGATCCGCAGCGTCTAATGCAGGCAGCATGCGTTTTAGCAACGCTACAGTTTGCTCCTCAGTAAGGCCCTCTTTTTGAAAAAGCCCCATAATGCTGCGCAGGCTGCCAATGGGCGTACGCAGGTCGTGGCTTATAACCGCAAACAGCTTTGTTTTAAGATCGTTTAACTGGGTAAGGTGTTGCGTTTGCTGCTCAATAATATTTTTTTGATGGGTTATGGCACTGTTGCGGTCTGCAAGCTGATCAGACAGCATTTTTTTCTCCTTGTACAGGAAGTAAATTGTTATTAAACCGGCTAACAATATGATAATGAACATACCAAGCACAAGAATGATGATATGCTGAAAGCGTAACCGCTGCTGGCTAACCTGGTTGGCATGCTCCTCAACCTCAAGATCATGCAGCTTGCTGTTAAGCGAAAAGAACTGCTGAAAAAGCTGGAAGCTTTTTTTGCGAAATTCGTTGGTAATACTATCCTGCAGGCGGCTATAAGCTACCTGGTAAACCAGCTCGAGCCCAGCGTCTTTTTTGGCATGAAAGCAATTGGCAATAATGCCTGCGGCCTTAACTTTAACCGTAATATTCCCTATACTGTCTGCAAGCTGCGATGCAGCATTTGCCATATCAAGCGCCTTATCTGTGTTATTTGCCTCTAAATAAAAATTGGCATAGTCTGTTAATAATATGGACCGTAAACGGTTGTTGTTTGACAGCAACGACCACCTGTAAGCACTGTCATAATATGGCTTTACATCACCGGCATTTCCATTTTCCTTTACAATGTCGCCCATCCTTGAGTAAATAATACCCGTTAACAGCGTGTCTTTGTATTTATTAGCCAGTTCAAGCGCTACAGTACCTTTTCGCCAAGCCTCCCGGTAATTTTTTTGCTTTAAATCAATAAGAGAAGATTCATTATAAATAAGCGCTATTTTACCATTGTCGTGCGACAGCATTGCGTATGCTTCTGACCTTTTTAAAAAGGCCTGCGCTTCATAATATTTTTCCATTTCAGAATAGTTGCGGGCAATTATTCTGTACATCATCGAAAGGTCGCCATAGCGTTTACCGCGTTTTAAATAATCTTCCGCATTAAATAAAAAGTAAAGGCTAAAGGCGTAATAAGACTGTGCCCAGTAGGTGTAACCAATAGCGGCAAAACTTAGCCCAATGCCGTTGTCGTAATTTATTTGCCGTGACAGCAGCAGGCTTCTTTCAGCGAGGGCCCTTGCCGAATCAGGCATTTGAAGGTAAATATTTACAGACTTGCTTATAAGCCGGTTTATGGATGCAGAATCAGCATCCCCGGGCGGGTTGGCAGAAGACCTTTCATAGCCCTTTGTTTGTGCACACAAACACGAGCAGAACACGATGGAACAAATAAATGTTACAACGCTTTTCATAGAGGCCCGATATGGAAGTTTAGTTAAGCAGTGCATTATACAATATGAACCTCACCCGCTAACCCCTTCTCCCTGCAGAGTAGACAGGACGCACGAGAGCTAAGCGGGTGTTGCCCATTTTGATTTCTTAATATCTTTAACTGAATAATAATTTACTTACTGCCTATTGCATACTTTATACCACCCAAAAGATGGCCGAGGTATAAAGGATCTGCATAAGATTCATCGGTATGGCCCAGCTCAGTATAAAAAGCCCTGCCACCATCGTAACTGTGGTACCAGCTCATTGGGTGGTATTTGCCATTTTCGCCTCCTGTATAGCTTGACTCATCAATAGTTATCAGCACATGCATATCATCCCAATGAAAATCTTTAAAGTTATACCACTCGTCAAACCGCTTCCATGCATGCGGCAGGCCTTTGGTTGCAATAAAGCTTGTATCAACCACATTCAGCACCGCTTCCTGCTGTTTGGGGTGCCTTAAAAAGTAAGCGCCCACCAGTTTGTTATACCATGGCCAATCATACTCGGTATCAGTTGCAGCGTGAACACCAACAAAGCCTTTGCCTGATTGTATGAAGTGCTGAAAAGCAACCTGCTCCTCGTCACTCAATACGTTGCCTGTTGTACTTAAAAATACCACAGCGGCATATTGCTTTAAATTTTGCTCAGTAAACTTTGCTGAATCGGTTGTGGTATCAACCAAAAAATTATTTTCCTGCCCAAGTTTAATAATTGCAGGAATGCCTGCTGCAATTGAGTTGTGATGAAACCCGGCCGTTTTGGCGAAAACTAAAATTTTTGGCGCTTTCGCTTTAAATGCAAAAGCAGGTAACAGGAAAAATACAATACATGCAGGCAGAACGAACAGTGATAATAAGCGCTTCTTCATGTGGCGGTTTTTTTGCTGGGGCTAACGATAAAAACTGTAAAATAAATAAATAGTTTAACAAATGTAATTTTGCCGGCTAATTTTAATACCTGTTTATTTTGGCGAAGCAATATGATACCTAAAGACTATTACAGAATTCTTGATGTAAAGCCATCGGCAACACCGGGTGATATTAAAAAAAATTACCGAAGGCTTGCTATGAAATATCACCCCGACAGAAACCAGGGCGACACGCTTACACAAGCTGTGTTTAGCGATATAGCGGAAGCGTACGATACATTAAGCGATCCCGAAAAAAGAAGGGAATACAATCAAAAAAAATATAATACATACGCCAGTGACGATTTTGTTATGCCCGAAGTTTCAAGAGACGGGTTGCTGCAAAGCGTTACCAAACTACAACAAACCGTTGCGGGGTTAGACCCTTTTCGCTTAAACAGGGATGCTTTATATTTTAGCATTTTGCAAATACTTAATGAGGATGCTATAACATTTTTACAAAAACAAAACGACACAACGTTTAACAGGTTAATTGCAGATAAAGTACTGCAATGCAGCAAGCTGCTAACCTTTGTTCAAATAAAAAAAGTAAGCGGGCTGCTGCTGGTTTTTGCTGCCGGAGATGAAGATACCCGTAACACCATTAACCATTTTGTTATACATGCAAGCCGGGGCGACCTATGGAACAGGTATAAAGTGCTGGCGGCTATTGTAGTTGCCGCTGTGCTTTGTTTGCTTATATTTTTGCTGAGTAAGTAATGCTACTGTAGGTTTTATTCCATTTAAATATTAAAAACAGGCTTATTATACCTTTGGTTATCGCTTCATCCCCTACCGAAGCGCCTCACTGCTACTGCTAGGACGCACCCCTATCCCCTAAAGGGAGACTTTTAAACACGGCATTTTTTACACTAAACCCTTGCCTAGACACAATTTTCACCTATTTCTACTCACTATCTGCGAATTCTAAACATTACAAACTATGCTTTTCGGAGATTTATTACTTCTAAAAAAATGTGTCCTAACGGTGGCCCCCTCACGGTGAAGGGCACAACGAGAGTATGGACAATGGCATATTTGAAAGTGTAATGGTGTCGATTTTGGCACCTTACTCCCCTGGAGGAATCGTCCTTGCCTACTCACTTCTCTTCTACTTTTTGCCTACCTTGAATAATCTTTTGCCGTTTGTACCATGGCGTCAACATCCTGTTGTTCCATGCATTTAAAATGGCCGAGTGGACATTTATTGTAACCTATTTTGCTGCAAGGGCGGCAGCCAAGGCCTTTTACCTCGTAAATGGCACTTTTAACATCGTACTTGGCATAATAAGCCGTCATGCCAAAAGCAGGCACCGTATTGCCCCAAACGGAAATAACCCGTTTGTGCAAAGCAGCGGCGATATGCATAAGGCCTGTATCGTGCGTTATAACAAATTTCGATTTTCTTACAAGGTCAGCGCTTTCGTTTAAATTAAACTTGCCGCAGGCGTTGTATACTTTTACCTTGTCAACTTCGGCAATCAATTCGCCGTCGCGCTTATCTTCAGGGCCACCCAGCAGTATAACCGGGTGCTGTATATTAGCGCAAAGCAGTTTTAGTTTTTCAATGGGCAGCTTTTTGGTGTTTAGTGCAGCGCCAATTACAATGCCTATAAAACCGGCATGATGGCTGGCTGGTATATCGGTGTAAGGCACTACATCTTTTTCGGGTATAAAATAATCAAGCCCTTCATTATCGTTTACCACCCCAAATTTTTGCAGGGTTGCCAGGTAACGGTCAACAATGTGCACTTTAGGCAGGCGGTTTATTTTTAAGGCAGTAAACAGCCACTTTTTAAAATTTAGCTTGTTGAATGAAATTGCCTCAACCTTTTTTAAAGCGCGTTTTATACGCAGGGTACGCAGGTTGTGGTGCAGGTCAATTATACAGTCAAAACCCTCCGGTTTCAGCTCTTCAATCACAAGGTTAATATCATCTTCCAGCACATGCACTTTGTCAACATACGGGTTGGTCTCCAGCAAACCCCTAAAGCTTTTTTTGGTTAGGTAGTGTACCTGCACGTTTGGCAGCTGCTTTTTAAGGCAGCGCACTACAGGAGTGGTTAGAACAATATCGCCAATTGAAGAAAACCTGATGACCAACACTTTCATGCTGCGAAGATATTGTGTGAACCACGATTTTGCAGGATTTTTAGGGTGATGGAGGTGATTTGACAGATGTTGCCTAAACGGGGAATTCGCCCCGGCGAACAGGTTGGAGGATTTTTAGGATTGAACGAATGGGCGGTTGATTAAAATTTGACAGATATTGTATGAACGGGGATCCGCCGCGGCGGACAAGTTTTTGCAGGATTTAAAGGATGGTGAGGACAAGACATTGATTAAAATTTGATAGATATGAAAAAAAATTTCTTAAAACATGATGACGGTTTTGGGTTTTTTATATTTATAGATAGGGTAAGGCCGAAGGATAAAAATCGATTTTGAATGCAGGTACGAAAAAATGATTTTATTAACTATTATAAGATATATATATTTAATAATCAATACAATGCGTTAAAAAAGAGCTGCACCTAAATTCCTCCTTTTTCCTCCCATTGCATCCTCCGAGGCCGGAAGTTCTGGAAAAACAGCGCGATTATAGGGAAGGCAAAGGACCTTAAGAACTAAAAGGATAAAAGTGACTGGGGTGGTGACTAATGGCTTTGCGGCCGGTTTGAGTAGTAAAAATGCGTTAGCCGCTGGCTGAAGATTTAAAATACGTGCAACAGGGTACTTAAGGCTGTTGGTTTAGTGACGATATTTATCAGCTTTATCTGTCACACCTAAAAAATAAAATTAATATGTACTTATTTGTTGAAACCTGGAAACCTACACAAGCCTGGCTAAACCTTACAAAAGAAGAGCGGATAAATTATGTAGCTGCTGTTGGGGGCGCTATAAAACAACTAACGGATGCGGGCGTGGAAATTATTGGATGGGGAATAAATGATGCCGATACGGATATGCATAACGGCTTTGACTACTTTGCCGTTTGGAAATTTCCTAATAAGGATATAGTGAAGCAGTTTGAAAATATGGTAGCTGCCGCCGGGTGGTATAACTATTTTACACAGGTTAATGCAAGCGGGGCTTTAAGCAGCCCTCAGGATGTGTTGGGGCATAGCATTAGCCTTTAGAGGCGCTTATGGCAAACTAAAAAGGCTTGCAACCGGTAGAGTTGCAAGCCTTATAAAAGTTACTTAAAAAATGTTACGCGTGAACTTCGTTATCGCGAAATGCTTTTATTTCGTTGTGCGAAGCTTTAAGCATCTGCTGTTGCTCGTACACCATGTCTAGCAAATAAGCCGGTAACTCAGCATCATCAAGCACTTGCTGATACGCTTTTTGGGCGGCATCTTCGCCATATTCGCAGTTTTCAAGTACAGCATGGCGGTTATGGCCGGTAAATACAGCTTTAACATCCATCCATGCCCTGTAAATTTTGCCCTTTGTAGTAGTATCGGTGTCAATTTCACCTTTAAACACTTCTACCTCGCGGCCAAGTTCAATTTTTGTTTCGCGGCTTTCGTCAATCATACTTAAAAACAGCGGCCTAAGGTCAGCGTCTTCGGCGCTTAGTTCCTTAAGGGCACGTTCGTAACCGGTAATACGGTCGTTATTTATAGCAATAAGATCATTAAGTGTTTCAACAACTTTTGTGTTTGATGTTTCCATAATTATAATTGTTTAGTTAATAGTTTATTACAGTTTAAATATTATGCCATACTGTTACAGGCTGCACATTTTATATTTTTTTAAAGGGGGTTGTTACGGTAATTTCATTGCCTGTAATAACTATTATTAATTATATGCGCATAGTTTTTATTGGTTCGGGTAATACAGCAACAGTACTAGGTAAATTGTTAAAAACTGCAGGCCACAACATTATTGGGGTTTACAGTAAAACACATGAACATGCCAGGGCACTTGCTGTTGAATTAAATGCCCAATATGTGGGGGATATTACTACCATTAACAAAGATGCCGAACTGTATATAATTGCTGTTAATGACGATATGATAACAACCGTTGCAAACAGCCTGCGCCTTGCCGGCAAAACGGTAGTGCATACATCTGGTTCGGTGCCAGCTACGGCGTTGAAAGATATATCCAGCGAATATGGGGTATTATACCCTTTGCAAAGCCTGCGCAGGCAGGCCGCGCACCAGCCAGTAATACCTTTTTTAATTGATGGCAGCACCACAACCGTTAAGGAACAGGTAAGGCAACTGGCGCAAAGTATATCAACCATTGTTGAAGAGGCTGATGATGATAAGCGCCTTAAGCTGCACCTGGCGGCGGTAATAGTATCAAACTTTACAAACCACCTGTATACACTTGCAGAAGATTTTTGTTTGAAAGAAGCCATACCTTTTAAGGCGCTGGTACCGCTTATACAGGAAGTTGCTTACAGAACCGCTGCTTACTCACCCACAGCTATGCAAACGGGCCCGGCCGCGCGGGGTGATATGGCAACCATTGAAAAACACATTGAGTTACTGAACAGTTACCCGCTGTTGCAAAAAATGTATAAAGGCACTACGGAGAGCATTTTGGCGTTTAAGGAAAAGCTATAAAAAAAGTTCCCCGCCGGAGACCAGGCGGGGAGTTGTTATGAGCAAGCAACCGATCAAATCAAAATAAAAACCCTATTATCAAAAAAAACTGCTTATCTGTTTACTGGTAAATTGCCGCATACTGCGGGTATTGAACATTACAAAATAATTGAGTTGGTTTGCTAAAGGGATTAACTGCCAATTTTAAGTAAAACTAAATACTTTAAGCAAAACAAACAACTGTTCGTTAATATTTTTTTGAGGTGAGAACCCATTCGCGGAAATGTTAGTTATAATTGCTTCAAAACGTGTTACTTGCAGCTTGAAAGGAGAAAGCAAGCAATGAACGTACTTGAACTTTTTAAAAACATAACCACGCTGGTTTTTGATATGGACGGGGTACTTACCGATGGCAGCCTAACACTTTTGCCGGGTGGGGCTATGGTGCGAAAAATGAATATTAAAGACGGCTACGGTTTGCAACTGGCTATAAAAAAGGGTTACCATATTGTGATTATTTCGGGGGGTAACTCGCCGGAATCGGAAGAGCGCTTGGCAAAGCTGGGTGTGAAGCATATATATATGCGTTGCGAAAACAAGAAAGCTGCGTTGCAAACTTTTATTGACGAGCACAACCTGCAGCCCGCCGAGGTGTTATTTATGGGTGACGACATACCTGATTTTGATGTGATGGGAATAGCCGGGCTGCCATGCTGCCCGCGCGATGCTGTTGCGGAGATAAAAGAGATATCAAAATACATTTCGCCGGTAAAAGGCGGAGATGGTTGTGCGAGGGATGTGATTGAAAAAGTAATGAAGCTGCGGGGCGATTGGGAAGTTAATACAAGCATAAAAGCCCGTTAATACCTTTTATTGCCTTAATGTTGAATTTTACCATTTATTTTGTAACACAAAAATAATTACTGCTGAAATTAGTTGCCGCTTTTTTACGCTTAGTACGCTGGCCCAACCTGGTATTTATTGTGCTTACACAGCTGCTGTTTGTGTATTGCATAATAATGCCGATATATGGCCAGGCAAACGTTACACCCATCATTTACGGGTGGCGGTTTGTGCTGCTTTGCCTTTCATCAGTATTTATTGCTGCTGCCGGGTATATAATTAATGATTATTTCGACCGTAATATTGACCTGGTTAACAAGCCGGAAAAAATGGTGGTTGACAAAATAATACACCGCCGCTGGACGATAGCGTGGCACCTTATTCTGAGCTTTTTAGGTATTGCCATTGGTTTTTACCTTGACTTTACAACCAGGATATTTTTACTGGGCATAGCAAACTGCATTTGTGTGCTGTTGCTTTTTATATACTCCATTGCACTAAAAAGGCGCTTTTTAATAGGTAACGTAATTATATCACTTCTTACTGCCTGGGTTATACTGGTAGTAACCTGGTGCGAGAACTTTAATATAATTAATACACATACCCACTTGCGGGCAGATAAAATTATACGCGAAACATTTTTGTTTGCAGGTTTTGCCTTTATTATTTCGCTTGTAAGGGAGGTAGTGAAGGACATGGAAGATATTGAAGGCGACCGCCGCTACGGCTGCCGCACCATGCCGATTGTTTGGGGGGTTAATGCAACCAAGGTATTTACCGCGGTTTGGCTTATTGTACTTATTGTAACGCTTGTAGTTGTGCAGGCTTATGCAGCGCACCTGCAGTGGTGGCTTAGCATAGTTTATTGCATATTACTTATTATAGCGCCGCTGGTATGGATATTTAAGAAATTATACGATGCCAAAACCAGTAAGGACTTTCATGCACTTAGCACGCTTATAAAACTGGTAATGCTAACTGGTATACTATCGATGTTCTTTTTCAGGTTCTATCACTAAAAGCTAAGCACCAAAGGAAGAAAAGTACCAAAGTCCAAAGGATAACAAACACCAAATATTCAACACTCAAGGAAAGAAAGTATTAGGTTAAAAGTACGGGCTTAAACGCATGAACTATTAACCTGCCTTCGCTATCAGCCTCAAAAGCATACCGCCGCCGGGCGCAAGGTGAACCTTTATTGAGTCGCCCTTTTTAACGGCTGTTGTGGTAATGGTATAGTCACTGGCATATTTATCGGCGTTAACACCGTCTATGCATTGGGTAAGTTCGTAATTGCCATCGCCTATAAAATCAAGCTTAATGGTAAAATCGCGTTCGGTCCAGTTGGTCATGCCGCCAATATACCAGTTGTTGCCTTTTTGCCGGGCTGTAACAATGTAGTTGCTTACGCTGGCTTCCAATATTTTGGTTTCGTCCCATGTGGTGGGCAGGCTGCCTAAAAGGTGCATAAATTCAGGCTCTAAATACCCCTGCGAAGGGTTGCCGGAGAATATTTGCAACGGGTTATCATACACCACAAACATAGCAGCCTGGTGGCAGCGTGTACCCTGGCTCATAGGGTTGCCGTTTACCATTTTAAACTGGTCTTTGGTGGCGTTGTTCAATATGCCTGGCTCGTAGTCAAAGCCGCCGCTTAGCATTCGGGTAAAAGGCAGGGTTACATCATGTTCGGGTGTCGGCTTATCGCTCCAAATATTGTATTCACTGCCCAGCACACTTTCGCGTAAAATGTTGTTAGGGTAAGTGCGGGTAAAGCCTTTGGGCGGGTATGCGCCATGAAACATTATCATAAGCTTTGCATCCGCACAGGCTTTGGCAATACGCTCGTAAAAGCGAACTGTTTTTTGGTCGTCCCGGTCAATAAAATCTGTCATTATAAAATCAACGCCCCACCTTTTAAATTGCAAAAGGGCGCTGTCTAACTGCCTGTTTAAAGTGGCTGCGTCTGTCCACATGCTTATTTTAATACCGTTGGCTTTAGCATAAGCCGCAAGGGTATCCATATTAATGTCGGGGTTAATTTTAAACAGGTCTTTATAGTCGCTCCAGCCGGCGTCCATCATTATCCTGTCAAAGCCAAAATGTTTAACAAAATCAATATAGTATTTGTATGATGCGGTGTTAACGCCGCTCTTAAAACCAACGTTAAACAGGTTAACATTTATTATCCATTCATCGGTGCATTTACCGGGGTGCACCCATGATGCATCACCAATTTTTGACGGCGATGCCAATCTGTACACCAAGTCGTTACCCGGCAGTTCTTTGTCATTACGGGCTATCATTAATACCCGCCAGGGCAGTGGCCTGGTGCCGGCCGTTTTGGCTATATAGTTTTCGCGGGCAGTTACAATTTTTTCAGGGTACAGGTCATCTGTAATTCGCTCGGCAGCGGGGTAAGGCGCAAATTCACCCTGTAGGGCAAACCCTTTAGTACCGCGCAGAAACATACCGGGGTAATCTAACAGGTCACTCTCGGTAACACCAATTTTTACATCGCCTTCATCAATCAATACAGGCGAAAAGGCGAGGTCATTACTGGTAATGCTATCAAGAGATGTGTGTTTATAAATACCCTCAAAGCTGGTATGATAAATATCAACTCCATCTCGCTTCTCCACCAGCGGCGCTATTATGTTACTGTTTGCGGGAAAATTAAAAACAGCTTGCTCATTTTGAATAATAATAGAATCTTTAAAGCGGGTAATAATTCTGTACGCTATACCATCGTTGTAAGCACGAAACTCAACGGAGAAATTCTTGCCAACACCAAACAACAGCTTGTTATAAACATCAGGTATGCTTTTTCTTTTTTCCGCTACATCCGGTATAATAGTTTCGCTGATGGAAGAAGTTTTTACTGACTGAACCGATAAATTATCGGAAAGCTTTTGGCCGCTTGCAAGCGTTATATCAATAACACAGGGCTGAACAATAACTTTATCGCCTGCGGTAACACTATACATCAACGTTTTGTCGGTTGTAATATTAACCTTCATCGTTCCATCAGGCGACGTGGCAGACAATGTTTGTGCATGTAAGCCCAAGCTAATGCAGGCAGCAAACGCAGAGGCGGCAGTAAACAGTAATTTTCTCATACGGCAGTTTAACCAGCCTGAAATTAAGCAACTAAAGCCAAACAATATAAAGTTACCTGCGGGTAATAACCATATTACAATTTTTCATGGGGCTGTTATAGTTAAATAACGAACTTTGCAGCCATGCATGTAGTTATAACATCGGCAACAAGGTTTGAGTGTGCACAGGCTGAAGAACAAATAAAAGAAGGCAGTGTACAATTGCCACAATCCCTGCAAATATCCTTTCACCAAAGTGGCGTTGGCATGCTGGCTTCGGCCGTATCGTTAACGCAGCTGGCATTGCAAAAACCATCGCTTATTATACAGGCAGGCATTGCCGGTTGTTTTAATACTGCGGACGAATTAGGGAAGGTGTATATTATTGGTGAAGAAATGCCGGGCGACACCGGTGTTAATGAAAACGGAGAATGGAAAGACCTGTTCGACCTTAACCTTGCGCAGCCCAACAACGCACCTTTTACAAACCGCAAATTACCCAACCCGTGGTTGCAGCAATATAACCTGTTAAACTTGCCGGTTGTAAGCAGTGTTACTGTAAATGAAATTACAACTTCAGTAATGCGCCGGCAACAGGTGGTAAATAAATACAACCCTTTTATTGAAAGTATGGAAGGGGCATCGCTGCATTATGCATGCCTGCAACTGGATGTTCCTTTCATTCAAATAAGGGCTACGAGCAATTATATTGGCGAACGCAATAAAACGAAATGGAAGATGAAAGATGCACTGGTTAATTTGAATAAAACATTAATTGAGTACATAGCAAAGTTGACAGATGATAGATGATCCCGCACGTGGGGGAACAGATAGGGTTACTCAATTTTGTAGCCTGTCTGCATATACTTATCGTACTGTCATCTATCATCTGTCAACTGAATATTATGCAACTAACACTCGGCTTCTCGCCTTGTCCAAACGATACTTTTATTTTTGATGCGCTGGTAAACAATAAAATTGATACCGAAGGGCTGGAATTTAATGTGGTGCTGGAAGATGTGCAAACCCTTAACCGGTGGGCCATTGAGGGCAAGCTAGATCTTAGCAAAATCAGCTATGGCGTATTGCCATTGGTATTAGATAATTATATTACCTTAAACAGCGGCGGTGCCCTGGGCAAAGGTGTTGGGCCGCTATTAATTACCGCTGATGCTACCCTTGCAGGCGGCAACCTGCAGCCTGACACGTTAATAGCTATACCCGGTATTAATACAACAGCGCATATGCTTTTTTCTTTGGCTTACCCAAATGCAAAAAACAAAGTATTTAAAGTATTTAACGAGATTGAAGATTTTGTGTTGGCCAATAAATCTCCAAACGGCGAGCCTGTTGCAGGTGTTATTATACACGAGAACCGTTTTACCTATCACCTCAAGGGCCTGCATAAAATAGTTGACCTCGGCGATTATTGGGAGCGTACAACAGGCTTACCAATACCCCTGGGCGGTATTGTAGCCAAAAGAACATTAGATGCGGAATTGGTGCAAAAAGTTGACCGCCTGATAAGCAAAAGCGTTGAGTATGCTTACGCTAACAACCACAAAGTATTGGCTGACTATGTTAAGCAACACAGCCAGGAAATGAGCGAAGATGTAATGCGCCAGCATATTGATCTGTACGTAAACAATTACTCTATCGCGTTAGGCGATGATGGTAAGCATGCAGTGAATAAGTTACTGGAGGTGTATGAGGGTTTGAATGGGAAGGCGAATAAGGTGGAGGATATTTTTGTGGCTATTTAAATATTTTTAAAGATTGTTCGCGATAATCTGCCGATGGTTTGCCGTGTTGCAGCAACATTTTGTAATGTGTTGCCCAATATTTAGTGATGAGTGATTTATTAAATTTACCAGCTTTCATTTCCATTGAATCTGCTTTTATCCCCTCGCTCCAATTATCTCCGTATGTTTCATTATAAGGAGGTGTATAACAGGTTATCAACACATTTCTTTTGGGATAATATTTTTCCATATCGCGAAATGTTGAAAAATTATTAATCGTAGCAAAGGATATTTTGATGTAGTCGCTTTTTATAACAAACAATTCAGAATGCAGTTCTGTTACCCAACCGTCGTCTCTTTCCGGGCTGATTAAATACAGGACCGGATATTGATTGTTATAAAGAACCAGGGAACCGTCTTTTTGCCTAAGCGTGTCGATATCATGAAATTCACCAACGTCAACAAAATTTTCTATGGCAGGGTTAAATAAGTATGCATGGTCCTCCCATTTCTTTGACCATACTATATCCGCAAAACCGTCTTTATTTACGTCTCTAAATTCTACTCCAGAATTGTTGGTTGTGAAATAATTATCAATGAGGATTGTATCGAACCTTTGATTTGACTTACGCAATACGAACAAATACACACCGGTGTCTTTATAAACGCCCAACACATAAGGTGGGTGCATTTCAAATTTTCGCTAATGGAAAGAATTAGTAAATTGGGTTATAAAACCCAATAAAATGACAAAAGCCGAATATCTTGAAGCAGCCTCAGTCCGCTATGATGAGTTGCAAAAACTAAA
>Ga0265327_10000608_pt1 | contig 59434 bp, 57 predicted proteins | sample 41621metaG_FD_202089 | JGI IMG/M metagenome (GOLD analysis project Ga0265327, IMG submission 202089) | Rhizosphere microbial communities from Carex aquatilis grown in University of Washington, Seatle, WA, United States - 4-16-21 metaG | ecosystem: Host-associated > Plants > Roots > Rhizosphere... | reverse complement strand
ATCCGGAAGAGATAAACGCTGAAAGCATCTAAGCGTGAAACTCGCCTTGAGATGAGATTTCCCGGGGGCTTGACCCCCCTAAAGAGTCGTTCGAGACCAGGACGTTGATAGGTCGGATGTGGAAGCGCAGTAATGCGTTAAGCTGACCGATACTAATTGCTCGTGAGGCTTGATCCTATAACCTTGAAACTTGATATCCTCAAGTCAGGGTGTTCTAAAGCAACGCAATCAAATCCCACCTTTACTTCTTCCAGTTTTGTTGTGTAGCCCATGCTGCACACACCAGTTATGCCTGGCGGCCATAGCGAGTTGGAACCACCCCTTCCCATTCCGAACAGGACCGTGAAACGACTCCGCGCCAATGATAGTAAGCTCTTCGCTTGCGAAAGTAGGTCACCGCCAGGCTGTTATTCCTAAGCTGTTATCTTGTAACGGCCAGCAATTCGCCCTCCCCGTGAGGGCTTTTTGCTTTGTAGTACCAATTCATTGAATTGGTTGATATAAGGTTGGGGTTTTTTCATTGTGCAACTGTCAGTAAACTACTTCAGCGGCGACTAAGGAGCAGTTCTCAACATGACAGGAGTTGCAAAATGCCCAATCTTCAAACCATCACCCTGGCCGGTGGCTGTTTCTGGTGCCTGGAGGCGGTATTCCGCCAACTCAAAGGCGTGCAGCGTGCGGTTTCCGGCTACATTGGCGGGCACGTCGACCATCCAGACTACAAGCTGGTCTGTGCTGGCAGCACAGGGCATGCCGAAGCGGTGCAGGTGACGTTCAACCCAGCGCTGATTTCCCTGCAGGAACTGCTAGAGGTGTTTTTCTCCAGCCATGACCCGACTACCCGCAACCGTCAGGGTAATGACATCGGCACCCAGTATCGTTCGGGGATTTTCTATCACGCGCCGGAGCAGGCGCAGGTGGCGCGGCAGTTCATCACCGATCTGGATGCGGCGCACTTCTGGCCGAATCCGGTGGTGACGGAAATCACGCCAGCCAGCACCTTCTATTCGGCTGAGGACCATCATCAGGACTACTTTGCCAACAATGCGCACCAGTCCTATTGCCAGTTGGTGGTAGCACCCAAGGTGGCCAAGGTGCGACAGTACTTCGCCGACAAGGTTAACGCCGGCTGAGCCACTGACGGCGCCAGAAAATCAGCCCCATGACAATGGCGATGGCCGCCATCAGTCCCATGGCAAACCAGAAACCGTCGGCATCCGCGAGCCAAGGCATGACCTTGAAATTCATGCCGAAAATGCCGGCGATTAGGGTAGCCGGCATGAACAGCATGGCGACCACGGTCAACGCGCGCAATTCCATGTTGACGCGGTTGCTGATGCTGGACAGGTAAACGTCCAGCATGCCGGCCAGCAGGTCGCGCAGTGATTCCAGCGATTCGATGAAATGCACGGTATGGTCGTACACGTCACGCAAGTAAAGCAGCGTGCCGGACTGGAAAAAGTTGCTTTCGTTGCGGATCAGCGCATTGATCACCTCGCGTAGTGGCCATACCGCGCGCCGCAGCTCCATGGTCTCGCGCTTGAGTTTGTGAATACTTTGCAGCATGTGGCTGCCGGGCTTGCGCAACAGCTCTTCTTCCAGCGTTTCACAGTCGTCGCTGATCTGTTCCAGCACGACGAAGTAGCGATCCACGATCACGTCCAGCAGGGCGTAAGCCAGATAATCGGCGCCAGCCTTGCGGATGTGTCCCTTGTCGGCGCGCAGGCGCTCACGGATCGGGTCGAAGGAGCCGGTGGGGCGCTCCTGAAAGGTCAGCACGAAGTTGTGGCCAAGGATCAGGCTGACCTGCTCCGAGCTGATCGCCACCGCTGTCTGGTCGTAGTGGAAGAAACGGGTGACGAAAAACAGGTAGCCGTCGTAGCTGTCCAGCTTGGGACGCTGGTCGGTATTCAGGATGTCTTCCAGCACCAACGGGTGCAGGTTGAAGGCGCGCCCGATTTCTGTCATCAGTACGGTATCGTGCAGGCCGTGGACGTTGAGCCATAGTACGCCATTCTCCGGAGCCTGCAGGTCGAAGCCGGATAAATCCAGCTCGTTCTGCTCGTGAATACTGGCCTCATCGTAGCGGAACAGTGATAGTTGCGCGTGTTTGAGCTTGGCTTCACCCATATGCACCAGCGCACCGGGCATCATGCCAACTTTTTTCGAGCGATTGCGGCGGTTTTTTTTCATGAGACTAACCTTAGCAGGCTATGGTGATTTAGTCACTCTGCCCGTAATGCCTCGATCGCGTCCAGCCTTGCTGCGCGCCGTGCCGGCAACACTCCGGCCAGCAAGCCGATGATGGCCGATATGATGATGGCGCCGACGGCGAAATTCCATGGTGTATGCACCGGTAGCGCGGGTAGTGCCAGTCTTAGCAATTGCGCCAGGCCCGCGCCCAGCGCCAGGCCGAATAGCCCACCAATCGCTGCCAATACCACCGATTCACCCAGGAACAGGTTGAGGATGATACGGCGCGGCGCACCCAGCGCCACCAGCAGGCCGATCTCGTTGGTGCGTTCGGCCACGGCGATGGTCATGATGGTGACGATGCCCACTCCGCCCACCAGCAGCGAGATGCCGCCCAGCGCGCCGACGGCAGCAGTGAGGATGTCGAGGATATTGGATAGCGTCTTTAGCATGTCCTCTTGCGTGGTCACGGTAAAATCCTCGGCGGCGTGGCGTATTTTCAGGCGCTCCGTCACCGCCCCGGCTACGCTGGCCGAAGGTACGCCATCGCGGTAGGTCACGTCGATCTCCATCAGGCCTTCGCGGTTGTAGACCTCCTGCGCCCGCGCCGCCGGGATGAAGGCCGTATCGTCGAGGTCGATGCCGAGGAATTGGCCCTTCGGTGCCATCACGCCGATGACGCGGAAATGCAGCCCGCCGATACGGATTCGTGCGCCGAGAGGATTGGCGGAGCCAAACAACTCATTGCGCAGCTTGGCGCCCAGCACCACGAAGTTGCGCGCGCCGCCGGCGTCCTCGCGCGGCAAAAAGCTGCCTATGGTTACCCGCGCGCTGAACACGCGCAGGAAATCCGCATCCACGCCATACACCGTCGTCCGCCGCAGCCGCCCGTTGCCGCCGATCTCGGAGTTGCCCCAAACGATAGGCGTGACCCCGGTGACGTTGGGCAACTGCCGCAGCGAGTGGGCGTCTTCCAGCGTCAGCAGCCGTGCCGTGCTGGGGATGCCGGCGGGCGCCGCGCCGCCGGTCTTGGTTTTGCCGGAGGCGATGGCCACCACGTTGGTGCCGAATTGGGTGAATTCCCCCAGCACGAAGCGGTGCACCCCTTCGCCGATGGAAGTGAGCAGGATCACCGCCGCGATGCCCACCGCGATGCCGAGCAGGGTGAGAAAGCTGCGCAGCCGGTGCGAGGTGATGGCCTGCAGGGCGTAGCGGGTGGAATCGGCGAGCAGCATGTATGTTCCCGGCGAATGGGCAGAATAGAGTCATTTTATACACAACTTGTTGCAGCGGCAGGTGGCTTGAGTTCCTGGCGCTTTCCATTTCCGTCCGTGGTAATCTTATTTGGCAATGAAAGCAACCCCGACTTTTGCCGAGCGCCGCCAGACCTTGCTGCAAGGCCTGCGCCAAATCGTGCCGCCCGCCTGCGTGCTGAGCGAGCCGGAGGCGCTGCGCCCCTACGAATGCGACGGCCTGTCCGCCTACCGCCAGCTGCCCGGCGTGGTGTGCCTGCCGGAAACAGTGGAACAGGTGCAGGCAGTGTTGCGGCTGTGCCAGCGCTTGCAAATCCCGGTGGTGCCGCGCGGTGCCGGCACCGGACTCTCCGGCGGCGCGTTGCCGCATGCCCAAGGTCTGCTGCTGGGACTGGCCAAGCTGGATAAGATCATCGAAATCGACCCGCGCAACCGCTGCGCCGTGGTGCAGCCGGGGGTGCGCAACTTGGCGCTGTCGGAGGCGGCCCAGCCCTACGGTTTCTACTATGCGCCCGACCCTTCCTCGCAGATCGCCTGCACCATAGGCGGCAACGTGGCGGAAAATTCCGGCGGTGTGCATTGCCTCAAGTACGGCCTCACCGTGCACAATGTCATCGGTCTAAAAATCCTCACCATGCAAGGAGGATTGCTGCAACTCGGTGGCAAGGCGCTGGATGCACCGGGCTATGATCTGCTGGCGCTGCTATGCGGCTCGGAAGGGCTGCTGGGCGTGGTGGTGGAAGTGACGGTACGCCTGCTGCCGCTGCCGGAGCGCGCCCAGGTGGTGCTGGCGGCGTTCGACGACGTGGCGCTGGCGGGCGCGGCGGTGGGGCGCATCATTTCCGCCGGCATCATCCCGGCCGGCATGGAAATGATGGACAACCTGGCCATCCGCGCCGCCGAGGATTTCGTCCATGCCGGTTATCCAACGGATGCCGCCGCCATTTTGTTGGTGGAACTGGACGGCGAAAATCAGGAAGTTTCAGAGCAGATTTTCCGTGTGCGCGCCCTGCTGCTGGAAACCGGCGCCAGCGAAGTGCGTACTGCGCGCGACGAGGCCGAGCGCCTGCTGTTCTGGAAAGGACGCAAGGCGGCTTTCCCCGCCGTCGGGCGCATGGCGCCGGATTACTATTGCATGGACGGCACCATCCCGCGCCGCAATTTGCCTGAAGTGTTGCGGCGCATCGCCGAACTGTCGCAGGAATACGGCCTGCCGGTGGCCAACGTATTCCACGCCGGCGATGGCAACCTGCATCCGCTCATCATGTACGACGCCAACCACCCGGACCAACTGGCGCGCACCGAGGAACTGGGCAGCAAAATCCTGCAACTGTGCGTCGAGGTCGGCGGCACCATCACCGGCGAGCATGGCGTGGGGGTAGAAAAGCTGGACGCCATGTGCAGCCAGTTCGGTGCGGCGGAATTGGCGCAGTTCCACGCCTTGCGCCGCGCCTTCGACCCCGACCGCCTGCTCAACCCCGGCAAGGCGGTGCCCACCCTGCACCGTTGCGCCGAGCTGGGCCGCATGCATGTGCACGGCGGCCAGCTGCCGCACCCGGAACTGGAGCGGTTCTGATGGAACAGCCGCTGATTGATGCCATCCGCTCTGCTGTTGCGGCCCAGCGCCCGCTGGCCATCCGCGGCGGCGGCAGCAAGGCGTTTTATACCGGCGCGGCGCAGGGCGAAATCCTCGACACGCGCGGCCACCGCGGCATCGTCAGCTACCAGCCGAGCGAGTTGGTAATGACCGCACGCGCTGGAACGCCGCTCACCGAGATCGAGGCAGCGCTGGCGCAGCACGGCCAGATGCTGGCCTGCGAACCACCACATTTCGGCGCGGGCGCCACCCTGGGGGGCATGGTAGCGTGCGGCTTTTCCGGCCCGCGCCGGCCTTGGGGCGGCGCGGTGCGCGACTTCGTGCTGGGCGTGCGCATGGTCAACGGCAACGGCGAGGTGCTGAATTTCGGTGGGCAGGTGATGAAGAATGTTGCCGGTTTCGACGTGTCGCGCCTGATGGCCGGTTCGCTGGGCAGCCTCGGCCTGCTGCTGGAAGTATTGCTCAAGGTGCTGCCGCGCCCGGCGCACGAAATCACGCTACGCCGCGACTGCACGCAAAGCGAGGCGCTGGCGCAGTGTGCAGCTTGGGCGGCGCGTCCGCTACCGTTGTCTGCCGTCACCTGGCTGGATGGCGCGCTGTATGTGCGGCTGTCCGGCAGCGAAGCCGCGCTGCAAGCGGCGGCACAGCGCCTGGGCGGCGAGACGGTGCCGGATGGCGCGGAATTCTGGCAATTGCTGCGCGAACACAGCCAGCCGTTTTTCCTGTTGGCGGAGGGCGAAACCCTGTGGCGGCTGGCGCTGCCGCCGGCCGCTCCGGTGCCGGAACTGGCCGGGCGCTGGTGTGCCGATTGGGGCGGGGCGCAGCGCTGGCTGGTCACGGCGCAGGATGCCGGGGCGGTACATCAGGCCGCGCGCGGCGCCGGCGGCTACGCCGTGCCGTTCCGCGGCGCACAGGCCGGGCGGCTACGGCTCGAACCCGGCGTGGCGGCGCTGCATGCCCGCATCAGGGCGGCCTTCGACCCACATGGCGTTTTCGCTTCGGTGGCGGCCTGATGCAGACCCGGCTACCGCCAGCATTGCAGCAAACTCCGCAAGGGCGCGAGGCCGAGGCCATCCTGCGTTCCTGCGTGCATTGCGGCTTCTGCACCGCGGTGTGCCCCACCTACCGCCTGCTGGGCGACGAACTGGACAGCCCGCGCGGCCGCATCTACCTGATCAAGAGCCTGCTGGAAGGCGAGGCGGCGGGAGAACAGACGCGCACCCATCTCGACCGCTGCCTGACTTGCCACGCCTGCGAAACCGCCTGCCCGTCCGGGGTGCAATACGGGCGGCTGGCGGATATCGGCCGCGCCGCGCTGGAGCAGCAATCGCCGCGGCCCTGGCCGCAACGCCTATGGCGCTGGCTGTTGCGCCGCACGCTGGCCACGTCGCGGGTGTTCGCAAGCCTGCTGGCAATCGGCCGGCTAGTACGACCACTACTGCCGGTGGCATTGAAGCGTCGTATTCCGGCTGCTGCGCCTGCTGGCGCTTGGCCGCCGCCGCGCCATCGCCGCCGCGTGCTGGCTCCGGCCGGTTGCGTGCAGCCTGCCCTGGCGCCCAATATAGACGCCGCCATGGCGCGGCTGCTGGATGCGCATGGCATCTCCCTGATCAAGGTGGATAGCGGCTGTTGCGGCGCACTGGACCAGCACCTGGCCGCGCCCGGGCAGGCTTTGCGCCGTGCCCGCGCCTACATTGATAGCCTGTGGCCGCAGCTCGAAGCCGGCGCCGAGGCGGTGGCGGTCAGCGCCAGCGGCTGCGGCGCCATGGTGCGCGAATACGCCCATCTGCTGCGGGACGACCCCGCCTATGCCGACAAGGCCGCGCGCGTTTCGGCGCTGTGCCGCGACCCGGTGCAACTGCTGGAAGCCTTGCCGGTGGCCGCCATCGGGCACGGCCGGCGCATTGCCTTCCATTCGCCCTGTACGCTGCAACACGCGCTACGGATGGAGGGCCGGGTTGAGGCGCTGCTGCAACGCGCCGGCTTTACTCTGCTGCCGGTGGGGGAAGCCGCGCAGTGCTGCGGCGCGGCGGGTACTTATTCCATCCTGCAAGCGCAATTGTCAGGACAACTGCGGCAACGCAAACTGGAACAGCTGGAGCGGCATGCCCCGGAATTGATCGCCACCGCCAATATCGGCTGCCTCACCCATTTGCAGGGCGGTAGCGGGAGGCGGGTGGTGCATTGGGTGGAGTTGCTGGCAGAGCGCTAAGACGTTCTGCGTTATTCCAGCTACCGCCTCGACAACGCCTGCACCGGATCCATGCGCGCCGCCTTGCGCGCCGGCATGACGCCGAATACCAGGCCGGTGATGAGCGCGGTGCCGACGCCGGCCAGGATCGCCCACGGCGGCGGGTAGGCGGGGAAGGTAGGGTAGAGGTGGCGCAGCACGGCGGCGCCGGCTTCACCCAGCATGACCCCGAGCACGGCGCCAACCAGCGACAGCATGGCGCCCTCGGTGAGGAAGGCGGCGCGGATGGCGCGGGCGGTGGCGCCCAGCGCCTTGAGCAGGCCGATTTCCGCCGTGCGCTGCGTCACCGACACCAGCATCACGTTCATCACCAGGATACCGGCCACTGCCAGGCTGATGGCGGCGATGCCGGCCACGCCCAGGGTCAGCACGCCGAGTATCTTGTCGAAGGTCTGCAACACCGCGTCCTGCGAGATCACGGTCACGTCTTCCTCGCCATCGTGGCGGGCGATGATGGCCTTGAGCACCGCGTCCTTGGTGCCTTGCACCGCGGCGCGGCTGCGCGTTTCGATCAGGATGCGGAACAGGGTATTGCTGTTGAACATGGCCTGCGCGGTGGCCACCGGTACGATCAAGAGGTCGTTGGTGGTCATGCCCATGCCGCGCCCGCCCTCGGTCAGCACGCCGACCACGCGCAGGCGGCGGTCGCCGATGCGCACCGTTTGGCCCAGCGGGTTTTCCGTGCCGAACAGTTCACTGCTGATGAGCGCGCCCAGCACCACCTCCGCCGAACCGTGGCCCAGGGCGTCGTGGGACAGGAAGCGCCCCTGTGCCAGCTTCAGGTGGCGCACCTTGATGAAATCGCTGCTGCTGCCGACCAGCATGGTTTCCCGCAATTTCCCCTTGGCATTGATTTCCGTGGTGCCGATGATGACGGGCGCGACGCGCACCACGCCGGGCACGCGCAGCAGCGCTTCGGCATCCTCCACCGTCAGATCGCGCACGGTACTGGTCACCAGGTTGCCGGGGTTGAAGCCGCGCGTCTCCGAACGCCCCGGTAATATGATAACCAGGTTGCTGCCGATAGCGGAAAACTCTTCCACCACGTAACGCCGCGCACCGTCGCCCAGCGCGGTGAGCATGACCACCGCCGCCACGCCGATGGACATGGCGAGGATCAACAGCCCGGTGCGCAGCGGGGTGCCGCTGGCGGCGGCACGGGCGTAACGCAGGGTGTCGGCGACGTTCATGTGCTGGTTTTGTCGCTGGCGATGGCGCCGTCCAGCATGGCGATCTGGCGGTGGGCGCGGGCGCCCAGAGCCTGGTCGTGGGTGACCACCACCAGCGTTACGCCGCGGCTATTGAGTTCTTCTAGCAATCGCATCACATCCTCACCGGTGGCGCGGTCGAGGTTGCCGGTGGGTTCGTCGGCCAGCAGCATGGCCGGTTGCATCACGGTGGCGCGGGCGATGGCGACGCGTTGGCGCTGGCCACCGGAAAGCTGGTCGGGGCGGTGGCCGGCGCGGTCTGCCAGGCCGTAATCCTTGAGCGCCTGCGCCACGCGGCTGCTGCGTTCCGCCGGGGCGATGCCGGCCAGCATCATGGGCAGCGCGATGTTCTCGGCGGCGGTGAGGCGCGGCACCAGGTGGAAGCTTTGAAACACGAAGCCGATACGCTCGCTGCGCACCCGCGCCTGTTCGTCTGCGCTGAGGGTGGTGACGTCCCGGCCTTCCAGCCGGTAGGTGCCGGCATCCGGGCGGTCGAGCAGGCCGAGCAGGTTGAGCAGGGTGGATTTGCCGGAGCCGGAGGGGCCCATCACCGCGACGTATTCACCCGGCGCGATGCCGAGGTTGATGCCGTGCAGGGCACGTACTTCGCTGTCGCCCAATTGGAAAATGCGTTCGATACCGCTGAGTTCGATCAGGGCAGACATGGCGTTAAGTAGCGCAGGCGCCCTTGCCTGCAAGCGGACTGACCACCCCGGCCGCCACGCGGCTACCCCTCCTTAAAAACAGGAGGGGATAACAATACCACACGGTCAATCCCCTCCTCATGTTGAGGAGGGGTGGCGCATAGCGCCGGGGTGGTTGATTGCAGGCGAGGGCGCCTGCGCTACGAGACGGCAGCTCATTTTTCCGTAGGCTTCTCTTCCGGCTTCACCAGCGCGCCGGTCTTCACCCCCTCGCGTTCCAGCGAACTGACGATGCGGTCGCCGGCGTGCAGCCCGTCCAGCACCTCGGTGTATTCCCAGTTGCTGAGGCCAGTCTTGATGGCGCGCTGTTCCAGCTTGCCGCTGTCGGCATGGTAGAGCAGCACCTTGCCGCCTTCCTGCAAGGCCGAGGTGGGCACGCGCAGCACGTTGTCGCGGCTGTCGAGAATGACTTCCAGGTCGGCGCTGTAGCCTACCAGCAGCTGCCCCGGTTTTGGTGGCTGGTCGAGATTGGCCTCCACGTCCACGGTACGCGCCTGTTTTTCCACCGCCACCACGTAAGGTGCGACGCGCCGGACGTGCGCCGGCAGCACCTGGCCCGGTAGCGCGTCCAGCGTGATGCGGGCCGGCTGGCCGGCGCGCACCTTGGGCGCGTCCACTTCGTCCATCGGCGCCGTGATGTAGAGGCAGGTGTCGTCGATCAGGTCGATCGCCGGCGGCGTTGCCACGCCGGGCGGGGAGGGCGTGGTGTATTCGCCCAGTTCGCCGACGATGTCGGCCACGGTGCCGTCGAACGGCGCTACCAGCACGGTGCGGCCTTGTTCCACGCGGGTGACCGTGACCCGCGCCTGGGCCTGGGTGACATCGGCGCTCATGGCTTCGCAGGCCGCGCGGCGCGATTGTGCCTCATAACGGGCTTTTTCCTCGCCGCCTTCGGAGATGAAGCCCTTGGCGCGCAGCTTGGCCATGCGCGCCGCCTCACGTTCCGCGCTGTCGGCGGTGGCGCAGATTTCGCCCACCCGCTTGCGTGCCGATTCCACCTGGGTTTGTGCCAGCCCGCTCTGCGCCTGCTGGTCTTCGTTCCACAGCCGGATCAGCACCTGGCCTTTCTTGACGTGGTCGCCCTTCTTGACGCCCATGTAGGTGATGCGGCCACCGGAAATGGGCGACAGCTTGGTGCGCTGGCAGGCTTCAACGGTGCCGGCGCGGGTGTTGGAGACGCTGGCCTCCACCTTGCCGCGCGCGACTTCCACCAGCATCACTGAGATGGGTTTGGGACGGGTGAACCACCAGAAGGCGCTGGCGGCAGCGGCCAGGACAAGCAGGAGGATGAGGATGCGGCGCATGGAATTTCAGTCTTTAGCAGGGCTAACAATAATCGCCAGCCTAATACAGAGGCTGGCATCGCTCAAGCAGCTTTGCATTGTACTGGCTTACAATGAACGACTGTGATGAAAGGATGAACCACCTTGGATACTCTCAGCCACGCCCTGTGGGGCTACGGATTGTTTGGCTACCGGCGCCACCCTTGGCTGGCCATGCTGTTTGGCGCGCTGCCGGACCTGCTGTCATTCGGCGCCTACATGCTGCTGCGGCTGTGGGATGGCAGCTACCATTTTGGCCCGCCGCCGCTCAATACGCTGCCGCATTGGTTGTTTATCTCTTACGACATCTGGCACAGCTTCGTCATCAGCCTGCCGGCGGTCGGGCTGGTGGCGCTGTTCCGCCGCGACATCGCCTTTGCCATGCTGGCCTGGCCGTTCCACATCGTGCTGGATTTCCCGTTTCACAGTTGGCACTATTTCCCCACGCCTATCTTCTGGCCGCTGTCCGATTTCACTGTGAATGGCATCCCGTGGGCGACGCCGCAAGTCTGGCTGCCCAACGTCGCGGGTTTAGCCATCTTGCTGACTTACCGCTACCGGCAAAAACGGCGCGCGGTTTAAAGCTGGCCGAGATTCTTGACGGTGGGGATGTGATGCTCCCGGCAGTAGCCTTGCCATCCCGCCATGTCCGTCCAGTCGCTGACGAAAATGAAATCCAGCCCGGCGCGGGTGGCGGCCTGGTGGTCATAGCGGCTGTCGCCAAAGAACAGGCCGGGCTGGCGGCAATTGCCGCTGGCGAGTTCGCGCTGCAGGATTTGGTCCTTGTTGAGCGGGCTGCCGAAAATGCCGCCGTCGAACCACCTGGCGATGCCGCGCTGGGCAAACACATTATGCAGCTCACCCTGGTCCGCCCCGGAAACCAGTATCCAATTGGCTTGCGCCGTCGCCTCGCGCAACGCCTTCAAGCCCGGCGCCATGGCGCATTGCAGCAGGCCGATGGTAGCTTCGGTGGTAAAGGCAAGCAGCAGTGCCTGCATCGCCTCGTCCGTCACCGGCACCCCCACCATGTCGCGTAGCAGTACCTCAAACTTGACGTAGCGCGACACCCCGCCATGCAGGATGTGGTATTCCCGCAGCGCCTCCGCGTGCTGCTCGCCATAGGACAGCGCGACGTTGTAGAAGGCCTGGGCACGGACCGCGTTGGAATCGAGGATCACGCCGTCGCAGTCGAACACCAGCGATTGGTAGCGCTTCAGGTCAGTCATGGGTTCGCCTGGGTAAAGGCCTCGCCAATAGCCATGAAGGCGCCGCCGGCAACATGGTGGATGGTGCGCAGTTCGTCGTGCCCTTCGAAATGCCAGAGGTACTGTCCATCTTTATTTTGGGAGAACACCCGGTCGTCGACCTGTGCTGCTACCACTTCGGCTAGGAACAGGTCATAGGTATCCTGGATGTGCGGCTCGGGGATCACCTTGCACTCCAGCCAAGCCACACAGCCCTCCAGTAGCGGCGCGGCGATGTTGGAAGCGGCGAAGGTCGGCAGTTGGAACGCGGCGAATTTGTCCGATTCAGGTTTGCCCAGCAGCTCGCGCCCGGAACTGGAACCGACCTTCACCACTATTTCCGCCTGCGCGCGGCACGGCACGTTGATGGCGAAGCTGCCGGAGGCTTCAATCAGCTCGCGGGTGTAGGTCTTCTTGTCGATAACGATGGCGATTCTGGGCGGGTCGAAATCCAGTGGCATGTTCCACGCGGCGGCCATAACGTTGCGCTGGTTGCCGTGGGCGGTGGTGACGAGAACGGTGGGGCCGTGGTTGAGGAGGCGGTAGGCTTTGCTAATGGGAATAACTGAAAGCATTATTCTTGAGTGAGTTGTGCCAAAACTTTTGTGCCAATTTGCAAGCGAGCTTCTCGTGAGCTATGGCGTAGATCACCGAATAACTCAATGGCTTCTTTGAGTGGCGATTGATTCTGGTCTGGTAATGGTGAGTGTGAGGCGATGTACCATAATTGAAAAATCTGGGCTTCTTTGGACATGGGAGTTAACTCACTACAGTTCATTACTGCCCAGAATGCCAGTGCCTCAGTATCTTCAGAGTCAAACTCCAGCACAGCTTCATGATCGTCTTTAGCATGCTTAAGGAAGTTTTGAGCTTTCCGCATGATCTGAAAATACTCAGAAGGACATAAATTATTTGCTTGTTGAGCTAACTTATCCCAAGATTTTTTTGGAATAATTTGTTCGATGAGGTCAGAGAAAATGGTTGATGCAGCTCCGATGATCGTATGAACGGCTATCGGATCTGCATCACCAAATAGTAAGCGAATTCCAACATTAAGTTGCCTCTGGGCTGCATCAATTTTATTGACATGAATCAGCTGAGACATAGTAAGTCTATTGGACTCTATTTCTGCCAAGCATCCCGCAGTCTAGTAGGGTGGGCAGATTACTGCCCACGCGGCAACTTCGGTGGCGTGGGCAACCGATTACCCCTACTCATAGATTCCCTGGTGACGTACGGGGTACCTTGTTGCGCAGCCAGTTTTTTGGCGTTGACCGCCGCGCGTCGCAAGGCGGCATCCGCCCCGAGCAATTCCGGGTCAGTCAATGGCTTAGTCTTTTGCATCAGTTTGCACTCCATTCAATTAAAACGGGACTTTCACCTGAATTGTCATACAAAGCCCAAGAGTCCACCAGTACCTTGTAGATTTGCTTGAAGTTGTTCAACCCAGAAGTGAATCTGCGGCGAACGGTAGCTTCAGGGATATTGTGCCCACCTGCGGCAACTCTGGCGGCTACGCGGGCAATGGCGAGCTCTGGAATTGGTAGTGATAGAAAATACAGGGTGATGTGGTAGCCCTGTTGCCGCCATTGCGGAATCATAGTGGCGTAGGTCTTGCCAGAAAGCGTGGTTTCAAAGGCAAAGCTGCGATTGACTTTTACATGTTCCCGGATTTCTCTCAACATCAACCGAGCCGCTTTGATTGCGGCGGTTTCCGGTGCAAACGGGGCTAATCCGGCAGCTATCAAATCGGCATTCACAAAGACTGGGCAGGCAGCTTCATTAGGCAAGTACTCTCGGGCAAAGGTGGTTTTTCCTGCGCCGTTGGGTCCAGCGATGATGATAATTTTCTTATCGCTGGCCATTTATTTACTTCTGCCACGCATCCCGCAGCGTCACAACCAAAAGGGTCAGCATCAATTTAAACATGTACGTGGTTTTCCGGTTCCACGGATAGGCGCATGCCGACGGATTTTAATACGGCTACCAGCGTTTTAAGCGTGGGGTTGCCCTTGGGGGAGAGGGAGCGGTAAAGCGCTTCCCGGCTGATTCCGGCTTGTGCGGCGATGGCGCCGAGTCCACCATAGGCCTCGGCCACGTCTCGCAGAGCCAGCAGGCCGGCGGCGCGATTATCCGGATCGTCCAGTTCTTCCAGCGCGGCCTTCAGGTACTCGACGGCAAACAGCTTGTCGGAACGCAGTTCCTTGATGGTTTCTTCCGCATTGGATACGGCAGCATGAAAATTGCGGGTCATGAGTTCTTCCTTTTCCAATCAGCCCAGTATTCCTTGGCGAGTTTGATGTCAGCCGGTTGCGTGGCTTTGTCGCCGCCACACAGCAGCACAACCAGAGTTTTCCCGTGCTGCCCGTAATAGATACGGTATCCCGCGCCAATATCTACCCGCAGTTCGCAAACCCCCTCGCCGACGGCTTTGTGATCGCCAAAATTGCCAGCCTCTACCCGCTTGAACCGGATTTGAACCTGCGCTTTTGCGCGGACATCGCGCAAGCTTTTTAACCAGAGGGTGATGGGGATGTCACCGTTTTCAAGCTGGTATCGAAGCAGTCCCATACCTCGGTCAATTGTAGTTTATAAGTTACAGAATGGCAATGTTACTGTGCAGTGGTAACCACATTACTTCTGCCACGCATCCCGCAGAGTAACCGTCCGGTTAAACACCGGCTTGCCAGCAACGCTGTCTTTTCTGTCCGCGACAAAGTAGCCGTGGCGCTCGAACTGGAAGGCGTCGGCGGGCTTGGCGTCCTTGAGCGATGGTTCCAGTTGCGCGGTGATGGTTTTGACCGAGTTCGGGTTGAGGTCGTCCAGGTAGTTGCGGTCGCCTGAACCTGGGTTGGCTTCCTTGAACAGGCGGTCGTACAAGCGCACTTCGGCGGCGTAGGCGTGTTGCGCTGACACCCAGTGGATGTTGCCCTTGACCTTGATGCTGTCCGCGCCCGGCGTGCCGGATTTGGTGTCGGGCAGATAGGTGCAGTGTACTGTGGTGACGTTGCCCGCCGCGTCCTTTTCGCAGCCGGTGCATTCCACTACGTAGCCGTAGCGCAGCCGCACTTTGTTGCCGGGGAACAGACGGAAGTAGCCTTTGCTCGGCTCTTCCATGAAGTCTTCGCGCTCGATCCACAGTTCCTTGGATAGCGGTACCACGCGCTTGCCCAGCTCCGGTTTCTGCGGGTGGTTGGGGGCGTGGCAGTCTTCGCTTTGGCCTTCCGGGTAGTTATCAATCACCAGCTTGATCGGGTCGAGCACGGCGATGCGGCGCTCGGCGGATTCATTCAAGGTTTCCCGCATGCAGTCTTCAAGGATGGTGTATTCGATCCAGGAATCGGCTTTGGAAACCCCGATGCGATCAGCGAACAGGCGGAAGCCTTCCGGCGTGTAGCCGCGACGGCGCGCGCCGGCCAGCGTGGGCAGGCGCGGATCGTCCCAGCCGCTGACGTGGCCATCTTGCACCAGCTCAATCAGGCGGCGCTTGGAGAGTACGACGTAGGTCAGGTTGAGGCGGGCAAACTCATATTGCTTGGGCAGCGGATGCGGCAACAAACCGGCATCGGCCAGCTTTTCCAGCACCCAGCCGTAGAACGGGCGCTGGTCTTCGAATTCCAACGTGCAGATGGAGTGGGTAATGCCTTCCACCGCGTCTTCCAGCGGGTGGGCGTAGGTGTACATCGGGTAGATGCACCACTTGTCGCCGGTGTTGTGGTGGGTGGCGCGCTTGATGCGGTAAATGGCCGGGTCGCGCAGGTTGATGTTGGGCGAGGCCATGTCGATTTTGGCGCGCAGCACCATGCTCCCATCAGCATGCTTACCGTCGCGCATTGCGCGGAACAGCGCCAGGTTTTCCTCAACGCTGCGGTCGCGCCACGGGGAATTCTTGCCCGGTTCGGTCAAAGTGCCACGATTCACGCGCATTTCTTCGGCGGTTTGCTGATCCACATAGGCCAGCCCGGCCACGATCAGCGCCTCGGCGGCGCGGTACATGAAGTCGAAATAGTTGCTGGCGTAATACAAATGCGAAGCGCCGAACGCCTCCCAGCCAAAGCCCAGCCATTGCACCATCTCGGTGATGGAATCGACGTATTCCTGTTCTTCCTTCTCCGGGTTGGTGTCGTCGAAGCGCATGTGGCACACGCCGCCATAGTCCCGCGCCAGACCGAAGTTGAGGCAGATACTCTTGGCATGGCCTATGTGCAGGTAACCGTTGGGCTCCGGCGGGAAACGCGTGCGTATCTTCGCGGGATCAGGCTCGCCGGCGGCATGGTGCGAGGCGTCGCCGGGAGAGCGTCCCCAGCGGCGGCTGGCGTAGGTGCCGGCGGCAAGGTCGCGGTCGATGATGCCGCGCAGGAAGTTGGAAGCAGGAGCAGGGGTGTGATTGGCGTCTGACATATCAAATTGCAATGGGTTGATTTGCCGCCATTTTACACTGCGGCGGGGCGGGTATAATTGTCCGCACATGAATTCGCTCACATTTCCCATCCTGCGCTTGCTGGCGGACGGCCAGTTTCACTCCGGCGAGGCCCTCGCGCGCCATTTTGGCGTGACACGGGCGACGGTGTGGAATGCCTTGCAGGACGCCGAGGCGCTGGGGGTAAAGCTGTTTTCCATCCGCGGCAAGGGCTACCGCCTGCCGCAGCCGGTGCGCTTTCTGGATCGGGATGCGGTGATGACGGCGCTGGGCGGGGAGGCCGGCAAGTTCACGCTGGAATTCCACGACCGTATCGCTTCCACCAATAGCTATTTGATGCAGCAGGCCGCCACTGGCCGCGAGCATGGCGCCTGCGTGGTGGCGGAATTGCAGACCAGCGGCCGCGGCCGGCGCGGCCGCGCCTGGCAGGCCGGGCTGGGCAACAGCCTGACTTTTTCCGTGCTGTGGCGCTTCGATTGCGGCGCCGGCGCGCTTTCCGGCTTGAGCCTGGCGGTGGGGGTGGCGCTGATGCGCGCCTTGCGTGAGCTGGGTATTGCGGATGCCAGGCTGAAATGGCCCAACGACGTGTTACACCAGCAGCAGAAACTGGCCGGCATCCTGATCGAGCTGCAGGGCGACTTGGATGGCCCCAGCGCGGCGGTGATCGGCATCGGCCTTAACCTGCGCCTGCCGGAAACGCTGCGTAAAACCATAGACCAGCCGGCTACTGATTTACACACTATTCTTGGCCAGCCGCCGGATTCCGCGCGCGGGCTGGGCACTGTGCTGCGCCATTTGGCCGGCGCGCTGGAGCAGTTCGACCGCGAAGGTTTCGAGGCGCTGCGCGAGGAATGGATGGCGCACCATGCCTTTGATGGACAGCCGGTGTGTGTCCACATGCCGGATGGGCGCCAGATCGACGGCGTGGCTGAAGGCATTGCCGCCGATGGCGCGCTGCTGCTGCGTACGGAGCAGGGCACGCAGCGTTTTTCTGCCGGTGAAGTGAGCTTGAGGGCAGCAACATGATCCTGACCATAGATGCCGGCAACACCCGCACCAAGTGGGGCGTGTTCGACGAGGCTGGGGAGCTGGTGGCACAAGGCGCTTTGAACAACGGACAGATCGAACGACTGGCGTTGGAGGATGTCGCTTGGGATGGATGCCACCGGGCAGTGGTGTCTAATGTGGCCGGGGAGGCGCTAGGACAGCCGTTGCGTAGCCTGTTCGCGGCACGGCAACTGCCGGTGCTGTGGGCCAAACCGGAAGCCGAAACTTGCGGCGTGACCAATGGCTATGCCCATCCCCAGCAGCTGGGCACGGATCGCTGGATGGCGCTGGTGGCCGCCTGGAACCGCTACCAGCAGCCATGCGTGGTGGCGACAGCGGGTACCGCGCTGACGGTGGACGCCCTTTCAGCGCAGGGGGATTTCCTCGGCGGGCTGATCCTACCGGGGAGGACGCTGATGCAGGCCGGGCTGGTGGCTGGTGCGGCGGCATTGAACATCCCCTTGGGTGAACTGCGCGAGTTTCCCACCACTACCGGCGATGCCGTGGCTTCCGGCCTGGCGTTCGCCATGGCCGGCGCAGTGGAGCGCCAATGCGCGGCCCTGGAGCGGCGCGAAGGCTCGGTGCGTTGCCTGCTTTCCGGTGGCGATGCGCGATGGCTGGCGGCAGCACTGCCGGGGACGGTGGAGATCGCGGATAATCTGGTGCTGCAAGGTTTGTTTCTGATCGAAAGAGAACATCCATGAAATGGTTGGCCGGGCTACTGCTATTCCTTAATGTCGTTTTGTTCGCTTACTTCAAGCTGAGTACGCCGCAGCCCACTGGCGTGGCGTCAGGCCAGGAGCCGATCCAGCCAGAAAGGCTGCAAATCCTGACGCCGGAACAATTGGAGGCGTTGCCGAAAAAGGCGCAACCTCCGGCTATGCCCGCGCCTGCGTCACCGTAAGTTCACTTGATTCCGGTTGCCGGGAAAGGAATAGGAATGCTTAGGTCTATGGTCAAGAAGGCTGCCGTAGCGATGGCGCTGATAGTTGGCAAGCGCGTTGCCAGCAAGATTGTGCGCAAGCTGGCGGAGAAAGTGGCCAAGCCGGCCGAGCCTGTGCCGCCAACGCCGGGATCAGGGGAATAGTTTTCCCGGGTTGAGGATGTTGTTGGGGTCGAACGCCCGTTTGACCGACTTCATCAAGGCAATGGTCGTCGCATCAATTTCGCGCGGCACGAACGGCCGCTTGGCCATGCCCACCCCGTGCTCGCCGGACAGGGTGCCGTCCAGCGCCAGCACCAGCGAGAACACTTCATCCAGACAGGCCTCGGCGCGCTGCATCTCGTCACCATTGTCCGGGTTCACCAGCAAATTCACGTGGATATTGCCGTTGCCGGCGTGGCCGAAATTGACGTTGGCGATGCGGTGATGCGCCGCCAGTTGCTCGATGCCGCCCAGCAGTTCCGGCAGGCGCGACACCGGTACCGCCACGTCTTCGTTGATCTTCTTCGGCGCCACGTCGCGCAATAGTGGCGATAGCGCCTTGCGCGCCGCCCACAATGCCTTGGTGTCAGGCGCCGGCTTGGCTTCGATCAGGCCGTCCACCGCGCAGGCCTTGAGGATGGCCTCGGTGGCCTCGGCGATTTCGCTGTGCGAGCCGTCCACCTCGATCATCAACAGCGCGCGCATGCCTTCCGCCAGCATGCCGGGGTGGCGGTTGCGGATTAAATTCAGCGCGTTGTTGTCGAGGAACTCCAGCGCCGACGGCACGAACGGCTGCGCCATGATGGCGGCAATGGCATGGGCGCAGCTCACCGTGTCCCTGAACTGCGCGGTGAGGCCGCCCACGGCGCGCGGCAGCGGGGTGAGCTTGAGCGTGGCTTCGACGATGACCGCCAGCGTGCCTTCCGAGCCGACGATGAGGCGCGTGAGATCGTAGCCCACCACGCCTTTGGTGGTGTAGCAGCCGGTGGTGATCAGTTCACCGGTGCCGGTAACCGCCTTCAGCCCCAGCACGTGGTCACGCGCTACGCCATACTTGACCGCGTGCGGCCCGGCGGCGCAGGTGGCGAGGTTGCCGCCGACGCTGCAATAGGGCGCGCTGGACGGGTCGGGCGGCCAGAAGAAGCCCTTGGGTTTCAGCGCGTCCTGCAATTCCTGGTTGAGCACGCCCGGCTCGATAATGGCCATGCGGTTGTCCGGGTCGAGCTTGAGGATGCGGTGCATGCGCTCCAGCGACAGCGCGATGCCGCCTTGCTCCGGCACACTGCCACCAGCGGTGCCGGTGCCACGACCGCGCGGTACCACTGGAATGCGATGCTCATGACATAGACGCACTACCGCCTGCACTTCCTCGACGGTTAGCGGAAACACTACCGCCAGCGGCGGCCGGAAGTTGCGCGAGTTGTCGTAGGCGTAGGCATAGCAATCGACCGGATCGGTGAACAAACGATCCGGTGGGAATTGCGATTGCAGTGTAGTTAACAGGCTGGCTGGCAGCATGAGGGTATGCTACTTCTTGCGCGGTGGCAGCAGGTCGGTGATGGTACCTTCGACCATTTCCGCCGCGAAGCACACGGTTTCCGACAGCGTCGGGTGCGCGTGGATGGTGAGGCCGATATCCTCGGCATCCGCGCCCATCTCGATGGCCAGAACCGCTTCAGCCAGCAGTTCACCGGCGTTGGGGCCGACGATGCCGGCGCCAATGATGCGGCGCGTGCCTTTTTCCATGATGAGCTTGGTGGAGCCTTCGGTGCGGCCGATGGACAAGGCGCGACCACTGGCAGCCCAAGGGAAGCTGGCTTTCTCGATCTCCATTCCTTTAGCCTTGGCGTCGGTTTCACTGACGCCGGCCCAGGCCACCTCGGGGTCGGTGTAGGCCACCGAAGGGATGGCCAGTGCCTGGAATTCGACCTTGTGGCCGTCGATCACTTCGGCTGCTACCTTGCCTTCGTGCACCGCCTTGTGCGCCAGCATGGGTTGGCCGACGATGTCGCCGATGGCGAAGATGTGCGGTACGTTGGTGCACATCTGCTTGTCCACTGGGATGAAACCGTATTCGTTGACGAACACGCCGGCCTTGTCGGCGCCGATGTTCTTGCCATTGGGGCGACGGCCGATGGCGACCAGCACGCGGTCGTAGACCTGCGGCTCGATGGCGTTATCACCTTCGAAGATGACGTGGACGCCATCTTGCTTCGGTTCCAGCTTGGCGACTTTGGTCTTGAGCAGGATTTTTTCGAAGCGTTTTTCCATGCGCTTGTGCAGCGGCTTGACCAGGTCGCGGTCGCAACCGGGGATAAGGCCGTCGGACAGTTCCACCACGCTGACCTTGCTGCCGAAGGCATCGTACACCGTACCCATTTCCAGGCCGATGATGCCACCGCCGACCACCAGCATACGTTTCGGGATGTCTGCCAGCGCCAGCGCGCTGGTGGAATCCAGGATGCGCGGATCATTCTGGTGCTCCGGCGCCAAGCCGGGCATCTTGGTCGCCTGCGAACCGGCCGCAATGATGGCGTGGTCGAAGGCAACCGTGGTGGCCTTGCCATCCGCGCTGGTGACCTTGAGCTGGTTGGGCGAGGTGAATTCCCCGCGGCCGTTGACCACGGTCACGTTGCGCTGCTTGGCGAGCGCGCCCAAGCCGCCGGTGAGTTTGCCGACCACATCCTTTTCTTTCCAGGCCTTCAGCTTGGCGAGGTCGATCTGCGGCTTGCCGAAGCTGATGCCGTGTTCGGCCATTTCCTCGGCTTCGGTGATGACCTTGGCTGCGTGCAGCAGCGCCTTGGACGGGATGCAACCGACGTTGAGGCAGACACCGCCCAGCGAGGGATAGCGTTCTACCAGCACGACCTTCTTGCCGAGGTCGGCGGCGCGGAAGGCAGCCGTGTAGCCACCGGGGCCGGCACCCAGTACCAGCACTTCAGCGTGCAAGTCTGCCGGTGCGGCGATAGGCGCCGCTGCCTGTGTCGGGGCTGCAATTGCCGATGCTGCGGGGGCTTCTGGTTTTGCAGCCAGAGCCGCTTCACCAGCCGAGGTTTCCAGCGTCAGGATGACAGAGCCCTTGGCGACCTTGTCGCCCACCTTGACCGTCACGGTTTTGACCGTACCGGCCTGCGTGGACGGGATGTCCATCGAAGCCTTGTCGGATTCCAGCGTAATCAGCGAGTCGTCGACATTGACGCTGTCGCCCGGCTTGATGTGCACCTCGATGACGTCGACGCTATCGAAGTTGCCGATGTCGGGGACTTGTATTTCGATGGTTTTACTCATGTAACCCTCATGAATTAACCGCCAAGACGCCAAGGCCGCAGAGAAAACTCTTGGCGTTCTTGGCGTCTTGGCGGTTCAAATTTAAAGCAACAATCTCCGCACGTCGGACAGCATCATGCGCAGATGGGTGGTGAAGCGCGCGCCGTCGGCGCCGTCGATGACGCGATGGTCGTAGGACAGCGACAGCGGCAGCATCAGGCGGGGCTCGAAAGTCTTGCTCTTGGCGTCCCAGACCGGCTCAATGCTCGAGCGGGAGACGCCGAGGATGGCGACTTCCGGGCAGTTGATGATGGGGGTAAACATGGTGCCGCCGATGCCGCCCAAGCTGGAGATGGTGAAGCAGCCACCCTGCATTTCCTCGATTTTCAACTTGCGTTCGCGGGCTTTGGCCGACAGTTCGCCGAGGTCGCGCGCGATGTCCAGCACGTCCTTCTGGTTGACGTCGCGGATCACAGGCACCACCAGGCCATCCGGCGTGTCGCAGGCGAAGCCGATATTGAAATACTTCTTCAGCACCAGCTCTTCGCCGCTCGGTGACAGCGAGGCATTGAAGTTGGGGTAGGTGCGCAGGGCGTTGGCCACTGCCTTCATCAGGAAGGCCAGCATGGTCAGCTTGACGCCGCGCTTGCTGGCGTCGTCCTGCATCGACTTACGGAAGTCTTCCAGGTCGGTGATGTCGGCATTGTCGAACTGGGTGACGTGCGGCGCGGTGACCCAATTTCTATGAAGATTTGCGCCGGAAATCTTCCTGATGCGCGGTAAAGGTTGGGTTTCGGTGTCGCCGAACTGGCTGAAATCGATGTTGGGCATGGCCAGCACGGATAGGCCGCCGCCGGTGGACAGCGCTTCGGCGCGCGGTTTGGTCAGCTCGCCCTTGATCCAGGCCTGTACATTTTCCTTGGTGATGCGTCCCTTGGGGCCGCTGCCGCTGACGCGGGCGATGTCGGCGCCCAGTTCGCGGGCGAACTTGCGCACTGACGGGCTGGCATGCGGGTTCTTGCCCGGCGCGAATTCGGCGCGGGCGCCGACCGGGTTGGGCGTACCTTGCGGCGCGATCGGTTTCGGCACCTCGGGTATCGGGCGCGACGGCGGCGGGATATCCGTCACGGCAGCAGGCGCCGGCGCCGGTGCGGCAGCAGACTTGGGGGTCTCGGCTGCCTTGGCAGTGCCTTCGGCGGCCTCGATCAGCGCCACCAGCGTGCCTTGTGCCGCTTTGTCGCCGACCTTGATCTTCACTTCCTTGACCGTGCCGCTGAACGGCGACGGGATGTCCATGGAGGCCTTGTCGGATTCCAGCGTAATCAACGAGTCGTCCTGATTGACGCTGTCGCCGGCCTTGATATGCACCTCGATGACATCGACGCTGTCGAAATTGCCGATGCCGGGAACGAGCACTTCCTTGATTGCCATATTCTCGTTCTCCTGCTTAAGCCAACAGTGGGTTGGGTTTGTTGACGTCGATGCCGTACTTCTTGATAGCGGCGGCGACATCCTTGGCCGGCAGCTTGCCGTCGTCGGACAAGGCTTTCAGCGCGGCCAGCACGACGTAGTGGCGATCCACCTCGAAGTGGCGGCGCAGCGCCTCACGTGAATCCGAGCGGCCGAAGCCGTCGGTACCCAGCGTGACGAAACGCTGCGGCACGAATGCGCGGATCTGGTCGGCAAACGCCTTCATGTAGTCGGTAGAGGCGATCACCGGGCCTTCGGCTTTCGCCAGGCATTGCTCGACATAGCTCTGTTTTTGCTTCTGTTCCGGGTGCAGCAGGTTCCAGCGGTGTACGTCCAGGCCTTCGCGGCGCAGTTCGTTGAAGCTGGTCACGCTCCAGATGTCGGCGGATACGCCCCAGTCCTGTTCCAGCAACTCGGCGGCGGCGATGACTTCGCGCAGGATAACGCCGCTGCCCATCAGTTGTACCTTTGCGCCCTTGGCCTTGCTTTGCTTGAGCGGGTACATGCCCTTGATGATGCCTGGCTCGGCACCCTTGGGTATTCCCGGGTGGCTGTAGTTTTCGTTCATCAGGGTGAGGTAGTAGAACACGTCTTCCTGTTCCTGCACCATGCGGCGCAGGCCGTCCTGCATGATGACCGCCAGTTCGTAGGCGAACGTCGGGTCGTAGGCCACGCAGTTGGGGATGGTGGCCGCCATCAGGTGGCTGTGGCCGTCCTCGTGCTGCAAGCCCTCTCCGTTCAGCGTGGTACGCCCAGCGGTAGCGCCCAGCAGGAAACCGCGTGCGCGCGAGTCACCCGCCGCCCAGGCCAGATCGCCGATACGCTGGAAGCCGAACATCGAGTAGTAGATGTAGAACGGAATCATCTGCACGCCGCTGACGCTGTAGGAGGTGGCGGCAGCCAGCCAGGACGAGAACGCGCCAGCCTCGTTGATGCCTTCTTCCAGGATCTGGCCGTTCTTCGATTCCTTGTAGAACATCACCTGGTCGGAATCCACTGGCTCGTACAACTGGCCGACGGAGGAATAGATGCCGAGCTGGCGGAACATGCCCTCCATGCCGAAAGTACGGGCTTCATCAGGAACAATAGGCACCACGTACTTGCCGATCGCCTTGTCCTTGACCAGCGTGGAGAGGATGCGCACGAAGGCCATGGTGGTGGAGATTTCGCGCTCACCCGTTGCCCCCAGCATGTTGTCAAACGCGGCCAATGGCGGGGTTTCCAGCGTGTTGCCCTGGCGGCGGCGGGACGGCATGTAGCCGCCCAGCGTGTTGCGGCGTTCGCGCAGGTATTGCATTTCCGGGCTGTCCTCGGCCGGACGGTAGAACGGCAAATGCTCCAGTTCGGCATCGGAAATGGGAATCTCGAATCTGTCCCTGAAGGCGCGCAAATCGGCCATTTCCAGCGCCTTGGCCTGGTGGGTGGGGTTCTGCGCCTCGCCGGAGGCACCCATGCCGTAGCCCTTGACGGTCTTGGCCAGGATCACGCTGGGCTGGCCGACGTGGTTGACCGCGGCATGATAGGCGGCATACACCTTGTGTGGATCGTGGCCGCCACGGTTGAGGCGCCAGATATCCTGGTCAGACATGGCGGCGACCATTTCCTTTAGTTCCGGGTACTTACCGAAGAAATGCTCGCGCGTGTAGGCACCGCCCTTGGCCTTGAAGTTCTGGTACTCGCCGTCCACGGCTTCGTCCATGCGCTTTTTCAGCAGGCCATCCTTGTCCATGGCCAGCAGCGGATCCCAATAGGAACCCCACAGCACCTTGAGCACGTTCCAGCCGGAACCGCGGAAGGCGGCTTCCAGTTCCTGCACGATCTTGCCGTTGCCGCGCACCGGGCCGTCCAGGCGCTGCAAATTGCAGTTGATAACGAAAATCAGGTTATCCAGCTTTTCACGCGCGGCCAGCGAGATGGCGCCCAGCGATTCCGGCTCGTCCATTTCGCCGTCGCCGCAGAATACCCACACCTTGCGCTGCGAGGTGTCGGCAATGCCGCGGTCGTGCAAATACTTGAGGAAGCGCGCGGTATAGATGCCTTGCAATGGGCCGAGGCCCATGGACACGGTGGGGAACTGCCAGAAATCTGGCATCAGCCACGGGTGCGGGTAGGAGGACAAGCCCTGGCCGCCGGTTTCCTGGCGGAAATTTTCCATCTGCTGCTCGCTGATGCGGCCTTCGATAAAGGCACGGGCGTAAATGCCGGGCGATGAGTGTCCCTGGAACAGCACCAGGTCGCCGCCGGACGGATGCTCCGGCGAGCGGAAGAAATGGTTGAAGCCGACGTCATACAGCGTGGCGGCGGACTGGAAGCTGGCGATATGGCCGCCGACGCCGGGCGATTTCTCGTTGGCGCGCATCACGGTGGCAATGGCGTTCCAGCGGATCAGCGCGCGGATGCGGCGCTCCATCGGCGGGTCGCCCGGCAGCTTGGCCTGCTGGTGCACCGGAATGGTGTTGACGTAGGCCGTGGTGGCGTTGTACGGCAAATAGGCGCCGCTGCGACGTGCCTTGTCGATCAGGGTTTCCAGCAGGAAGTGGGCGCGCTCGGTGCCTTCCTGTTCCAGCACTGCGTCAATGGCGTCCAGCCATTCCTGGGTTTCCTGCGGGTCAATATCGGGCATTTCCGTCATGTGCTACTCTCCTATGGGATACGACTCAACGCCAGACTGCGAAACGGACGTTGCTACAAATCAAACGAGGGCGCGATTTTATACGATTTGTTAATACGGAGTATTCAAAAATTGAATCCTACTCGGGGTTAATAGCGGTTTGGGCAAATCTTCGGTGAGCAAATTACTTGCCAGAATCAAGCGTAATCATCCTTTATCTTACGGCGTATGGTCAAGCTGCAAAGCGGTTGTGAAGGGCTGGGAGAGGGTATCAAAATCATGGGAAAATCCTGTGTCCCGTGCTTTTCTATAATTGGGGCGATGAGGAGTAAAAGTATTTACTGGCAAAAGACATGGCGATGAAAAGTTGGGTGAAAGTACGGCATGCAATTTATGCCTGTGCTTTACTCTTGCTGGGTGCTTGCGCCACCACGCCCCAGGGACGATCCCAAATAACAACGCCGGCGCCGCTCAGCGATGCCTATTCTCTCGCCGATATGAAGCTGCATTTGGCGACCGCGCCCAGTATTGAAACGCCATGTAAAGGCGAATCCTGCGCGCTTGACCGGGCTTTTGACCAGCAGGTACAGCGCTTGGGCGAGCGCTTGGCGGCGGTCGCCTACGATGTTTATCCCGACCTTATCAAGCGCGTCAGCCATTTCGAGTTTGTGGTGGCGGATAAGGCAGTGCCGGGGAGTGATTCCACCTCCACCGGCACAGTGGTGGTCTATCGTGGCGTAGAGCAACTGCATTTCGATGATCCGGCTTTGTCGTTTTTGATTGCGCGTGAAATGGGGCACGTCATCAGCCACCACCATGATGAAAACACGGCCACGCACCTGGCCTTTTCGCTGGCGGTAGGCATTCTTTTCCCCGCAGTGCATTTGGCCAACCTGTTCAGCAGCTCCGCTGCGGCGGCGCAGGCGACTTCCTCCGTCACCTCTTCGGCAGCTGTCACTTCGGCCGCCGCTTCCTCTGCCACTTCCTATGTGGGTTCCAAAATCATGCTGGCCAACCTCAAGCCCGAGCAATTGAGTGAGGCTGATATCATCGCCCTCGGATTGCTGGAGCAAATGGGCTGGAACGTCCACGATGTGGCCCGAGCACTGGAAACCAGCCAGCAAGTAGGGGGTGATAGCGTCTGGGATGAGGATTTCCGCACCTCGGTGGCGCATTTAAAGGCACTGGATGAGGCGGCAGGCGCCCCCGTGGTCAGCCTGGAAGTTGGTGTATTTGAACCTGGGACTGAGCCGCAGGTGGAGCTTCCTGCGCTTGAAGCGGAGTTGGCGGAGGCGGAGTTGGATTTGACCGATACGTTAAGAGAGCCGGTTAACGCCCCTATCGCCTTGGACAGCCCGGAAATGCAAGCCCAGCCCGTTGCGGTTTTCGTCCCGGGCGGCTACGTGCCAGCACACAGCAAAGCTGCGATGGCCAAACAGCCCCCCCACGTGATGCCCAAGAGTTTAGCCAAACCTGCGCCCAAAGTGGTGCTGGCTGCGGCTGGCAAAACTGCCAAGCCATTGCAGAAGAGCCAGCTAGCAACCAAGCCGGGCGGCGCCAAGAAGAACATCAATAAACCAAGTGTGATGCCGGCGGTTAAGGCCAAGCCAGCCAAGGCGGCTTCCGTTCCGGGCAAGGATTCTCAGCGTATCGGGGACAAGACGGCCGCTGGCAAAAAGCCGGACAAAGGCGAGCTGGTGAAGCGCTAAAGCTGCCTTGGTGTAAGCCGCTGTTGACAGCGAGCGGCACGACGTGCTCAATTTGCTACATTTTTGATTTCATTTACAGGTTCCAAATATGACACTCGCAACCCTGAAACAGTCCGTTGTTGTGGCAGACGAAACGACGCTGCAACAACCGACCCACGTGCTATTCGTGCTGCCCGAAACCTGCCCGACCAAGCTGCCGTACCAGGTGGTGCTGGAGGCCAAGCTCAAGCGCGCCCGCGCCAAGTACGCGGACTTGGGCAAAAGCCCGGTCAGCGCTGAGTTGCCCTATGGCGGCGTGGCCTCCTGGGTGGTGCTGAAGGCGGAGCTGTCTGCCTTCGAGCGCCACAGCGCGTTGCGCAAGGCCTTGGCGCCGCTACTGGAAGAATACCCGGACAAGCTTACCATCGCCGTCTATGGTGAGGACGAACAACGCTCCGTTGCCGCGCACGCTGCACTCTATTGCGCCTGGGTCAACGGCACGCCGCTGCCCACGCGCAAGCGCAAGAACGAGGCGCGCGCGCTGAAGAAGATCACCCTGCACGGCCATGCCGAGGTGGATGGCTATGCCGCGCTGCGGGCGCGGGTTGAGGGCAACACCCTGACGCGCAGCCTCACCGTATTGCCGCCCAACGAGCTGACCCCCGGCATTTACCGCGACAAGGTCAAGGCGCTGGCCGCCGAGCATGGTTGGGCGCATGAGGAATACGACCTGAAGAAACTGCGCAAACTGGGTGCGGGTGCCTTTGTCGCCGTGGCGCAAGGCTCCGACCCGGAGGATGCGGCCATCGTGCACCTCACCTATGCCCCCAAGAAAGCGGCAAAGAACATCGCGCTGGTGGGCAAGGGCATCTGCTTCGATACCGGTGGCCACAACCTCAAGCCGGCGCGCTATATGCACGGCATGCACGAGGACATGAATGGCTCCGCCGTGACGCTGGGTATCCTGCTGGCAGCCACGCTGGCCAAGCTGCCGGTGAAGATAGACTGCTGGCTGGCCATCGCGCAGAACCACATCAGCCCCAAGGCCTACAAGCAAAACGATGTGGTGACCGCGCTCAACGGTACTACCATCGAGATCATCCACACCGACGCCGAAGGCCGCATGGTGCTGGCCGATACGCTCACTCTGGCCTCGCGCGCCAAACCGGACGTGATGCTGGATTTCGCCACCCTCACCGGCAGCATGGCGACGGCGTTGGGGGATCGTTACAGCGGCATCCTCGGCAACCGCCCGCAGTTGTTATGCCAGGCGGTCGGCGCCGGCCGGGCGGCGGGCGAGCGCGTGTGCGCATTCCCGTTCGACGCGGATTACGACGCCGATCTCGACAGCGGCATCGCCGACATCAAGCAATGCACGCTGGACGGCGGCGCCGACCACATCCTCGCCGCGCGCTTCCTGTCCAAATTTATCGAGAACGATGTTCCCTGGCTGCACGTAGACCTCTCCTCCAGCAACCGCAAAGATGGCCTGGGCGCGGTGGCCAGTGACGTCAACGGCTTCGGCGTGGGGCTGGGGCTGGCGTTGCTGGAAATTTTGCTGAAGCCGGAATAAAGAGGAGCGCAACGATGCTATATGCCGACAATGATTTGGCCTGGCTTGCCACATTCCCCGCTTTGGCCGGGCTGGAGCCTGAAGCCAAGGACAAGCTGCGCCAGCACGCGCGCATCGCGGAAGCGCCGGTGGGCGCGGTCGGCTATCGCGAAGGTTCGCCCTGCAGCGCTTATGTGATGCGGCTGGCAGGGCGCTCGCGGGTGCAAAAGATTTCCGACAGCGGGCGCGAAATCCTGCTGTATCGGGTCGGTCCCGGCGAAACTTGTGTGCTGACCACCACCTGTCTGCTGGGGCGCACCCATTACCCGGCGGAAACCATCGTTGAGGAGGCGGTGCACGACGTGGTGGTGCCGGCACAGACTTTCCACCAGCTGATGCTGGAGTCCGAGGTGTTCCGCCGCTTTGTGATGTCGAATTATGGCGACCTGATCAGCGATTTGATCGTGCTGGTGGACGAGGTGGCGTTCCGCCGACTGGAAGCGCGTCTTGCCAAGCTACTGTTGGAAGCCACCCACAAGAATAGCGCGGTGGCCTCCACTCACCAGCAAATTGCCGCTGAGTTGGGCAGCGCGCGTGAGGTGGTGAGCCGCCACCTCAAGGAATTCGAACGTAAAGGCTGGCTACAGCTTGGGCGTGGGCAGATCGGAGTGCTTGATCGTGGCGCGCTGGAACGGTTGGCGCAGGGCGCATAACCCTGTAGGAGCGCCGCCTCCGGCGCGATCACACGGCAATAATCGGGGCGCTGGCGTCCTTACTTTACCGCGCAATCGCGGCATTTGCCTTTCACGCTGCCCCATCCCTTCACCGTATCCAAGCCTTTTACATCCTTGAAGGTAGCGCCGTCCACCTCGGCGTCGGTCATGTTGGCGCCGGTGACGTCGGCTCCGGTCAGGTCAGCCTGGTTGAGGTCAGCGCGGTGCATGTTGGTGTTGCGCAGGTTGGCGCCGGTGAGGTTAGCGAAGCTGAAGGCGGCGATGTTGAGGTCGGCGCCTTCAAAGTTGGTGTTGGCGAAGTTGCCGCCGGTGGAATCGAACTTCATCTGCCCCATCGGCTGGTTGCCGACATCGAGGCCGAAACGGCCGTTCCTGATGGTCGCGCCGCTCATGTCCACCTTGCCCAGGGTGCCGATGACGCGGGCGTTGGTCAGGTTGGCGCCCTTGAAATTGGTATTGTCGAAAATGGCCTGGAAGATGATGGCGTCGGTGAGGTCGGCGCCGCTCAGGTTGGCATTTTCCAGCCGCGCCAGGTTGAGGTAGGCGCGCTGCATATTGGCGCCGCTCAAGTTGGCACCGCGCAGGTAAGCGCCGAAAAAGCTGGTGTTGACCATCTTGCAGTGGCGCAGATCCATGCCGTCCATCTCCAGATAGCCCAGATCCTTGTTGGACAGATCGCAGCTCTTGCTCTGGATTTCCTTGACGGCATCGGCCTGGCTGATTTTCACGCGTTCGGTCTCGGCATTCTTGGCGTAAAAGGCGGCGGCCTTGGCAATGATTTCCTGCTTGTTGTCGGCCTTGTCAAAAGCCATCTTGGAGGCCGCGCTGCCGAAGCAGTAGGTTTTCCCATCAATCACGGTGTTTTGCGAGCAATCGCTCTTGACCAGCAACCCCGCCGCCAGGCTGGTGGTGCAGTGGTCGCCAAATTCGCCGGCTTGGGCCAAGCTGGAAAATGCAAAAAATAGCAAAATTGCAGCAATGTTGAGTGCGCGCATGATGTTTTTATCCTCTACTCATTGGTAAACGCGTGGCCTGAAACGGCACCGTGACGCAACTATCGGGCTAATAGTCCAACCCGTCTGTAACCTTAGTCACATAGTTGACTAAAAAATTCAAGTTTGCAATCCCCTGTGCCGACCGACCGGTCGGTCAACCAAATCAAAATCTCCCGCGTTAAAGGCTCAACCGGCACGAAAACGCTGGTGGTTAAGACTCAACAACAATTCAAGGAGATCAAAAATGAACGCATACCAATTCGGCACGGCATTATTGCTGGCGGGTGCCGTCGCCACGCCCGCCGCGGCGGATGATGTCTATTACGACAGCGCGCGCGTGCTTTCCGTCACCCCGCAGACCGAGCGCGTCAACAGCCCGCGCCAGGAGTGTCACACCGAATACGTCCAGGAAAGCTACAGTTCCGGCGGCCATGACATCGCCGGTTCCATCATCGGCGGCGTGGCCGGCGGCCTGCTCGGCAGCCAGTTCGGCAAGGGCAATGGGCGCGTGGCTTCCGCCGCCGTGGGTGCGGCTACCGGCGCCATCGTCGGCGACCGCATTGATAACAGTGGCCAGCAATCCACCACTAGCCGCCCGGTGGAACGCTGCGTCAGCGTGGACAACTGGCAGACGGTCAACCGCGGCTACCTGGTCAGCTACCGCTTCAACGGTCGCGACTACACCACCACCACGGCTTACGATCCGGGCCCGAACCTGCGGGTGCGGGTCGCGGTGGCACCGGAACTGGGCAGCAACATCAGCTACCTGGCCCCTCCGCCGCCCCCGCCCTATGGCTACGACAGCGGCTGGCGCTATGACGAAGACCGGTACGGCCATGACCGCGATTGAAAGAAAGACTGAACCCCAACAGGAGCTTCAGTCTGAAGTGCAACCGCCGGCGATCCCGGCGGTTTTTTGTAGGATTAGAACGGTTTGAATTACGGGATGGGGCTATTGTTTCACGGCTTGCTGAGGTGACCACGAGTTACCCTGCTGTTGGCATGTTGCCCAATCTTCGCTAGACAGGGTTTTCCCCAATTGTGGTAAGACACGCGCAATATTAGCAGTTAGTTTTGAATATCCACTTGGAGCAAATCTTTGGGCTCGCACAACCCATACGCATGCCATAACCATATCGGTTTTCCCTCCAACCTGCCCCGCGCCATACATGTTTGCGAGGGCGATTATCCCGCACTTGACTTATTAAAACGCCCGGCGCATAGTGCAAAGCGACAAGCCGGTTATATATTTGTGGCGATACTGTTAGTCAGCATATTCGTATTCTGGATCGTTCACATCAATGAAGCGTTTGATCGCTGGGTTATATCTTCTGCAAAAAGTCATTCTCCTTACGATGTCAATATCATCCCTATATTGAATGTAACCAAAGAAATAAAATGGGCTGCTATATCCGCTCGTAATAGTGCATCCTTTCCAACCGCCGATTATGCGAACAATCTCACGATCCTCTATAGCCAAAAATTCCGGGGGATCAGACTGCCCGGCTTCTCTGACTATGCATTTAATAGCATTGGTCTCCATGCTATACGGAGGAATTGCAGGGAGAAGCCCATCCAGTCTGGCGAAAGTAGCATTGCTTTCAATTATTGTTGCGCGACTACCCCCAATATTCGCAATAATAAATTGAATTTTCGGATGAATTCTGCCCGGAGTGAAATAATTCCCGTCTCCTTCGTCAAGCGATATTCTACGAATAATCAGCCTCGGTCTGTGCGTGGTGAGATATTGCCATCGCTGAAGCCCATGCTGCTTTTCAGCGAGGTCAGCTTGCATCCCAGCCAAGGCCATCTGCTTTTCAGCTATAACGCTTGTCGCTTTGGTTTCCCCCCACAATTTCTCTGTGGAGCGCCACAAGAGGCCGGTGAAAATAGACAATATGAAAGTGAAAAACACCAACAGAGAGTCAGTAATTTTGATGCGATACCCATAGAACGGCGGCCAAAACTCGGTTCCGCCATCGTCTCCATGCTCGCTCTGTTTGGTGGCATCGTAAGTATTGGTATTAGTGGCAGGCGAGCGTTTGTAAAAGTTGGCTGGCTGATGATCTGCTTGGGGGTTGTTCTGATTTTTTGGGGAAGTTTCGGTTTCCTTTTCGGCTTTGACTTGTGGAACTTGTGGGGGTTGTTGTGAGTAAGCAGGGCAAACGGCAAAAGAGAGAAGGATTGCGAATAAATAGCGCATTCTTAGCACGCCCTTATCGCCGCCCCGAAAATATCTGGATTTTCCCGATTGTTATATCGGAACTCAAACTCATTGACGTACAGCGGGAGATATTGCTTGCTGACCTTATGGAACGTACCAACGATGCCGCGCTTCACGATAGACCAGAAGCCCTCAATGGTGTTGGTGTGAATCGCGCCATGCACATACTGTCCTTGGCCGTGACGGACAACGCCGTGCGGGAGCCGCTTACCAAGATGCATATAGCCTCTATGTTCGTCGGTGGAAATCAGGCTCACTTTATCAGATACCGCGTAACGGATAAACGCATCCAGAGTTTCTTTGCTGGTATTCGCAACCACGCGGGCAATGACGTTGCCCTTGCGTTTCACGGCGCCAACTACGATAGCCTTTCCGGTTCCGCCAGTGCCGCCGTTGTCTCCGCGACCGCCCGGCCCCTTGTGCTTGTTCTTGGCCTTTCCACCGACAAAGGTTTCATCTACCTCGACATAGCCGATCAGTTGCTTGAACTCGGCATTACCAAGAGCCACGCGAATCTTGTTGCACATCATCCATGCGGTTTTGTAAGAACCGAACCCCATGTAGCGCATGACTTGAAGGGCGCTGATACCTTTCTTACTGGTAAGCATAAGGTGCATAACGCGAAACCAGTCACGCAGAGGCTTGTTGGTGTTTTCGAAGATGGTTCCGACAAGCACGGAGAAACGATAGCTAGTGCCATGTTCCGCGCACTTATAGCATTGCCAGTGATAGGCCATCGTGCCGTGCGGTGCTACCTCTGCCCCGCAACGGGGGCAACAAACAACACCATCAGGCCAGCGATTGGCTTGAAGATACGCCTTGCATGCGTCTTCCTGCGGGAACTGTTTCTCGAATTGCGCCACGCTCATTTGGTGGATTCTGTAATGCGCGGTCTTAGGTTGCTTGTCCATGGCATATCTCCTATCAGGTTAGGAGCATTAGACCATGCCTAGATCAAAAAGTCAAGTACGGGATAATCGCCCAAATTAGAGCCGCCGAGTAACGTTTCTCAGCTTGTAGCCCGCTACCTACGCTGTTTTGTGCTTCAGCAAGTCCTTGTTCCGCAGCCATGAGGTAGTATTTCATGGCTTTCTCTCCGTCACGAGGTGCCCCATTTCCAAAGTCATACGCCTCCCCAACACGAAACTGCGCATCTACATCACCAGCATCAGCCTTAACGATTAGCTCTTTTACTTCAGAGGATGTAAACCAGTCGGCAAGCGCAACATTTGAGGTTGCCATCAGAAGTGTCGAACATAAAGAAAGTGAGAACAGTTTTTTATAAATCATCAGACTTCCCTTCTTGTTTATTCCTAACGCTACAACCAAAACGGCGCTTGTTGGGCAAAGCGCTTCCAAACGCCCTCCAAGCCTTCCATCCGCCGCATGACGTTACAGGCGTTCCAGCCGATGAAGATGTACAGGGCTTCGTCCAGGGCGCGGTTGGGGCGGCTGCCGATGAGACGGTGGATCAGGCCTTCGGTGACGGCGATGTCGTTGAGGACGCCGAGTACGTCTTGTAGCTTGGCCAGCGCACCGAGGAATTGTTGCGGCTGGCTGGCGGGGTAAAGGCTGGTGAAGAATTCGGCGGCATAGCGCAGCTTCTTGGCGGCGATGCGGGTGGCGTGGCGTTCTTCCGGGTGCATGTGCAGCAGCCGCCGGCCGTGCTGTTTGAGTTGTTTGTGACGCTTGGCGAGCATGGTTTGGGCGACTTCCAGCACGCTGCATTCAACGCTATCGGCATCGCGCCAGCCTTGGTTTTCCAGCCAGGCGCCCAAGGTCAGCAACAGGCGCTGGTAGCGTTGCGAAGCCAAGGCGGCGCGGACTTCGTCATAGGCTTGCTGCCGTGCCGCAGCGGCCTTGGCCTCAAGTTGCGACAGGCCGGGATGGGCTTGCAGTTGCAGCAGCAGGGGCGGCAGGGTTTGCGTGACGAAGACGTCGAGGTCGCGCGCCTGGCCGAGCACATCGGTAATCCAGCGCAGTTCCTCAGTGATGGCAGCGCCGCTTTGCTTGCTGACCACGCTGCGAAACACGTCGAGCGCGGAGCGCAGCCGGCGTAGGGCGACGCGCATCTGGTGCACGCCTTCCACGTCCTCGCCGTGCAGCACCATGTCCTGGTTGCCTTGCAGGTGACTCAGGCATTCCCAGGCAATATGGCGGAATGCGCCGGAGGCGCTGTCGTCCCGTGCCAGGGCGGGCAGGGCGGCTTTGACGATGGCGGGCGGCTGCGGACGGTAATAGGCGTAGCCGCGCTGCGCCTTGCTGACGTTCTCGATCCACAGCGGGATGTCAGCCTGCAGGGCGAGGGCGAACTGGAACAGGTGACCGGCGTGGCCGTGTTTAAGTTCCAGCTCGACCTCGCTGATTGTCTCGCGCTGCTCGCCTGCTTGTACTTCGCCCAAGTCCAGCGCCATTTCGACCTGGCTGCCATCTTCCACTAGCAGATGCCATTCGGTGCGGCGCGTGTCGGTGGTGAAAATGGGCTGTAAGGCGTCGCGCAACGCCTGGTCGTCAAAAATGCGGGTCAGCGCCGGCTCGGTGATTTTGCTGAAATCTGGGCGGCCGGCGGCGATGATGCCTTCCCATTCGCTGCGCTGGTGCAATCCGGCCAGCGCCTTGCCGGAACCCTTGACCGCCTGAAACCAGTGGCCGGACATGCGCCGCACGCGCAGGCTGATGCCGGCGTCGAGCAGGGCGAGTTGGGGAGTGTCGTAGTAGATGCTGACGAGGCGGCGGGTTCTGGACGGCTCGGTTAGTGCCGCCTTGATCGCGGGGTGCCGTTTAAGGCGGGGAACGTCAGCCGCGTTAATGCGCAGCTTGAGTTCGACCTCATCGGCCATTGTTGTCGGCGGCTACCAGCCAGTGCAATAGCGGCGCCCATTGCTGCAAATCCTGCACCACCAGCGAGGGGCGGATATCGAACAGGCTGGCGCCTTGTTCCGCCGCCAGAGCGTAGACCTGGGCATTGCGCAGGCTGGTTGGCACCGGGAAGCCGGTGTCTTCCAGAAAAGTGTTGAGGCTGGCGGAGGAGCGGGTGCGCGGGTCTACCCGCATGCCGACCATGGCGACGAAGGCGCGCCCCTTGCGCACGGTTTTTTCCTCGCGCAGCACTTCGAGAAAATCGCTGGTGGCGCCGATGTCGAACGCCGACGGCTGGATTGGCACGATCACCCAGTCGGCCTGCTTGACTGCTTCGGTGAGCTTTTCGCCGTGCAGTCCGGCGGGTGAATCCAGAATCATCCATTCCGCGCCGGGGTCGTTATGCTGGTGATGGCGGCCATCTACGCCCTGGATCAGCGGCAGCTTGGCCGGGCGCCGTTTCAGCCAGTCCAGCGAAGATTGCTGGCGATCGAGGTCGCACAGCACCACGCGCCTGCCACGGGTGGCGAAGTAACCGGCGAGGTTGGTGGCCAGCGTGGTTTTGCCGCTGCCGCCCTTGGGATTGACAACCAGAATAGTGCGCATGGGCCGAATCTTACGTTAAATCCGTGATCTGCTAAAGGGACGTTCGGTTATTCAGGCTTGCCCAACAGTTCGGGCGAAATAACGGCGTTCAGCACGCTTTCAATGGCGCCGAAGCGGGTGCGGCAGCTAAACCACCACACTGTGCCTTTTTTGATGCTCCAGCCTGAATTCGGCCCGCCCAGCAACAGCGCGGCGACTTCGCCCAGGGTCGGCTGGTGGCCGACGATCAGCACGCTTTGCTCGCCTTGCGGCCAGTGGGCGGCCTTGAGCAGGGCGTGCGCCGAGGCGCCGGGGGCGATCTCTTCCAGCGTGCTAAAATCCACCCCAAGGGCGGCAGCGGTTTGCTGCGTGCGTAAGGATGGGCTGACCAGGATGCGGGTGTTTTCCGGCAGGCGCGGTTTGAGCCAGGTGGCCATTTTCTTCGCCTGCTTGCGGCCTTTGAGGGTGAGGGCGCGCTGCATATCCGGGATGCCATCCTCGGCTTCGGCATGGCGCCAGAGTATCAAGTCCATGAGGTTGCTCCAAAAGAATTCGCCCCATTTTATCAGGATATTAGGCTCTTAAAACATGCATCTCGCTGTTCCCGAACGCCATCTGCTGGTTAGCGGCTTGCCGCAGGATGCGGGCGCCACATCAGCATTAGGCAAACTGCTGGCAGTAGGGCGGCGCGAAGCGGTGGATATGGACTGGATTACCACCTGGCGCGACCAGCAAGCGTTACCCGCTGCGCAAGGGGAGCATTGGCTGCGTGCCGACCCGGTGCATTGCCTGTTGATGCGCGACCACCTGGTGCTGGACGACCCGGCACACCTGGGGCTGCAAGCAGAAGAGGCGCGGCAGTTGCTGGAAACCATTAACCAGCACTTTGCGCTGGACGGCTTGCGTTTTTTCGCGCCGCATCCGCAGCGCTGGTATGTACGGCTGGAGCGTGCGCCGCAACTTAGTGTTTGTCCGTTGGCCGAGGCGATGGGCAAGAGTGTCGCCGATTTGCTGCCGAGCGGTGCCGAAGCCGTGCTGTGGCGGCAGCGCCTGAACGAGGCGCAAATGCTGTTGCATGAGCACCCGGTCAACCAGGTGCGTGAGGCGCACGACCTAGCTGAAGTCAATAGCCTGTGGCTGTACCTCCCGCCGCCTGCTCCGGCGGGACTGCAAACGGTGGAGCCGCAGCAGCTGGAGCAAGGCTGCGCGGTGCTGCTACAAGCGTTGCGCAAGGGCGAACTGGCTGCGCTCAACCTCTATTTTGTGAACGAAATGCCCGTCCTGCGCTGCCGCGTGCAGCGGCGCGACTTGTGGAAATTCTGGCGTCGCCGCCGGGCCTGGGGAGACTGGATTGGCTAGCATCGTTACCCGTGAATACCCAGCCCAAGTGGCCGAGGCGTTGCGCCGCGCCGGCTGCCACCCAGTGCTGGCGCGCGTACTGGCGGCGCGCGGTATTACCTTCATGCAGCAACTGGAATGTGCGCTGGCCGGGTTGATCCCGCCGCAACGGCTGGCCAATGCCGAGCGTATGGCGAGCATGCTGGCCGACGCCATTACGCAGCAAAAACGCCTGCTCATCGTGGCCGATTATGACGCCGACGGCGCCACCGCTTGTGCGGTGGCGGTGAAGGGGCTGCGCATGTTCGGTGCCGACGTGGATTATCTGGTGCCCAACCGCTTCAAGTTCGGCTACGGACTGACGCCGGAAATCGTGGCACTGGCGGCCGAGCGCCAGCCGGATTTCATCATTACCGTGGATAACGGCATCGCCAGCGTGGAAGGTGTGCGCGCCGCCAATGCGCACGGCATCGCGGTGTTGGTGACCGACCACCACCTACCGGGTGACGAACTGCCGGAGGCGACCTGCATCATCAATCCCAACCAGCCGGGCTGCGCCTTCCCCAGCAAGCACCTGGCCGGGGTGGGCGTGATGTTTTACCTACTGCTGGCCCTGCGCGCCGAGCTGCGCGCACGCGGTGCCTATGCCGAGGCGCCGGAACCTAATTTGACCGAGCTGCTTGACCTGGTAGCGCTGGGCACGGTGGCCGACTTGGTGCGACTGGACGACAACAACCGCATCCTGGTTGAGCAGGGCCTGCGCCGCATCCGCGCCGGCAAGGGTTGCCCCGGCATCAATGCCCTGCTACGCGCGGCGGGGCGCGATCCGCTCCGCGCCGGTGCGCAGGACATGGGCTTCAGCGTGGCGCCGCGCCTCAATGCGGCTGGGCGGTTGCAGGACATGGCGCTGGGCATAGACTGCTTGTTAAGCTGCGATGAGGATGAGGCCGTGCGCATGGCACAACGGCTGGATGCGCTCAACCGCGAACGGCGCGACATTGAGGCGGAGATGCACGAGTCCGCGCTGGTTGCGCTGGAGCAGTTCGATCCCGGCGAGAATTACAGCCTGAGCCTGTACCAGGACGACTGGCACCAGGGGGTGATCGGCATCCTGGCCTCGCGCCTGAAGGAGCGCTACCACCGGCCCGTCATCGTATTCGCTGCAGCCGGCGACGGCACGCTGAAAGGCTCCGGCCGCTCCATCGCCGGGCTGCATCTACGTGATGCATTGGATCTGGTGGCCAAGCGCCATCCTGACTTGCTACTACGCTTTGGCGGCCACGCCATGGCGGCCGGGATGGCGATTGCCGTGTATGACCTTGGGCGTTTCACCGAAGCCTTTGAATTTGTCGTGCGTAGCCTGCTGACGCCGGCCGACCTGGAATGCGTGATCGAGACCGACGGCAGCCTAGACGTCGCCGATTTTGACTTGGAACTGGCCGAGGTGCTGGAACGCCAAGTGTGGGGGCAGGGCTTCGCCGCGCCGGAATTTGACGATGAGTTCAGCGTTGTCGAGCAGCGCATCGTCGGCCAGCGCCACCTTAAATTGAAACTGGCAAAAGCCGGGCGGCAGGTAGACGCCATCCTGTTCAATTGCAGCGATGTACTGCCAGCTAATATCCGTGCCGTATACCGTCCGCAGGTCAACGAATACAATGGCAGCCGCAGCCTGCAACTGGTGCTGCGTTGCTGGCAGCCAGTCTTAGACGAGTAGTTTTTTGTCACAATTCAGCAGTACTCTGCCCAATACGCCTATTTTAGGCAGAGCTTGAAGAGGACTATCACGCATGGCAAAAGAATCTAACCCCAAGCCACCCCCTCCCATCCGTGCCGAGGAAGTGCGCACCGGTCTTGAGTTACCGGCGCTGCGGCAGGCTTTTACAGATCATCTGCGCTATACCCTGGGGAGCATCCCGGCCACGGTGACGCCGCACGACCAGTACCTCGCCGTCGCCTACACCGTGCGCGACCGGCTGATCGCGCGCTGGGCGGCTTCGCTGGATACCCTGCTGCATGACGGTGGCAAGGTGGTGTCCTACCTGTCCGCGGAATTTCTGATCGGGCCGCAACTGGCTTGCAACCTGTTCAATCTGGGGATTTTTGACGAGGTGGCGGATGCCATGCGCGCCAACGGGCATGATCCGCAGGCGCTGTTCGACCTGGAGCCGGAGCCGGGGCTGGGCAACGGCGGCCTGGGGCGGCTGGCGGCCTGTTACATGGAATCACTGGCGACCTTGGAAATCCCGGCGGTCGGTTATGGCATCCGCTATGAATTCGGCATCTTTGACCAGGCCATCCAAGATGGCCGGCAGGTCGAGATTACCGACAAGTGGCTGCGCTACGGCAACCCGTGGGAGATCGCCCACCCGCAACTGGCGCTGGAGGTCAAGCTGGGCGGGCGCACCGAAGGCTACACCGATGCCGCCGGGCATTATCGGGTACGCTGGGTTGCCGGCCACGTGGTCAAGGGCGTGCCGTGCGACACCCCCATCCTGGGCTACCGCGTCAACACCTGCAACACGCTCAGGCTGTGGAAGGCGGAGGCGATGGAATCGTTTGATTTTGCCGCCTTCAACACTGGCGACTATTATGGCGCGGTGGATAGCAAGATGATGTCGGAAAACCTGACCAAGGTGCTCTACCCCAACGATGAGTCGGTGCAAGGCAAGCGCCTGCGCCTGGAGCAACAGTATTTCTTCGTTTCCTGCTCGCTACAGGACATGCTGCGCATTTATCTACGCGTCGGTAAAAAACTGGAATTCTTCTCCAAGCATTTTGCCATCCAGTTGAACGACACCCATCCTTCCATCGGCGTGGCGGAACTAATGCGGCTCCTGGTGGATGAGCACGACATGGCATGGGACGCGGCCTGGGAAATCACGCGCAACACCTTTGCCTATACCAACCACACGCTGTTGCCGGAGGCTCTGGAAACCTGGCCGGTGGAGCTGTTGGGCAGCACGCTGCCGCGTCACCTGGAGATTATTTACGAAATCAACCAGCGCTTCCTGGACGAGGTGCGGCAGCGCTTCCCTGGCGACGAGGCGCGTATCGCCCGCATGTCGCTGATCGATGAAACCCATGGCCGCCGGGTGCGCATGGCTCACCTGGCTACGGTGGGGTCGCACAAGGTCAACGGCGTGGCCGAGCTGCACAGCGAATTGCTCAAATCCAGCGTACTGCGGGATTTTTTCGAGCTGTGGCCGGAAAAATTCGACAACATCACCAACGGCGTCACCCCGCGCCGCTTCGTCGGCGTGTCCAACTACCGCCTGTCGCAGTTGCTCAAGGCGCGCATCGGCAAGGGCTGGTTGAAGGATTTGGGTGAGTTGCGGGCACTGGAGCAGTTTGCCGATGACCCGGAGTTCCAGCAGGAGTGGCGCGCCGCCAAGCATTACAACAAGCAGCGCCTGGCGGCGCTGATCGAGGTCCGTACCGGCCACCGCGTCGACCCCGCTTCGATGTTCGACCTCCAGGTTAAGCGCCTGCACGAGTATAAGCGCCAGCACCTTAACCTGCTGCATGTGATTACGCTCTACCGGCGCCTCAAGAACGGCCAGGATATCGCGCCGCGCACGGTGATTTTCGGCGGCAAGGCGGCGCCCGGCTACTTCATGGCCAAGCTCATCATCCGGCTCATTAACGGCGTGGCCAAGGTGGTCAACAGCGACCCTGTCACACGCGGGCGGCTGAAAGTGGTGTTCTTCCCCAATTTCAACGTCAAGAACGCCCATTTCATCTACCCGGCGGCCGATCTGTCCGAGCAGATTTCCACTGCCGGCAAGGAAGCCTCCGGTACCGGCAACATGAAGTTCACCCTCAACGGCGCGCTCACCATCGGCACCCTGGACGGCGCCAACGTGGAAATCCGCGAGGAGGTGGGGGCGGACAACTTCTTCCTGTTCGGCCTCGATGCCGCCGAGGTGGCGCGGCGCAAGACGCAGGGCTACAACCCCTACGGCCATTACCAGGCCGACGAGGAATTGCGCCAGGCGATAGACCTGATTGCCGACGGCACCTTTTCCGACGGCGACACCAATTTGTTCCGCCCGCTGGTGGAAAACCTGCTGTACCAGGACGATTACCTGTTGTTGGCCGATTACCGCGCTTATGTGGACTGCCAAGGGGAAGTGGATAAGGTCTGGCACGACCAGCAGCGCTGGACGCGCATGTCCATCCTCAACGTGGCGCGCGCTGGCAAGTTTTCCTCCGACCGCGCCATCCGCGAGTATTGCGAGCGCATTTGGCAGGCGCAGCCGCTGCCGATTAGTCTTTGATAGTGATGTGGCGATAGGCGCGGCAATAAAATCGGACAGAAACATCTTTAAACTTTGACCGCACAGGCGTTGGCGGGTATCATGCGCACCACTTTTCGAGGTAATAATAAATGCCTCTAATGCGTCGCAAACTGGTGGTAGGCAACTGGAAGATGCACGGCGACCTCAAGTCGAACGAGGAGTTGCTGAAGGCGCTGGTGGTAGGGCTGCACGGCTATAGTCGTGCCGACTATGCCGTCTGCGTGCCCCATCCCTACCTGTTTCAGGCGCAGGCCATGCTGCGCGGTAGCAATATCGCCTGGGGTGGCCAGAATATGCATCAGTTCGAGGCGGGCGCATTTACCGGCTCGGTGGCGCCGCATATGCTGGCGGATTTTGGCTGCAGTTACGCTATCATCGGCCATTCCGAACGGCGCGGGCTGTGCCATGAGGACGATGCGCTGGTCGCCGCCAAGTTTGAATCGGCGATCAGGGCGGGCTTGCAGCCTATCGTATGTATGGGCGAAACGCTGGAAGAGCACCAGGCTGGCTTGGCGGAACAGGTGGTGGCGCGCCAACTGGACGCGGTGCTGCTGCATGCGGGGGTCGAAAAACTGAAGCGTGGAGTGCTGGCGTATGAACCGGTATGGGCCATCGGCACCCGTGGTGGCGCCTCGCCGGGCAAGGCACAAGCCATCCATGCCTTCATCCGCAAGCGCGTGGCGCAGCATGATGCAGACGTTGCCGCCGGCCTCAGGATTCTGCATGGGGGTGGCGTAAGAGTCGCAAATGCGGCACAATTACTAGCTATGCCGGATATTGATGGCGCGTTGCTCGGCAATGCTTCGTTGATGGCGGAACAGTTTATTGCGATTTGCCGGGCGGCAAATTGAGAATTCGAGTGAAAGTTTAATGGAAACAATCGTCTGGGTAGTACACGTAATGGCGGCGCTGGGTGTCATCGGCTTGGTGCTGTTGCAACATGGCAAGGGTGCCGATATGGGCGCTGCGTTTGGTAGCGGAGCTTCTGGCAGCCTGTTTGGTGTCTCCGGCTCGGCCAATTTGCTGAGCCGTGCCACGGCGGCCATGGTCACGGTGTTCTTTATCACCAGCCTGAGCTTGGCTTATCTGGCCAGCCACAGTAACAAGCATTCCAGCGTGGTCAAGATGCAGCAAACGACAGCGCCAGCGGCGAACAAGGCAGCCGATAGTGCCAAGCCCGTCGAGCCTTCCAAGGCCAAGGATGTCCCTCAGTAGTTTTCGATAAGCAGTTTAGGGTGCGTAGCACCCGCGATGCCGACGTGGTGAAATTGGTAGACACGCTATCTTGAGGGGGTAGTGACGAAAGTCGTGTGAGTTCGAGTCTCATCGTCGGCACCAAATTTTGAGAGATCCAGACGTGCTGGAAAATTATTTTCCGATTTTGTTGTTCATCCTTGTCGGTCTCGGCGTCGGTATCGCATCCATCGCTATAGGCAAAGTGGTTGCCCCCAACCGCCCTGACAGCGAGAAAAATTCCCCATACGAATGTGGCTTCGAAGCATTTGAAGATGCCCGCATGAAGTTCGATGTGCGTTATTACCTGGTGGCTATCCTGTTTATCCTGTTCGACCTGGAAATTGCCTTCCTCTTCCCGTGGGCCGTGGTGATCCGCGAAATCGGCTTGTTTGGCTTTGTTTCCATGATGGTATTCCTCGGCATCCTGGTGGTCGGCTTTATCTATGAATGGATGAAGGGGGCGCTGGAATGGGAATAGAAGGCCTGATGGAGAAGGGGTTTGTCACTACCACCCTGGACACCGTCATCAACTACACCCGTACCGGCTCCATGTGGCCGATGACTTTTGGCTTGGCCTGTTGCGCGGTGGAAATGATGCAGGCCGGTGCTTCGCGCTACGACCTTGACCGTTTCGGCATCGTGTTCCGTCCCAGCCCGCGCCAGTCCGACGTGATGATCGTCGCCGGCACGCTGGTCAACAAGATGGCGCCGGCACTGCGCAAGGTGTACGACCAGATGGCCGAGCCGCGCTGGGTGATTTCCATGGGTAGCTGCGCCAATGGTGGCGGCTATTACCACTATTCCTATGCCGTGGTGCGCGGCTGTGACCGCATCGTGCCGGTGGATGTCTACGTGCCGGGCTGCCCGCCGACCGCCGAGGCGTTGCTGTATGGCCTTATCCAGTTGCAGAACAAGATCAAGCGTACCAATACAATTGCCAGATAAAAAACGATCATGACGCGCCTGGAAAAACTCTCCGCGAGCCTGAAAACTGTGCTGGCTGACCAATTGGTTGCCATGCACACTCACGTCGGCGAAATCACCATCGAAGCCAACCCGGCCGACCTGATTGCGCTATGCACTACGCTGCGTGACCACCCTGAGCTCAAGTTGGAACAGCTGATTGACCTGTGCGGCGTGGACTACAGCAGCTATGGCGAGGGCGCCTGGCAAGGCGCGCGCTTTGCCGTGGTGTACCATCTGCTGTCGGTTTCACTCAACCAACGCGTGCGCCTCAAGGTATTCGCGGCGGACGACGAGTTCCCGGTGCTGGCTTCGGTGGTCGAGGTGTGGCCGTCCGCCAACTGGTTCGAGCGCGAGGCCTTTGACCTGTTTGGCCTGATGTTCGAAGGCCATCCTGACCTGCGCCGTATCCTCACCGACTACGGTTTTGTCGGCCATCCGTTCCGCAAAGATTTTCCCATGATCGGCAACGTCGAGATGCGCTACGACCCCGAGCAGCAGCGCGTGGTCTACCAGCCGGTATCTATCGAGGAACGCAACAACGTGCCGCGCATCATCCGCGACGAAGGCTTCCATCATGGCTGAAATTCGTAACTACACCATGAACTTTGGCCCCCAGCACCCGGCGGCGCACGGCGTGTTGCGTCTGGTGCTGGAGCTGGATGGCGAAGTGGTTCAACGTGCTGACCCGCACGTCGGCCTGCTGCATCGCGGTACCGAGAAATTGGCAGAGCAGCGTACCTACCTGCAATCCGTGCCCTACATGGATAGACTCGATTACGTTTCCATGATGAGCAACGAACACGCCTACGTCATGGCGATCGAAAAGCTGCTGCAGTTGGAAGTGCCGGAGCGTGCGCAATACATCCGTGTCATGTTCGACGAGATCACCCGCATCCTCAACCATCTGCTGTGGATCGCCGGCCATGCGCTGGACGTGGGCGCCATGACGATGTTCCTGTATGCCTTCCGCGAGCGCGAGGATTTGATCGACATTTACGAAGCGGTGTCCGGCGCGCGCATGCACGCGGCCTATTACCGCCCGGGTGGCGTCTACCGCGACCTGCCGGATGGCATGCCGCAATACCAGGAAAACAATTTCCGCAGCAAGGAAGATATCAAGGCGCGCAACGACAACCGCCAAGGATCGGTGCTGGATTTTATCGAAGATTTCACCAACCGCTTCCCGGCCTACGTCGACGAGTACGAAACCCTGCTCACCGATAACCGCATCTGGAAGCAGCGCACCGTGGGCATCGGCGTGGTGTCGCCGGAGCGCGCGCTGGCGCTGGGGATGACCGGACCCATGCTGCGTGGTTCTGGCGTCGCCTGGGATTTGCGCAAGAAACAGCCTTACGAAGTGTATGACCGTATGGATTTTGACATCCCGGTCGGCACCAACGGCGATTCCTATGACCGTTACCTGGTGCGCATGGAAGAGTTCCGCCAATCCAACCGCATCATCAAGCAGTGCGTGGACTGGCTGCGCCAGAACCCTGGCCCGGTCATCAGCACCGACAGCAAGATTGCTCCGCCGCCGCGGGAGGGCATGAAGCAGGACATGGAAGCACTGATCCACCATTTCAAGCTGTTTACCGAAGGTTTCCACGTGCCGGCTGGCGAAGCCTATGCCGCGGTGGAACACCCCAAGGGTGAGTTCGGAATTTACCTGGTGTCGGATGGCGCCAACAAACCTTACCGCCTGAAAATCCGTGCGCCCGGCTTTGCCCACCTGTCCGCGCTGGATGAAATGGTGCGCGGCCACATGCTGGCCGACCTGGTGGCTATCATCGGCACGCAGGACATCGTATTCGGGGAGATTGATCGCTGATGTTGTCGCAACAAGCTCTCGCCCAAATAGACCGCGAACTGGCCAAGTATCCGGCTGACCGCCGCCAGTCGGCGGTGATGTCGGCGTTGCGTATCGCGCAGGACGAACTGGGCTGGCTGACCAAGGACGCCATCGCTTTTGTTGCCGACTACCTGGGCATCCCGGCCATCGCTGCGCTTGAAGTGGCGACCTTCTACAACATGTACGACCTGGAACCCGTAGGCAAGTACAAGATCACCGTCTGCACCAACATTTCCTGCATGCTGCGCGAGTCTGACCAGATCGTCGAGCATCTGGAGCAGCGTTTGGGGGTGCATCTTGGCGAAACCACGGCGGACGGGCAGTTCACCCTCAAGGAGGGCGAGTGCATGGGCTGCTGCGGTGGCGCACCGCTGTTTCACATCAACAACAAGCGCATGTGCGAAAACCTGACGCCGGAAAAAGTGGATGAGATTCTCAAGGGGTTGAAGTAATGGCGAACGAAGTCTGCTTCCGCACCCTGCACCTGCCCAATCCGGGTTCGCTGGCAACCTACCGCAGCATCGGCGGCTACGACACGCTGAAGCGCATCGTGACAGAAAAGGTGCCGGCGACCGAGATCATCAGCCAGGTTAAGTTGTCCGGCCTGCGCGGCCGTGGCGGTGCGGGGTTTCCCACTGGCCTCAAGTGGAGTTTCATGCCGCGCTATTTCGACGGCACCAAGTACTTGGTGTGCAACACCGACGAGGGCGAGCCGGGCACCTTCAAGGATAGAGACATCCTGCGCTACAACCCGCACCAGTTGATCGAGGGCATGGCGATTGCCGCCTACACCCTAGGCGCGCGCGTCGGCTACAACTATATCCACGGCGAAATCTGGGAAGATTACCTGGCGTTCGAGCAGGCGCTGGACGAGGCACGTGCCGCCGGCTTCCTCGGCGAGAACCTGTTCGGCACCCATTTCAGCTTTGACCTCTACGCCCACCATGGCTACGGTGCCTACATTTGCGGCGAGGAAACCGCGCTGATCGAATCCATCGAGGGCAAGAAGGGCCAGCCGCGCTTCAAGCCGCCGTTCCCGGCCAGCTTCGGCGTGTTCGGCAAGCCGACCAACGTCAACAACACTGAATCCTACGCCTCCATCCCGTTCATCATGCAGCACGGCGGGCAGGCGTTCATGGATCTGGGCGTGGTCAACTCCGGCGGCACCAAGATTTTTGCCGTGTCCGGCCATGTGGAAAAGCCGGGCAATTATGAAGTCAACATGGGCATCCCGTTCCCCGAGCTGCTGGCGATGGCTGGTGGCGTCTGGAAAGGCCGTCAACTCAAGGCAGTGATTCCGGGCGGGCCTTCTACCGCAGTGATGCCGGCGGCGGCCGTGATGGGCGCTACCATGGACTACGATGGCCTATCCAAGGCCGGTTCCAGCCTGGGGGCCGGTTCGGTGATCGTGATGGATGATTCCACCTGCATGGTGCAGACATTGAAGCGCTTGTCTTACTTCTTCTTCGAGGAATCCTGCGGCCAGTGCACGCCTTGCCGCGAAGGCACCGGCTGGCTGTATCGCGTGGTCAAGCGTATCGTCGACGGCCAGGGACGCATGGAAGACCTGGATTTGCTGACCGATGTCAGCGGCAATATTTCCGGCCGCACCATTTGCGCGCTGGGCGAAGCAGCGGCGACGCCGGTGCTGAGTTTCGTCAAACATTTCCGGCCGGAATTCGAGTATTACATCCGGCATGGCAAGAGCATGGTAACGGGCAAATAATGCTGAATATCGAAATCGACGGCAAAGCAGTCCAGGTCGAACACGGCAGCACCATTATTGATGCGGCCGACAAGATCGGCGTAGCCATCCCGCGTTTCTGCTACCACAAGAAATTGTCGGTAGCCGCCAACTGCCGCATGTGTTTGGTGCAGGTGGAGCGTTTCGCCAAGCCGTTGCCAGCCTGCGCCACGCCGGTTTCCGAAGGCATGAAGATATTTACCCGCTCCAAGTCCGCGATTGAGGCGCAAAAGAGCGTGATGGAGTTCCTGCTGATCAATCACCCGCTGGATTGTCCGATTTGTGATCAGGGTGGCGAGTGCGAATTGCAGGACATCGCCGTCGGTTATGGCGGTGTGGCTTCGCGTTACACCGAGGCCAAGCGCGTGGTGCTGAACAAGAATATCGGCCCGCTGATTTCCACCGACATGACGCGCTGCATCCAATGTACCCGCTGCGTGCGCTTCCTCAAGGAAGTTGGCGGCATGATGGAACTGGGCCTGATCGGGCGCGGCGAGCACGCCGAGATCAGCGCTTACGTCGACAAGAGTGTGCAGTCCGAGCTGTCCGGCAACATCATAGACCTGTGCCCGGTCGGTGCGTTGACCTCCAAGCCGTTCCGCTACTCGGCGCGTAGCTGGGAACTGATCCGCCGGTCTTCTATCGCCGCGCACGACGGCCTGGGCTCGCAGATCGAGGTGCAGGTCAAGGACAACCGCGTCATGCGCGTGCTGCCGCGCGACAAGGAAAGTATAAACGAGTGCTGGATTTCCGACCGTGACCGCTACTCCTACGAAGGCCTCAACAGCGCCGAACGCCTGACGGTGCCCATGATCAAGCGCGGCACGCAATGGGTGGAAACCGATTGGCAAAGCGCGCTGGAATTCGCCGCCAGCCGCATCAAGGAAACCGTGGCGCAAGGCGGCGGCGAGGCACTGGGCATGCTGGTGTCGCCCAGCAGCACCATGGAAGAAGGTTATCTCACCAAGCAGATCGCGCGTGGCCTTGATTGCGGCAACGTGGATCACCGCTTGCGCCGCAGCGATTTCCGCTTGGACGGCCATTTCCAGGGCACGCCCTGGATGGGTTGCAACATTCCCGACTTGCAGGACATGGACCGCGTGCTGGTGATCGGCTCCAACCTGCGCAACGAACACCCGCTGCTGGCGCACCGCCTGCGCCACGCGGTCAGAATGAACGGCGCCGAGCTGTTACTGCTCAATCCGCTGGACGACGATCCGCTAATGCCGGTGGCGCACAAGGCGATCTGCGCGCCGAATGACATGGTCAACGTGCTGTCGCAAATCCTCAAGGCCATGTCCGGCCTGCAGCGCCTGTCGCTGTGCCTGCCGCCTTCGCTCAGCCAGTTGCTGGAAAACGTGCAGGTACGCGACAACGCCCAGGCCATGGCGGAAAGCCTGGCCGGTCACGGCAAGGATTATGACCTGGTCAGTCCCAAGTCGGCCGTATTCCTCGGCAATATCGCCCAGCATCATCCACGCTATGCCGAAATCTACAGCCTGGCGGAAGCGATTTCCGCGCTGTGCGGCGCCACTTTTGGCGTGCTGTCCGAGGCCGCCAACCGCGTTGGCCTGGATTTGGCGCGCGCCTTGCCACGTAACGGCGCGCTGAATGCCCGCAGCATGCTGGAAAGTCCGCGCCAGGCCTATCTGCTGGTCAACGTCGAGCCGGAACTGGATTGCCACAACGCCCAGTTGGCCAACCAAGCCATGGCCCAAGCCGGCTGCGTGGTAGCGCTGACCGCCTACAAGTCAGAATCTTTGCGCGATGCCGACGTGTTGCTGCCGATCGCGCCGTTTACCGAAACCTCCGGCACCTTCATGAGCATGGAAGGGCGGGTGCAGAGCTTTGCTGCCGCGGTGAAGCCGCTGGGCGAATGCCGGCCGGGCTGGAAAGTGCTGCGTGTGCTGGGTAACCTGCTGGGGCTGCCAGGCTTCGATTACGACAGCAGCGAACAGGTCAAAACTGAAATATTCGGCGGCGAGAAGCCGTCGAAAGTGGTGTGGAACCGCCTCAATAACAACCTGCGTTACCTGGTCGAAGTCAATGTACAGATCAAGTCCGGCGTGCTGCAGCGTGTCGGCGAAATCCCGCTAACCCAGTCCGACGCCATCGTGCGCCGTGCACCGTCGCTGCAACAAGCCGGTGCCGCGACTCTGGGCTTTGCCGCTATGAACGGCGTGTTGCTGGAAAAATTAGGCTTGCAGCCTGGCGATACGGTACGAGTGGCGCAGTCAGGTGCCAGCGTGGAACTGCCGGTACGCCGCGATGATGGCCTTGGCGATGAGTGCGTGCGGGTGCCGGTATGCGCCGCCACGACAGCCTTGGGCGACCTCTACGGCGAAATTACGGTGGAGAAAGCGTAATGGAAGCCTCCGTCCTGCATTTCTTCCAAGTCCTCTGGGGACCACTGTGGGAGCCGCTGTGGCGCGTGTTTGCGCCGTTCTGGCCGCTGGTGTGGAACCTGGTCAAGATCATCGCCATCGTCGCGCCGCTGATGGGTGCGGTGGCTTACCTGACCCTGGCCGAGCGCAAGGTGATCGGCTATATGCAAGTGCGCATCGGGCCGAATCGCGTCGGTTATTACGGCCTGCTGCAACCGCTCGCCGATGGCCTCAAGCTGCTGTTCAAGGAAATCATTATTCCGGCCGAAGCCAACAAATTCCTGTTTCTGCTGGCGCCTGTGCTGGTGCTGGGGCCGGCGCTGGCGGCGTGGGCAGTAATCCCGTTCGACCTGGACATGACGCTGGCCAATGTTGATGCCGGCCTGCTGTACATCCTGGCTATGACCTCGGTCGGCGTGTACGGCGTCATCATTGCCGGCTGGGCGTCCAATTCCAAGTATGCCTTCCTCGGCGCCATGCGTAGCGCGGCGCAGATTGTTTCCTACGAAATCGCCATGGGCTTTGCCCTGGTGGGGGTGCTGATGGCGGCCAATAGCCTCAATCTGGGCAAGATTGTCCTGGCGCAGGCCGGCGGCTTCTGGCAGTGGTATTTCATCCCCTTGTTCCCGTTGTTCCTGGTGTATTTCATCGCCGCCGTGGCCGAAACCAACCGCGCGCCGTTCGACGTGGCGGAAGGCGAATCGGAAATTGTCGCCGGCTTCCACGTGGAATATTCTGGCATGGCCTTCGCCGTGTTCTTCCTGGCCGAATACGCCAATATGATCCTGGTGTCCACGCTGGCTGCCATCATGTTCCTCGGTGGCTGGCTGTCGCCGCTACCGTTCCTGCCGGACGGCTTCCCTTGGCTGGCGCTCAAGGTGGCGGGCATGCTGTTCTTCATGCTGTGGTTCCGCGCCACGTTCCCGCGCTATCGCTATGACCAGATCATGCGCCTGGGCTGGAAAGTATTTATCCCAATCACGCTGGTATGGATCGTGGTGATCGGCGCTTTCATGCAAACCCCGCTGGCTTTCCTGTTCCATTGAGGCGAGGGATACGGACATGATGAATCGAATCAAGGAACTGCTGCAAAGCCTGATGCTGCTGGAGCTGCTCAAGGGCATGTCGCTCACTGGGCGCTACCTATTCGCGCGCAAGATTACCGTGCAGTACCCGGAAGAACGCACGCCGATGTCGGTGCGCTTCCGCGGCCTGCATGCGCTGCGCCGCTATCCCAACGGCGAGGAGCGCTGCATCGCCTGCAAGCTGTGCGAGGCGGTGTGTCCGGCGCTGGCAATCACTATCGAATCCGAACAGCGCGAGGATGGAACCAGAAGAACCACGCGCTATGACATCGACCTGACCAAGTGCATATTCTGCGGCTTCTGCGAAGAATCCTGCCCGGTGGATTCGATCGTGGAAACCCGCGTGTTCGATTACCACGGCGAGAACAAGGGCGACCTGCTGTACACCAAGCCCATGCTGCTGGCGGTAGGCGACAAGTACGAAGAACAGATCGCGGCGGATCGCGTCGCGGATGCGAAATACCGGTGAAAGGCATGAGGAGTGAGGAGATAGGCGTGAGGCGTAAGGGGTTGGGTTTTCACCTGACACCTCACGTCTAACGCCTCACAATATTATGATTTTCCAAGACTACGTTTTCTACTCTCTTGCCGCCATCCTGCTATTCGCCGGCCTGCGCGTCATTAGCGCGCGCAACCCGGTGCATGCGGCGCTGTTCCTGGTGTTGGCGTTCTTCACCGCGGCCGGCATCTGGTTGCTGCTGGAGGCGGAATTCCTTGCCATCGTGCTGGTGCTGGTTTACGTCGGCGCGGTGATGGTGCTGTTCCTGTTCGTGGTGATGATGCTGGACATCAACCTGGATAAAATACGCGAAGGCTTCTGGGGCCACGCGCCGCTGGCGGGCTTGGTCGGGGCGCTGGTGGCGGTTGAGATGGCGCTGGTGCTGGGCAGCCGCCATTTCGGCGCGGAGCGCATGTCGGCGCCGCATCCGCATCCGGCGGATTATAGCAATACCGCCGAACTTGGCCGCCAGCTCTACACCGATTACGTGTATCCGTTTGAACTGGCTGCCGTGGTACTGCTGGTGGCGATTATCGCTGCCATCGCGCTCACCATGCGCCGGCGCAAGGACAGCAAGTACCTCGATCCGGCCACGCAAGTGCGGGTCAAGCGCGCCGACCGCATCCGCATGGTGTCCATGCCAGCGGAAAAGAAAGAGTCTGCATCAGGGGAGCAAGCATGAGCGTCGGCCTGTCGCATTACCTGATTCTCGGCGCGCTGCTGTTTGCCATCGGCGTGGCGGGCATTTTCCTCAACCGCAAGAACGTCATTATCCTGCTGATGGCGATCGAGCTGATGTTGCTGGCGGTGAACATGAATTTCATCGCCTTCTCGCATTACCTCAACGACACGGCAGGGCAGGTGTTTGTGTTCTTCATCCTCACCGTGGCGGCGGCGGAATCGGCGATAGGCCTGGCTATCCTGGTGGTGCTGTTCCGTAACCTGCAGTCCATAGACGTGGATGACATGCAGAGCCTGAAAGGTTGATCGGGATGAGCCAGATGATGAAAGTGTACCTGCTGATCCCGCTGCTGCCGCTGCTGGCAGCCGCAGCGGTCGGGCTGTTCGGCCGCTTCATGCCGCGCGCCGCCGCGCACATCGCTACTATTACCGGGGTTGCCGCATCGTTCGCGCTGTCGGTGTATGTGATGCTGGACGTGCTGAACGGCCATGGATTTAACGGTGCGGTCTATACCTGGCTGACCAGCGGAGATACTAGCTTCGAGGTCGGTTTCCTGATTGATTCGCTGTCTGCCATGATGATGGTAGTGGTGACTTTCGTCTCGCTGATGGTGCACGTCTACACCGTCGGCTACATGGCGGATGACCCCGGCTATAGCCGGTTCTTCAGCTATATCTCGCTGTTCACCTTCTCCATGCTGATGCTGGTGATGAGCAACAACTTCATGCAGCTGTTCTTCGGCTGGGAAGCGGTGGGGCTGGTGTCCTACCTGCTGATCGGCTTCTGGTTTACGCGGCCGACGGCGATTTACGCCAACCTCAAAGCTTTCCTGGTCAACCGTGTCGGCGATTTTGGCTTTTTGCTGGGCATCGGCATGGTGCTGTATTTCCTCGGCAGCCTGGATTACGCCGCGGTGTTTTCCATTGCCCCGCAATTCTCCGATGCCACGGTGGAAATCGTTTCCGGCCAGCCGTGGTCGCTGATGACGGTGATTTGCCTGCTGCTGTTCGTCGGTGCCATGGGCAAGTCGGCGCAAGTACCATTGCACGTCTGGCTGCCGGACTCGATGGAAGGCCCGACACCGATTTCCGCGCTGATCCACGCCGCCACCATGGTGACGGCCGGTATCTTCATGGTGGCGCGCATGTCGCCGCTGTTCGAGCTGTCCACCACCGCGCTGTCCACGGTGATGGTGATCGGCGCCATTACCGCACTGTTCATGGGTTTCCTCGGCGTGATCCAGAACGACATCAAGCGCGTGGTGGCGTATTCCACCCTGTCGCAGCTCGGCTACATGACGGTGGCGCTGGGCGCTTCCGCCTATTCCGTCGCCATTTTTCACCTGATGACGCACGCCTTCTTCAAGGCGCTGCTGTTCCTCGCCGCCGGCTCGGTCATCATGGGCATGCACCATGACCAGGACATCCGCAACATGGGCGGCCTGCGCAAGTACATGCCGATCACCTGGATCACCTCGCTGATCGGTTCGCTGGCGCTGATCGGCACGCCATTCTTCTCCGGTTTCTATTCCAAGGATTCCATCATCGAGGCCGCCGGGCTGTCGCATATTCCCGGCAGCGGCTTTGCCTATTTCGCCGTGCTGGCCGGGGTGTTCGTCACCGCCTTCTATTCCTTCCGCATGTATTTCCTGGTGTTCCACGGCAAGGAGCGCTGGCGGGAAGCCAAGCACGGCCATGACGACCATGGCGATCATCACGGTCTCGGCCCGCACGACCAGCCGCACGAATCGCCCTGGGTGGTGACGCTACCGCTGATCGCGCTGGCGATCCCGTCGGTGGTGATTGGCTATCTCACCGTCCAGCCCATGCTGTATGGCGGCTTCTTCAGCGGCGCGATTTTCGTCAACCTGTACGCTCATCCGACCATGTATGAGCTGGCGCACGACTTCCACAGTGCCGCCGCCATGGGGTTGCATGCCTTCAGCTCGCCGCCGTTCCTGCTGGCGGCCGCGGGGGTAGGGCTGTCCTGGTTCTTCACCATGCGGCGTCCTGATCTGGCGGAGGCGGTCAAGCAGCGTTTCTCGCTGATCTACCGCATCCTGGACAACAAGTACGGTTTCGATGCCTTCAACGAAAAATACCTCGCCGGTGGCGCGCGCTGGATTGGCGACAAGCTGTGGCGTATCGGTGATGTGCTGGTGATTGACGGCTTCTTTGTCAACGGTACCGCACGGCTGATCGGGCGCGCTTCGCAGGTGATCCGCCAGTTGCAATCCGGCCTGATTTATCACTATGCCTTCGCCATGATTATCGGCGTGTTCGTCCTGCTCACCTTCTTCATGAAGGCCTGGAATTAAATGTTAGAAAACCATATCCTCAGCCTTTCCATCTGGCTGCCCATCCTGGCGGGCATCCTGGTGCTGTTTACCGGCAGTGATCGCAACGCGCCGTTGGCACGCTGGCTGGCGCTGCTTGGCAGCCTGGCCAGTTTCCTGGCGACGTTGCCGTTGGTGACCCGCTTTGACCGTGACGACGGCGGTTTCCAGTTCCAGGAAGGCTGGGACTGGATTCCCAGTTTCAACATCCATTACCACCTGGGCGTGGACGGCATCGCGGTGCCGCTGATTTTGCTGACCAGCTTCACTACCGTCATCGTTGTCCTGGCCGGCTGGGAGGTGATCCAGAAGCGCGTGGCGCAGTACATGGCGGCCTTCCTCATCATGTCCGGCCTCATGATCGGCGTGTTCTCCGCGCTCGACGGCATCCTGTTCTACGTGTTCTGGGAAGCCATGCTGATCCCGATGTTCCTGGTGATCGGCATCTGGGGCGGGGCTAATCGGGTGTATGCCACCATCAAGTTCTTCCTCTACACCCTGCTCGGCTCGCTGTTGATGCTGGTGGCTTTCATCTACCTGTTCTACCAGACCAACAGCTTCGAGATCATTGATTACTACGCGCTGCCGCTGCCGATGATGGCGCAGGTGCTGATTTTTATCGCCTTCTTCATGGCGTTCGCGGTCAAGATCCCGATGTGGCCGGTGCATACCTGGCTGCCAGACGCCCACGTCGAGGCGCCCACCGGCGGCTCGGTGGTACTGGCGGCCGTCATGCTGAAGCTGGGCGGCTACGGCTTCTTGCGCTACGCCATGCCGATCGCGCCGGATGCCGCGCATTATCTTTCCGGCTTCATGATTACGCTGTCGCTGATCGCCGTGGTGTATATCGCCTTCGTCGCGCTGGTGCAGCAGGACATGAAGAAGTTGATCGCCTACTCGTCCATTTCGCATATGGGCTTCGTCACGCTGGGCATGTTCATCTTCAACCCGCTCGGCATGGAAGGCAGCATGGTGCAGATGATTTCGCACGGCTTCGTTTCCGGTGCGCTGTTCCTGTGTGTGGGTGTGCTGTATGACCGCATGCACTCGCGCCAGATCGCCGATTACGGCGGCGTGGTCAACGCCATGCCCACCTTCACCGCGCTGGCGGTGCTGTTTGCCATGGCCAACGCCGGCCTGCCCGGCACTTCCGGGTTTGTCGGCGAGTTCCTGGTCATCCTCGGCGCGTTGCAGGAGAATTTCTGGTACGCCTTCCTCGCCGCCACCACGCTGATTTTCGGCGCTGCCTATACCTTGTGGATGGTCAAGCGTGTGTATTTCGGCGAGGTCACCAACCATCATGTCGCCGCGCTGAAAGACCTGAACCCACGCGAGCTGCTGATTCTAGGCGTGCTGGCACTGACGGTGATCGCTTTCGGCGTTTACCCACAGCCGATTACCGAGATGACCCACGCCACGGTCAGCCAGCTGCTGTCGCATCTGGCGCAGTCTAAATTGCCCGGAACCCTGTGATGAACAACCTAATTTTCTCCGATCTCTACACCGCCCTGCCGGAAATCTTCGTGCTCGGCATGGCCATGCTGGTGTTGCTGGTCGGCCTATTCCTGACCGAACGCAACCGCTATATTTCCTACATCCTGGCGCAGCTCACCTTGCTTGGCGCCGCCTTTATCACCACGGCCACCCATACCCCCGGCGTCGGCTACGCCTTCAGCGGCATGTTCGTGGACGACCCGCTGTCCGACGTGTTGAAGCTGATGATCTACCTCGCCACCTCGGTGACGCTGGTCTACGCGCGCTCCTACATCGCCGTGCGCGGCATGTACCGCGGCGAATTCTTTGCCCTGGTGCTGTTTGCCATGCTGGGCATGATGGTGATGGTGTCCGGCCAGAATTTCCTCAGCCTGTACATGGGGTTGGAGCTCTTGTCGCTGTGCCTGTATACGCTGGTGGCGCTGGATCGCGACAACCCGCGCGCGTCCGAGGCAGCGATGAAATACTTCGTGCTGGGCGCGCTGGCTTCCGGCATGTTGCTGTACGGCATGTCCATGATCTACGGCGTCACCGGCGTGCTGGAACTGTCGCAAATCAGCTCTGCGTTGGCCAACGGCGTGCCGGATCATGCCGTGCTGGTGCTGGGCCTGGTATTCATTGTCGCCGGCCTCGCTTTCAAGCTGGGCGCGGTGCCGTTCCAGATGTGGATACCCGACGTTTACCACGGCTCGCCCACGGCCATTACCCTGCTGATCGGTTCGGCGCCCAAGCTGGCCGGCTTCGCCCTGGTGCTGCGCATTCTGGCGCAGGGGCTGGAGCCGCTGGCTGCCGATTGGCACGGCATGTTGGTGCTGATGGCGGTGCTGTCCATCATCATCGGTAACGTCACCGCCATCGCCCAGACCAACATCAAGCGCATGCTGGCCTATTCCACCATTTCCCACGTCGGCTTCCTGCTGCTCGGCATCCTCAGCGCCGGCATGAACGGCTATATCTCGGCCATGTTCTACATTGCCACCTACGTGCTGATGACGCTGGGTACCTTTGGCATGGTGTTGTTGCTTTCCAGAAAAGGCTTCGAGGCGGAAAACCTGGACGACTTCAAAGGGCTCAGCCAGCGCAGTCCGTGGTTCGCCTTCCTTATGCTGCTGCTGATGTTCTCCATGGCCGGGGTGCCGCCCACGCTGGGCTTCTACGCCAAGTTCGCGGTGCTGCAAGCTGCCTTGCAGGCCGGCTATCTCTGGCTGGCGGTGTTCGCCGTACTGATGGCCGTGGTCGGCGCTTTCTATTACCTGCGCGTGGTCAAACTGATGTACTTCGACGAGCCGCTGGACCACACCCCCATCGCGCCGCAGTTGGATGTCACCATCGTGCTCGGCGTCAACGGCCTGGCGGTGCTGTTGCTGGGGTTGATGCCGCAGCGCATGATGGAACTGTGCGCCTATGCTGTCGCACACAGCTTGCAATGAGGACACCCTCGCGGGTATGAATTCCACCCACGCCATCCTGATCCTGCTGGCCTTGCTGGCCGCCAACCTGCCCTGGTTCTCCGAGCGCCTGTTCTACCTGATCCCGCTGAAAAACAAGCATGTCGGCTGGCGCCTGCTAGAACTAATCGTGCTCTATTTCTTCGTTGGTGGACTGGCGCTGCTGGCCGAGCGCAATGCCGCCGGCCAGGTAGCACAGCAGCATTGGGAGTTTTACGCTATCACTGCCTGCTTGTTCCTGGTGTTTGCGTTTCCCGGCTTCATTTGTCGCTACCTGTGGCGTAAATGAGCGCAGACCTCACCGAAACCGAACTCTCCTCCGAAACTGTTTTCCAGGGCAAGCTGCTGCACGTCAAGCGTGATACGGTGCGCCTGCCCAACGGCAATGAAACTGGGCGCGAATACATCGTCCATCCCGGCGCCGTGCTGGTGGTGCCAGTGCTGGACGATGGCCGCCTGGTGTTTGAGCGCCAGTTTCGCTACCCGCTACGCAAGAGCTTCATCGAACTCCCCGCCGGCAAGATCGACCTTAACGAAGACCCGTTGGAAACCGGCAAGCGTGAACTGCTGGAAGAAACCGGCTATACCGCCCGCGACTGGCGCTACCTCGCCACCCTGCACCCCGGTATTGGCTACTCCGACGAACGCATCCTGATCTACCTCGCCAGCGGCCTTTCCGCTGGCGACCATCGGCGCGACTATGACGAATCGCTGGAAATGTTCGAGCTCTCCCTGCCCGACGCCATGCAAGCCATGCACCGCGGCGAAATCACCGACGGCAAAACCATGATCGCCCTGTTCTGGGTGGAGAAATATCTGACCGCAAACTGGTAAAACTGCTCTGCGACGAAATGCTCAAGGGACTGGCACGCTGGCTGCGTACTGTAGGCTACGACGTCGCAATGGAGTCCGACGGCACTGCCGACCGCCTGCTGGTCGAACGGGATCTGGACGAAGATCGTCTGTTGTTCACCCGTGACCGTAGGTGTTTCTTAACAGCTGTTTTCGGGCGTAGAATCTAACTCATGTGAAATAGGATCTTATTTTCAGAAGGAGGCAAAATGAGGCGCCAAGGATTTTTGCTGCTACTGATCCCTTTGCTTCTGGCCTCCTGCGGCGGCCAGCGCAGCTATGCAGAAAGAGAGGAGTTCCAGTCCGATCCCAGGTACCACAGGGACTTCCCAGTTGCCCCCTCCCCATTGTGTGATGCCGCCAAACGGGCATTGTTGGGTGATGGTTACGTTGTAACGAAAGAAGAAGCCCAAAGCCTTTCTGGTGGCAAGGAATTCCAGATCGAAGAGAACCGTCACGCCATACTGCATGTATATATCACCTGCGATCCACATGGTGGTGGTTCCACCTTGTTCGTGACAGCCACGGAAGAACATTTCGATGTCAAAACCAGTCGCAAGAGCACCCTCCTCGGCATCCCCATGGTGGCGCCCATTTCCTTTGGTACCAGGACTGAGACTGACAACCAGGTGAAAACCCGGGGCGAGACAGTAACGGAGCGGGATTTTTACGAACGTTTTTACCGGGCAGTGCAGCGGGAACTGCTGCGCTGAATGTTTGAGTCCGCTTCCTCATTTCATTGGGAGTTAAGAAGTTGGTCATCGAGAACGGCTTGTCATGAGGGAAAAACTCGCTGAACTGCGCGTGGCTCTTCAAGAATTGAAAAAAGCGAGCGTGTTCAGGAAAGCCATCATTGCGGAAGTTGCACTGATGGCAGCTCTGGTACTGGTTGAAGAAATGGTGGAGGAAATCGAGAAACTGAAAGAAGGGCAAGGCGGCGAGGGTAGATAGTCGCCCCTGAAATACCTCTATAACCCGCATAAATATTGGTTTATAGGGGTTTTCAAGCGGCGGTGAATTTGCCAGAATTGGGGCTGTTATCCCTTGATTTCTGGTGAATTCGATGAAGCCGAAG
>Ga0265327_10000607_pt1 | contig 59510 bp, 59 predicted proteins | sample 41621metaG_FD_202089 | JGI IMG/M metagenome (GOLD analysis project Ga0265327, IMG submission 202089) | Rhizosphere microbial communities from Carex aquatilis grown in University of Washington, Seatle, WA, United States - 4-16-21 metaG | ecosystem: Host-associated > Plants > Roots > Rhizosphere... | reverse complement strand
ATGTTCTGTCTCGGGAATTCTGGGACAGACGAACCCTCACACGGTAGTTCGCGTGAGGGGCTGGTAGTCGATCGACGGATCGAGCGTGAGTCTGCGGAGGACCGCGCCGTCCTCGCCGATGACCCGGATGTCGAGGTCATTGACCAGCAGGAGCACCCGCTCACGCTTGTGCGCCCGCCCCACCCCGATGTGATGGAGCTTCGAGCGGTAGCGGAGCGACACCGTTCCGGTCGCGTCGATCCGGTCGTGGCGGACCTTGGTGGCCGGTGCCAGCGGCTGCCCATCGATGAGAGGTGTCGCCTTGTCCCGGGCCCGCCAGGCCTGCATGGGCGGGCAGCCGCGTGCCTGGTGCGGCCGCTCCTCGTTGTAGGTGGTGACGAACCGGTCGATCTGGGCCTGGAGACCTCGCAGGTCCTCGGCCAGGGGCCGCTTTCGCAGGTAGGCCTTGAGCGTGCGGTGGTAGCGCTCGACCTTCCCCTGGGTCTGGGGGTGGTAGGGCTTGCCGTGCTTGAAGGTGATCCCGAGTCGGGCGAGGTCGATCTCGAGGCCGGTGGCCGAGCCCCGGTAGGCGGCGGTGTAGATGGCGCCGTTGTCGGACAGCACGCTGGCCGGTAACCCCCAGGTGGCGGCGGCCTCGAAGAAGATCCGCACCACCTCGGCCGCCGTGGCCACGTCGACGGCCACCGACGCCAGCACGGCCCGCGAGTAGTCGTCGATGAAGTTGACGATCTCGACGTGCCGATCCCCCTCCAGGCGCCAGTGGGTCATGTCGGTCTGCCAGCACTCGTTCGCGAGGTCCGCCTCGAAGCGCTGCCAGGACGACCGGGGTCGCTTCTGGGGCTGCGGGGTGACGAACCCACGGCGGACCAGGATCCGGTGGATCGTGGAGACGGCCGGCACGTCGAGCCCCTGGGCGCCCAGGTGGTAGGCGATGGTGCGGGCCCCGGCATCGAGGCCGAGCTCGCCGAGCTCCTTGCGGAGTCGCAGGATCACGTCCTCCACCACGGCCGGCGTTTGGTTCGGCGCCACCTTCGGACCCCGCTTGTGCGGCACCAGGGCAGCCTCCCCGCCGCTCCGGTAGAGGGCGCAGTGGCGCTGAACCCACGATTTCGACCGGCCGGTGGCCGCGGCCACGTCGCGCATCGACCGGCCTTCGACCAACACCGACTGCACCGCGTAGAGGGCGAGATCCATGGCGACACCTCAGCATCAGGTGTCCCAGAAATCCTGCGACATGCCGTCCCGGTAACCCTGGGACCTCAGACCGCACGGCCCACCAGGTCAGGACCGGTTTTCGGACCGGTCCTGATGCAATTCTGGACAGAGCGCACAAACGTGCGCGCAGCTGCAAGCTGCGAGCGAACAGGTCACGTGGCTTGCTTCCCCGACCAGACCCGCCTGGTGTGGTGAGAAGCGGGGATGGCGCTGACCTCGTGAGGAGCTGAGCGGGCGAGCGTCAAGGCGAACTCACGGCCGACCGGTCGGGTCAGCCATGCATGGCCGCGTAGGCCTGTTCCTGAATCACGACATCATCAACGAGATTCCCGAGCGTCAGATTGATGTCGTCCACGTGGTAGCCCCATCGTGGACCCAACGATTCGCTGACCGTCGGCCTGGCATCGCCGGAGCCTGCGTCGCTGGTGACCTGCAGCCAGGAAGCACCGTCGGCGTTCTGGCACTGGGCCGAATAGAGGTCCGGGTAGCTGACCCAGGGAGTCGTCACGGGAGGAGCCGGCGGTGGCATCGTCTTCGTCAGGAACAGGGGATCGAGGACGGCAGTGCCACCGTGGAGGGCGGCTGGATTAGTACAGGCGACCTGCACTCCTGTGGTGGCGGTCTGACCCGATTGCAGGCTGACCCCTTGACCCGGCCGCCCGAAGAGGCTGTCGGCAGGTGGGCGTTGCGGGAAGGTCGAGAAGGCGATGACGCATGACGTCTCGCCACCTGACGTGCACAGGGGGACATGCTTGAAGGTCGAGCCCACATCCTGGCCGATGGGAACCGTGACGTTCCCGCCCGCGATGATGGCCGTGACCATTCGATTCCGAAGCGTGCTGTTCGGATCGATCTGACGCTCGAGGAGTCGGATGAGCATCGCCGCCCCTTGGGAGTGGCCGATGAAGATCACTGGACGATTGTCGTTGTAGCGCGCGAGGTAGTCCTGCCAGCCGGCGAGCAGACTCCGGTAGGCCACGGCATCGGCCGTCGGATCGTTTCCCAGGCCTTTGGAAAGCGACTGCTCGGTCCGTTGGCGGTACATCGGCGCCCATATCCGGCAATGGGGCGAGAAGGGTGAGGCCTGGGAGATCGCCGCCTCGACTTCGGCGGATTGAATCGTGAGGTCGGCGTTGTCGGCCGGCTGCCTGCTGACGGTGGGATACACGTAGAAGCAGTCGAATGACGAGTCGGTTTTCGCCACCGGTGCGGTCACGGTCCGAGGGCCGGTGGCCGGGACCGAGGTCGTAGCCAGTGCCGACGTACACGGGTCATGAGGTTGGCCAGGTCGACACAGCCACACGGTGCCGGCTCCATCGGCCCCCACGACGTGACCGCTGCCCCCCGGTGCTCCCGTTGGGGAAGCTTGTCCACCCGATCCGCCGCAGCCGGCCAGGAGTACCGTTCCGACCAGCAGCAGTCCAGCGTGCCGAGCTCTCATACGCAACATGGTTGCATATTCTCGTCGCACGGGCAATAGGATGGTGCATGGCCAATCCGACCCGAGCCGGATCCTCCACCAAGCCCCTACTGTTCGGCGACCTCTTGGCGCTCGCTCGCAGGAGTTGGATCCGGCAGATGGGAAGTGGCCTTCAGCGGCTGGGTTACGACGACTACCGGCCAACCGACGCCGTTGTCTTCCGCCGGCTCTTGCGGGGTCCCCTTCCCGTGGGTCGCTTGGACGAAGTGCTGGGTGCAAGTCGTCAGGCGGCTCGAAAGGTCGTAGAGGGGCTCGAACGTCGGAACTACGTGACGACCGAACGGGATCGGGAAGACGCTCGCCGACTGCTCGTTTCCTTGACTCCAGAAGGAGCTTCGTATGCCGCGGCGGTCGTCGAGGTGGTCGATTCGGTGAACGACGATCTGGTCGCAGGGGTCGAATCGAGCGATCTGGCAGCCGCGAGAAGGGTGCTCCTCGCCGTGATCGCCGGTGGGGTCGACGACAACCGGGAATCGCCTGCGACGCACCTCTCTGCAGACGGGGCCATGACGACCTGACCGCAGTTCGCCCACGGCGAGGGAGTCATTGCTCGGTCCCCGTTGCTCGAGCCGTCGGGTCCGAGTGCTGGTCAGGCTCGACCACCCTTCGTGCTGCCTCCGGGCGGGGCGGACTCCTCTCGTCGGGCCTCGTCAAGTTGGGCTCGGAGTTCCCGGTTCGCGGCTTGGAGGGCCAAGACGGCAGCGATGCCCGCCAGATTGAGCCCGTCGGCGAGGAGTCGGCCGATCTCTCGGAGCCGGACGAGATCGTCGTCGCTGTAGCGGCGGGTACCACCTCGGCTGCGCGCCGGATTGACCAGACCCCGGGTTTCGTAGAGCCGGAGGTTCTGTGGAGCGCTGCCCACCAGGTCAGCAGCTACGGAGATCCCATACAGGCCCAACCCCGTATCGGCATGCGGCGGGGGCTGCGACGGTGCCGTCGTCGAAATCTCCGGAACATGACTTGCCTCGGACATGGTGGCCACGATATAACAAATCTATGGTAGCAACCATAGATCCGGAGGCGCAGAAGGGACGCCCCGGCTGAAACAAGGAGGGTGAGTCATGCTCGTTCGTTCCGATCCATTTCGTCAGTTCGACCGCTTGGCCGAGCAGGTGTACGGAACCAGCGCTCGTCCGGCGGCCATGCCCATGGACGCCTGGCGTGACGGGAACGAGTTCGTCGTCGAGTTCGACCTGCCGGGCATCGACCCGTCCAGCATCGATCTCGATGTCGAGCGCAATGTGCTGACCGTCCGGGCGGAGCGTCGGCCCGGACCCGGGCCCGAGGTCGAGCTGGTGGCGTCGGAGCGCCCCCGGGGCGTGTTCAGTCGCCAGGTCATCCTCGGGGACGCACTCGACACCGGAGGGATCACCGCCACCTACAACAGCGGAGTGCTGCGACTCACGATCCCGGTGGCCGAGCGGGCCAAGCCCCGCAAGATCACCGTGTCCACCGGCGAGCACACCGCCGTGTCGTCCGGAGATGAGGCAACGGTGATCTCGGCCACCGCTGAGGATCGCCAGCCGGTCTCTGCGTGATCTGCCATGGTCACGGCGAGTTCACACCTCCTGGCGAGGGATGAGTTCCTCGAAGTGGTGCTGGCCGATCCGGATCTGTTCGACCTGGCCTTCGCCGAGGTGACCGCCTCATGGGAGGACGAGTCACCACCGCCTCCGGGTCGCACATTGGTGGCCACATCCGAGCACCGCCCTCCACGGTCGAGGTTGTGGATGGCTGACCATGATCGTTGGTATCGGCACGCGTGGGTCCGGGTCCTACCCCGACCCCGCGTGGCCCGGTCACCTCCCAGATTCCCGAGGAGGCCCCGCCTGCGGGACGACGGTCCAGTTCGATCATCCGGACCTGTCATCGGCGAGCTTCCTCTAAGCGTCTTCGTCGGGCCGGGCACCGGCGTCGGCACCCGATGGACTGGCGGCAGTCCGGAATCACCGTAAGGCGTGGGCGGAGGACTCCCGCTGCACGACCGGGTCCGTGCCCTCCTGAGTTCCTGGCGACCGCCCGGACCGCTGCCGCCCTCCTCAGGCGAGCGCGCGCACGAGCACCGGTCCGCACCCTGGCGGGGGAGTCTCGTCCGACGGGACGAATCCGATCCGCTCGTAGAGCGTCCGTGGCCCGGCGTTGTCGACGGCCGTCTCGATCTGCACCTCGCCGTAGCCGGCGGACGCGGCCCAGGCGCAGACCCGCTCGACGAGTGCCTGCCCGAGGCCCCGGTGTCGAAACTCGGGCGCCACCCACACCCCGACCACGCGGATGCGGTCCTCGTGGGGGATGCCGCCGGCCGTCCCGACGAAGGCACCGCCGGCATCGGCGACGATGATGGCGCTGTGCCCGGACGCGTTACCGTCGACGCGGACGATCCAGTCCGCCTCCGGCATGGAGCGCTCCTGCTCCCAGGTGGCCGTGAAGGCCTCCGGGCTGTCGAGGAGCGCAGCCAGCCGCACCGTGCGGTAGCCGTCCAACTCGTCGGCGCGGAGCTGCCGCACCTCGACGGAGTCGTCCATGACCGCTCAGGCTGCCGTCGGGGTCGTCATGGCTCCACCCTAGGGTGACCGTCCAACGTCGGCCCGGAGACGACCGCCGCTCAGGCCACGGCCCGGCGGAACACGCTCGTCGCCCACGCCACCACCACCACGCACAGCGGCACCAGCACGCAGAAGGCCTGCCACACCGCCGGGTTGCCGTAGGCGCCGGCACAAAGCGCCCGGGCACCTTCGACCGCGTAGTAGAGCGGATTGAAGTGGGCCAGCACCCGCATCCATGTCGGGCCAAAGGAGATGGGGAGGAGCACGCCGGCCAGCAGCAGCAGCGGCAGGTTCAGGCCGTTGACGATGGCGGCGAAGCTGCTGATCTCCTTCGTCACCAGCGCGGTGGCCACCGAGAAGGCCGACATGGTGACCATCAGCACGCCGAGCAGCAGGACGAGCACGGCCAGCCCGCCCCAGTCGAGGGAGAAGCCGAACCCGGTCGCCGCGGCCACGACCACGGCGTCGAAGACGAACATCATGAGCATGCCGGACAGCAGCGGGCCCATGAGGATGGACAGGCGGCTGGCCGGGGTCACCCGGAACCGCTCGATCACGCCGGCCTGCAGCTCGAAGATGGTGCCGAAGCCGCTCGACATGCCGCTGGCGAAGGCCAGCAGGGCCAGGATGCCCGGCAGGAACACGTCGATCACGGTGCCCGACGTCGCCCCCGGACCCGAGAAGTGCTTCAGCAGCGGAGTGAACAGCACCAGGTAGAGCAGGGGCGTCGAGAAGCCGACGAACAGCCACACCGGGTTGCGCAGCATCTGGACGGTGTAGCGGTGGAACAGCAGCCAGGTGTCACGGACGAGCTTCATGCCGCCACCTCCGTACCGTCGGCCCCGACCGAGTCGCCGGTGTCGCGCAGCGAGCGGCCGGTCTGGCGGAGGAACACGTCGTCGAGCGTCGGCTCGGACAGGTTCATCGACCGGACCCCGACCTGCCCCGAGTCGAGCACCCGGAGCACATGGGGGAGCGCGGCGCTCCCGTCCTCGACGTACAGGCGGATCTGGTCGCCCGACCGGGACAACTCCCGGACGTAGGGCTCGGCGGCCAGGAGGTCCATGCCGTCCGGGGCGCCGGCACCGTCGTCGCGCAGGGTGATGACGATGGCGTCGCCCGCCACCCGCTGCTTGAGGTCGCGGGGCGTGCCCTCGACCACGATGCGCCCGTGGTCGACGATGACCAGGCGGTCGCAGAGTACGTCCGCCTCCTCGAGGTAGTGGGTGGTCAGCACGATGGTCGTCCCGCCGGCCCGCAGCTCCTCGAGCTGCTCCCACAGGTTGGCCCGGTTCTGGGGGTCGAGGCCGGTGGTCGGCTCGTCGAGGAAGAGGACGTCGGGCCGGTGGATGATGCCGAGCGCCACGTCGAGGCGGCGGCGCTGGCCGCCCGACAGCGTCTTGACCCGTCGGTCGACGAAGCCCGCCAGGTCGAGCACGGTGGCCAGCTCGGCGATGCGCGGCCGCAGCTCGGCCGGGGTGGCGCCGTAGAGGCGGCCCTGGAGGAGCAGGTTCTCGGTGCCGGTGGCCAGCTCGTCGGCACCCCCGAGCTGGCTGACGTAGCCGATGCGGTTGCGGACCTGCTCGGGTTGGCGACCGACGTCGAACCCGGCCACCGTGGCCCGGCCGCCGCCGATGGGCAGGAGCGTGGTGAGCATGCGCATGGTCGTGGTCTTGCCCGCGCCGTTGGGCCCGAGCAGGCCGAAGATCTCGCCGGGCTCGACCGCGAGGGTGATGCCGCGCACGGCCTCGACCGGGCCGGTGCGGGACGGGAAGCTCTTGGTGAGACCGTCGGTGGAGATGGCGGGTGGTCGGTCGGTCATGGGGTGCCTCGCAGTGGTCGTGGGTGGCGGAGTGTCGGAACGGTCCGGCGGGGTCATGCCGGGCCGTGGCGGCGGTCGGGGTCGGTGGGTCTGGTCAACTGGGGGAGGGCCGACGGGTCGCCCCCCTCGGCGTGGACGCTGCGCCACCAGTCGACGCCGCCGAGGGTGCTCGACTCGATGTCGGCGGCCAGCTGGTAGGTGAAGGCGAGCTCGGCCTCGAGCAGGGCGATGCGGTACTCGCCCTCGATGGAGAAGATCCGGGGGAGTCCCATCTTCTCGGCGACGTCGTGGGAGGCACGGGACTGGGCGATCTCGGTCTCGGTCCGGAGCGCACGCTCGCGCAGTAGCCCGACCACGTCGTCGGGCGGGAGCGCGGGCAGGAAGGAGAGGGCCGCCTCGAACGCGGGGTACTCCTTCACCGGGGTGGCGATGAGGTCGGTCAGCCAGTCGTGGGTCTCCACCCGTCCGGCGTCGGTCAGCCCGTAGACGGTGCGCTCGGGCAGCCGCCCCTCGCGTGCGGTCTCGACCGGGGCGATGAGCCCGCGGCGTTCCAGCGACGCCACCACGGAGTAGAGCGAGCCGTAATTGAGCCGCACGCTCTCGTGCTTGTTGCGCTGCCGGAGGGTGCTGGCGACCTCGTAGGGGTGCATCGGTCGCTCGTAGAGGCTGAGGAGCACGGCCAGGGCCAACGGGTTCGATCGGTTGCGGGGGGCCATGGTCACTCCTCTACGGGTACTCGGATCAGAGTAGTCTGAACGGTGGACCGGGTCCTGTCAAGCGGGGCGGGCGGCGTGGCGTTCCCGCTCCGTGGCGGCACCGTCACCGGCCAGGCGCAGGCGGAACGGATCGCCGTTCCGGGGTGGGCGGTCGCTCGGGAATTCCTCGGCGGAACGGTTGTCGCGTCGGATTCCGTTTGCTAGGAATCACGACGGGGTTCCATGCCGCACCTTGTGGCGTGGACAGCAGCACAACGGGGGGCGAGTTCGTCATGAAGGGGTTGCGTTGCGCGGCCGCGGTCGCCGCGCTCGTGGGCATCGTCGTGGGGACGACCGGACCGGCGCGCCTGGTCGGCGCCTCGTCGCCGGCGACGTGGAGCGTGAGCGCCACCACGGACACGGCGCCGAACCTCATCAACGAACTGAACGGTGTCTCGTGTGCCTCCGCCACCGCCTGCGTGGCGGTGGGCGACGCCACCACCGCCACCGGCGTCGTGCAGACCCTGGCCGAGTCCTGGAACGGCGCCGCATGGAAGACGCTGGCCGGCCCGGACACCAGCGCGACGCTCGACAACACCCTGGCGTCGGTCTCGTGCTGGTCGGCGACGGGCTGCATGGCGGTGGGCACGGCCACCGGGTCGACCGGTTACCTCCGCACGCTGGCCGCCCGGTGGAACGGCTCGGCGTGGTCGATCCTGTCCACCCCGGACACCAGCGCCTCGTTCCCCAACAGCCTGAGCGGCGTCTCCTGCACCTCGGCCACGGCCTGCACCGCGGTGGGCTCTGCCGCCACCGCCACCGGCTCGGCCACCGTGGTGGAGGCGTGGGACGGGACGGCCTGGACGCTCTCGCCGAGCCCGCAGGCGGCCGGCACCGCCGACGACAGCCTGGCCGCCGTGTCCTGCCCGACCGCGACCACCTGCACAGCGGTGGGCTACGCGGTCGACGGCGCCGGCGCCGAGCAGACGCTGGTCGAGTCCTGGGCGGGTGCGGCGTGGTCGGTCGTGGCCAGCCCGGACACCACCACCGGGCTCCCGAACTCGCTCGACGGCGTGTCGTGCAGCTCCGCCTCGTCGTGCACCGCCGTCGGCTCGGCCTACGCGCCGGGCGGCACCGCCTACCGCACGCTGGTGCTGACCTGGTCGGGCGGCGGCTGGTCGGCGGCCACCAGTCCCGACCCGTCCACGGGCGACGACGTGCTCCAGTCGGTGGCCTGCGGGGCCTCCGGGACGTGCACGGCCGTCGGCTACGCCACCACCGCCTCGGGCATCCAGCAGGGCCTGGTGACGACCACCGACGGCGGCCCGTGGTCGACCGTCACGACCCCGCAGCCCGGCCAGTACGGCAACATCCTCGGAGGCGTCGCCTGCGTCGCCACCGTCTGCACCGCCGCCGGGTCGGAGGAGACGGGCGCCGGGCTCCGTCAGACACTGGCCGAGACGGACCTGGCCGCCCCGACGCTCGAGGTGCCGCCGACTGCCCAGCTCACCTTCGGGGTGGCCGCCTCGGTAGCCGCCAGCTCGACCGGCAACCCGGCCGTCACCTACGCCGCGTCCGGTGCGCCGAAGGGGATGACGATGGACCCGGTGACCGGCGTGCTCTCCGGGGTGCCGGCCCAGGTCAGCACCTTCACGGTCAAGGTGACGGCCACGAACGGCGTGGGCACGCCCGCCACCGGCACGATGGCGGTCACGGTGGTCGGCCCGAAGGTGACGAGCTCCGTGCTGCCGCCGGCCACCCGGGGCGTGCCCTATTCGGTCCAGCTGACGGCCACCTCGACCTCGCCCACGCCCGTGTGGAAGAAGGCGCTGAAGCTGCCCAAGGGCCTCAAGCTGAGCCCGTCCGGGGTCATCAGCGGCACGCCGAACGTGAAGCTCACCCCCGGCCCCTACGTGCTCAAGGTGTCGCTCAACGAGGCGGCCACGGGGGGCAAGGTGAAGGTGTTCGCCCAGCTCACGCTCACCATCCAGTAGGACGCCGCCGTTCTGCCAGCAAACTGTCAGTCGCTATGACTAGAGTTTGCCGTGCGGAAGATCCCCGGCCGAAAGGTAGTGCGATGACCTCCACCGAGACCCCCCGACTCATCTCCGACGTGCGCGGCGTCCGCTACGGCGAGGTGATCGCCGCGTTCGCACGCGACGACCGCCTCGAGGCCGAGGTGTACGGCACCCAGTTCCTCAACGACTGCCCCCAGGAGCTGTGGGACGGGCTCGACGCGCCGACCATCGCCGAGGAGCTCGGCGCCGTCATGGTCAAGCTGAACGGGCCCCGCTACTGGGTGCTGGACGGCATGGGCACCAAGGTGGCACCCGTGGAGCCGGTGCTGCGCGAGTTCAACGGCATCCTCATGCGCCGGCTGGCCGTCGTCGACCTGGGCGACCAGATGGTCCCCGGGCCCTATCGGGAAGTGCACGTCGACCGCGGCGCCGTCTTCTTCTTCGACGCCGGCAAGCCTGTCTACGAGCTGGTCTCGCCCGAGGGGAAGGCGTACGTCATGCAGGCGCTGTGTGTCGGGGTCGACCCGGCCATGACCGAGTCGTCGCTGGCCGACCTGGGCGACCGTCTGGCCATGCCCGAGGGCTGGTCCTACCGGGTGCGCATCCTCGACGAGGAGCTGGTGGTCGACACCACGGACCACGTGGCCACCGTGCTGCAGGACGAATTCGAGAACTCGTACACGCTGCCCGACTGATCGGCTCGCGGGCGTCCGGGCTCAGGCGCCGGGCGGCACCGGCACCGACGCCAGGTCCACGTGGCCGACGTTGGCGTTCTCGGGTGAGTCCGGTTTGAAGTACGAGATGATCAGGCTCGTGTTGCTGCCGAGCTCGGGGTGGCCGACGAAGGCGTAGCAGAAGCCGCGCGGCGTCGTGCTGCACCCCGGCAGCACACCGGTCACGAACGGGTGCCACGGCCCGGTCGGCGACGTCGAGCTGAAGACGACGAACGTCCCGCCGATCGAGGTCTGCTCGATGAGCCGGAGCCCGGTCGGGTAGGACGCCACCGTCACGTTGACCGGTGTCCACTTGGCGGGTGCCTGGACCACCGCCGGCTGGCCGACGTAGGAGGAGGGGGTGGCCAGCGCGATGAGGTTGTCCGCCACCGTCGTGGCCGTGACCGTTCCCGACGAGCAGGCGATGTAGAGCTGGGTGCACTGCGAGGTGAACATGGTCACCTCGCCGTTGGCCACGATCGGTGACGCGTAGCTGCGCGAGGGCGACAGGGCCGCGCCCGAGGGGGCGGGCGGGAACACGTCGACCGGGCCCGTCTTGATGCGGCTGCCTTTCCACGAGTAGACGAGGAAGCCCCATCCCTCGACGGTGAAGTCGGTGGCCGAGGTCACGCACACGTCGGTGTAGGTGACGAACAGCTGGGTCTGGTCGTCGAGCAGCGTCGCCCCGGTGGGCCAGCGGGCGGTGTAGACGGCGCCGTTGGCCGGCGTGCAGGCCCGTCCCGAGCCGTCGGGCATGTAGGTGTCCGACGGGGTGGGGATGAACTGGGCCGGGGCCTTGTTGGCCGAGGCGATGCCCGACCCTGCCGGCTGCACGTCCCGCAGGGCCGTGGGCGACTGACCGGGGATGTACCGGCCCCTGGCGGCCGTGCTGCCGCCGATGAACGCACTCGAGGCCGAGCTGCTGGCGGAGAAGGAGGACGTGTCGCCGAAGATCCACAGCTCACGGCCGTTGGGGAGGGCGACGCTGATGCCGGCGTCGCGCTGGAGGATGGTGCCGGTGGCCGTCTCCTGGTTGTCGTTGACCGGCCCCAGGTAGACGATGCCGGCCGAGCCTCCGGCCAGCGACGAGGGCGTGTAGGCGGGGCTGGCAGCTGACCTGGGGCTGTTGCCGAAGGTGTTCGTAGCCGACACGGTGAACGTGTAGCTGGTTCCGTTGGTGAGCCCGTTGACCGTGCACGAGGTGGTCCTCGTGACACAGGTGGCGAAGCCCGGCTGGGCCACCACCTTGTAGGACGTGATCGGCGAAGCGGGGGAGTAGGGCGCGAACCACCCGACGGTTACGGTCGAGTCGCCAGCGCGGCCCACGACCTCACCAGGGGCAGCGGGGGCTCCCACGGTCAGGGTGGTGGTGATCGGTGTGCTCGAACCGCCCGGGCCCGTCGACCGGAGCTCGAGCTTGTACGCCGTCCCGTTGGTGAGGCCGGTGACGAAGCAATGGACCACGCTCGTCGTCGTGCAGTGATGTCCGCCGGGGGTGGCGGTCACCTGGTAGCCGGTCACGCCGGCGCCGTGGCCCGGTTTGGTCCACACCGCCGCCACCACGCCGCTTCCCGGCACGAATACGGCGTTGCCCGGTTTGGGCGGGGGCGAGGCCGACTGGCCGCAGGCGGCCGTGCCCACCGTCACGAGGACCATGACCAGCACCGCGCCCAGCAGGCCCACCGTCCGGGGACGGCTGCGTGTGGATGGAGATGACTGCATCGGCGTGTCCCCCGTACGACGTCGTGTCGACTGCCCCTGACCTGCGGCCGGCGGGAGAGCGTACATCGCGGACCGGCGCACCGGCGGGCGGGCGATCACCGGGGACAGGGAGTCGAGAGGTGCTCCGACCTAAGCCTGCCACCGGGCAAACGAACGGAGGAACGGTTCCGTTACACCTCGGGACGGGTCTCCGGGCGACCGCTGGAGGGGTGTCCGATGTGCTGGACTCGCGGGACGCACAGGTGTAGGAACAGGTGTGGGGGAGCTGCCCGGTCCGGGTGGTTCGAGACGACAGGTGGCGCGCATGTTGGACTTCCGGGGGACGGTGCTGGCGGCGCAGGCCGGTGACGAGGAGGCGTTCGCCCGGCTGTGGCGCGAGTTCCAGCCCGGACTGCTCCGCTACCTCCGCATCAAGGCGGCGCCGGTGGCCGAGGACCTGGCCGCCGACATCTGGCTGCGGGTGCTGCGCTCACTCCCGAACTTCGAAGGTGACGAGCAGGGCTTCCGGGGCTGGATCTTCACCACGGCCCGCAACCGGCTCACCGACTGGTACCGCAATGGCGAGCGTCGGCCCGACCTCATCGAGTACTCCAGCCTCGTGGTGCTGCCGGCCGGCAACAACGTCGAGGAGGAGGCCGCCGAGCGCTCGGCCACCGACGAGGCGGTCGCCCTCATCGGCGAGCTCCCGCCCGACCAGGCCGAGGCGGTCATGCTGCGCATCGTGGCCGGCATGGACGTGGCCCGGGTGGCCGTGCTGATGGACCGGTCGCCGGGGTCGGTCCGGGTGCTGTGCCACCGGGGTCTCCGCCGGCTCGAGCAACGGCTGCTCGCGCAGTCCGAGGGGATCCCGGTCGCCGCCGAGCTGGCCACGGTGGCAGCCGACGGTGGCGGACACGACGAGGGGCACCGGCTCCATGCGTGAGGACCCGATGACCCCGCCCGAGGTGCTCGGCGTCGACGACGACACCGTCGTGGCCCTGCCCGACCTCGTGGCCGGACGCCTGGCCGACCTGCTGGCCGCGGCCGGCGGCCCGGCGCAGCCCCACGAGCTCCGGGGCGAACTGGCCGCCCGCACCGCCTTCCGCGCGGCAGCCGACTCGTGGCCGGCTCCCGGTCGTCGCCTGCGCCTGCGGCGCGGGCCCGCCGTGGTGGCCGCCACGACCATCGCCGGCGTGCTGGTGGCCACCGGCGGCCTGGCCGCCGCGTCCGTGCTCCCGGGATCGGCCGGGCGCGCCGTCGACGGCTTCCTCGGCAGCGTCGGGGTGGACGTCGGGCCGTCCTCGACGCCCGCCGCCCCGGCTGCGCTGGTCCCGTCGGGCTCGACGGCCGTCAGCGCACCGGCGCTCGCGCACACCGGCTCCGTCCACGTCGGGTGCACGACCGGGGGCAGCGACGCCACCGGCGCCGCCGCCGGCACGGTGGGGCGCTCCTCCTGCGCGCTCAACGTGCCGGTCCCGGCCCGCAGCCACACCGTCACCTCGTCGACCCCTGCTGCTGCAGCACCGGCGGAGTCGATGCCGACGCCGTCCGCCCCCCCGACCAAGTCGCCCGGCGTGCACCACTCCGGCTCGGAGTCGGGCGGGACGACCACCCCGCCCACCACCCTGCCCGGGGGCGGCACCAGCCGGGGCGGCAACCAGGGGACCGGGGGCGGCGGCTGCCACAACGGCTCGGGCGGCTCGACCACGACGACCACCACGTCGACCGACCCGTCGACCACCACCACCACCACCACCACGACACCGCGGTCGGGCTGTGGCAAGGGTCACCACGGGGCCGGCGGCCAGACCGGCTCCGGCGCCTCGGGCTCCTGAGCGGACCCTCGGCGGAGCGCCCGCGCGGCGCATCGGCCTGCTAGACCCGGGGTCACCGGGACGGGCCAGCCCGGACGAGCCGGCGTCGCCCGTCGGCCGCGTGGCCGACCAGCGAGGAGCGACATGACCCCGACCGACCCCCACGCCGTCGATCCCGGTGACGAGCAGCGGCACCTGCCGTCGGACGACCCGCTGTGGAACGAGTCGCACTACCTCGACGTCGTGTCCCACGACGGCACCGTGGCCGGCTACGTCCGGATCGGGCTCTACCCGAACCTCGGGGTCACCTGGTGGACGGCCATGGTGGTGGGCCCGGGCCGGCCGGTCGTGGCGTCCGTGGCCTACGACCTGGCCGTGCCCGAGCTCGGCCTCGGCCTCCACGGCGCCGGGTTCGCCATGGACACGGACGTCGAGGTGCCCCTCGACCGGGTCCGGGTGCACGGGACGGCTCCCGCACGTGAGCTCGACGCACCGGTCGACGTGTACCGCGACGCGCCGGGCCGGCCCACGGTGCTCGGCCTCGACCTGGCCTGGACGACCGACGGTGTGCCCTACCAGTACGACGTCACCACCCGCTACGAGATCCCATGCCTGGTGGGCGGGACCATCACGGTGGGCGACGAGGTGCTGGCGGTCGAGGGCCACGGCCAGCGCGACCACTCCTGGGGGGTGCGCGACTGGTGGGCGTTCGGGTGGTGCTGGTTCGCCGGGCGCCTCGACGACGGGACGCGCGTGCACGGGGCCGACATCCGCCTGCCCGGCGGCGGCCTGGCGCTCGGATACGTGCAGCAGCGGTCCGCCGGCGAGCCCGTCACGGTCACCGGTCTCGACGTCACCGAGCAGACCGACGCCGACGGGTTTCCGACCACGGGACGGGCCCGGATCGAGCCGGGCGGCATCGACCTCACCATCGACCCGGTGGCGTTCGGGCCGTTGCTGCTGACAGCCACCGACGGCCGTGTCTCCCGCTTCCCCCGCGCCCAGGTCCGGTTGACGGCGGCCGACGGCCGCACGGGCAGCGGCTGGGTGGAGTGGAACCAGCCCCAGCCGGCAACGGCCGCGGGATAGCGTCGGGGCGGTGCGCCTCTCCCTCCAGCCGTCGCTCGACCCGGCGGCCTACCGGTTCACCCATCAGCTGCGGACCCGCTTCGCGGAGACGGACGCCATGGGCATCATCCACCACGGCAATTACCCCGCCTACCTCGAGGAGGCGCGGGCGGCCATGTTGCGCACGTCGGGGGTGCCCTACGAGGAGGTCCGGTCCGGTGAGGAGGGCGTCGACTTCGCCGTGCTCGAGCTGTACGTGCGCCATCGCCGGCCACTCCGCTTCGATGACCTGGTGACCGTGCACGTGGTGGTCGACGATCTCACCCGGACCACCTTCCAGGTCGCCTACCTCCTGACCGTCGACCACGAGGTCCGGGCGACTGCGGTGACGGTGCACGGCGCGGTCGACGGCCGTGGCCGGCCCGCCCGCATGCCGGCCTTCCTCGGCGGCCTCGTGGGTCCGGAGGCCTGAGCCGGTGCGTGTCTCCTACGGCCTGCCCACCCACCGCGTCGACCTCGGGGACGAGTTCCTGGCCCCGGGGGCCATCGGCGAGCTGGCCGCCGCCGCCGAGGCGGCCGGGTTCGACGCCGTCTACACCACCGACCACCCCTTCCCGGGGGACGACTGGCTCGCCCACGGGGGCCACCACGCCCTCGACCCGCTGGTCGCCCTGTCCTTCGCGGCGGCCGCCACGTCGACGGTCCTGCTCCACACCAACCTCTTCATCGTCGCCTACCGCAACCCGTTCCTGGCCGCCAAGGGCATCGCCACCCTCGACGTGCTGAGCGGAGGCCGGACGGTCATCGGCCTCGGTGCCGGCTACCTGGCTCCTGAGTTCGAGGCGCTGGGCGTCCCCTTCGACGAGCGCAACGACCGCATGGACGAGGCGCTGGCGGCCATGGAGGCGGCCTGGTCCGGCGAGAGCGTGACGTTCGACGGCGCCGACTACCGGGCGCCGGGCAACACCATGCTGCCCCGGCCCCGCCAGCGACCCCGGCCGCCGCTGTGGATCGGGGGCAACAGCCGCCGGGCCATCCGGCGGGCGGTCGAGTCGGCCGACGGTTGGTGCCCCTTCCCGGTGCCGGCGGGTGGCGCCTCCCGCACCCACACCGCACCGCTGCGCTCGGCCACCGACCTGGCCGAGGCGCTCGACTACGCACGGGCGCACGCCCGGGACGTGGGGCGGACGGCACCGCTGACGGTGTGCTTCATCCCCGAGGGGCTGTCCATGGGCGACCGGCCGGTCGACACCGGCCGGGTGGTGGCCTCGATCGAGGAGCTGGCCGCGGTGGGCGTCGACTGGGTGTCGGTCGCCCTGCCGGGGGAGACGCGGGGGGCCCAGCTCGGAGCCATCGAGGACTTTGCCGGCGCGGTCCTCGACGTCGTCGCCAGGGCCTGACTGCGTTGCCGGCCGGGCCCCGACTGCGGCGGATCCTCCACTCGGACGTCGCCGCCGCCTGGATCCTGGTGGTGGCGGTCGGCGTCGCCCTGGTGTGGGCCAACGGCCCGTGGGCCTCCTCCTACGACGCCACCTGGCTGCACCCCACCCGGATCGGTGGCCGGGTGTTCGCCGACCTGGCCACCGTGCGGGACTGGGTCAACGGCGCGTTGATGGCCGTCTTCTTCCTCGTGGTCGGGCTGGAGATCGCCCGGGAGCGCCGGCACGGCGACCTGGCCGACGGGCGGACGGCCGTCGTGCCGGTGGCCGGTGCCCTCGGCGGCATGGCCGGGGCAGGGCTCGTCTACGCGCTGGTCAACCACGGCGGTCCCGGGGCCCCGGGCTGGGGGATCCCGATGGCCACCGACATCGCCTTCGCCCTCGGCGCCCTGGCGCTGCTCGGCCGCCGGGTACCCGCAGGGCTGCGGGTGTTCCTCCTCACGCTGGCCGTGGCCGACGACATCGGGTCGGTGGTGGTGCTGGCGGTCTTCTACTCCTCCCGGACCTCGGTCCTGCCGCTGGTGGGGGCGGCGGCGGTGGCCGTGGTCCTCGTGGTGCTCCGCCGGACGGTGCGGCTCACCACCGGCGTGGTGCTGGCGGGGGGTGCGGTCCTGTGGGTCCTGCTGGCCGCCGGCGGGGTCGAGCCGGCGCTGGCCGGAGTGGTGGCCGGCCTGCTGGTCCCGGCCCGACCGGACGCCTCGGGACGGGAGCCCGCCGCCCGGCTCGAGCGACGGGTCGGGCCGTGGTCGGCCTTCGTCGTCCTGCCCGTGTTCGCGGTGGCCAACGCCGGGATCACCTTCCACGCCGGCATGCTGGCCGCGCCTGGTGCCGCCGCCGTCTTCACGGGGGTGGCCCTGGCCCGTGTGCTCGGCAAGCTCGGCGGTATCACGCTGGCCTGTGTGGCCGTCGTCCGCCTGGGACTCGGCCGCCTGCCGACCACGTTCGGCTGGCGGCACCTGATCGGGGGCGCGGCGGTGGCCGGGATCGGGTTCACCGTGCCCCTGCTCATCGCCGAGCTGGCCTTCGCCCATCGGCCCCGTCTCGTGTCGGCCGCCGAGCTGGGGCTGTTCGCCGGGTCGGCGGCGGCCTTCGCCGTGGGTGCCGCCGTCCTGCTGTGGGCCGGGCCCGGCCCGACCCCGGCCGCGCCGGACACCGGGGCCGACGAACCGCCCATGCCGTGGTGAGTGATCGGTCCGTGGCCCCGGACCGTATGCTGCACCCAGGACACCCCGAGTGGTGGTCCTCCTGGTGCACTCCCCGCTGAGCGGGCCCGAATCCCGAGGAGCTTGACGATGAGCATTGCCGTAGGCGACACCATCCCGGACGTACAGGTCATGACGGACAAGGGCGGGTCGCCGACCCATGTGCAGACGGCCGACGTGCTCGGATCCGGCAAGGTCGTCCTCTTCGCCGTGCCGGGGGCGTTCACGCCGACGTGCTCGGACTACCACCTCCCGAGCTTCGTGCTCCGCCACGAGGAGCTGGCCGCCAAGGGCGTCGACACCGTGGCCTGCATCTCGGTCAACGACCCCTTCGTCATGGCCGCCTGGGGCGAGTCGCAGAACGTGGGCGACACCGTCGTGCTGCTGGCCGACGGCAACGGCGAGTTCGCCTCGGCCGTCGGCCTCGAGATGGACGGCAGCGGCTTCGGCCTCGGCACCCGCTCGCAGCGCTACGCCATGGTGCTGGAGGACGGGGTCGTGACCGGGCTGTTCGTCGAGCCGGGCGGCGGCCTCACCGTCAGCGCCGCCGACGCCGTCCTCGAGCAGCTCTGACCGGACGGCCGTGGAGCTGACCGAGGCGCTCCGCACGACCGGGGCCGTCCGCGAGTTCACCGACGAGCCGGTGGACGATGCCACCGTGCACCGCCTCCTCGACACGGCCCGCTTCGCCCCCAACGGGGGTAACCGGCAGGCCTGGCGGGTGGTGGTGGTCCACGACCCGGTCGTCCGACGGGCGCTGCGCGACCTCTACCTGCCCGGTTGGTACGAGTACCTGGCCCAGGCCTCGGACGGGCTGACCCCGTGGGCCGCGGTGACGGACCCCGAGCGCGAGCGCCGGGCCGTGGGCCGGGCCCACGAGCACGCCGCGGCCGCGGCGGGTGGGCCCGGCGGCTTCGCCGAGCACCTCGATGAGGTACCGGTGCTGCTCGTCCTGCTGGCCGACCTGGCCCGGCTGGCCACCGTCGACCGCGATCTCGACCGCTACACCCTGGTGGGCGGGGCGTCGGTCTACCCGTTCGCCTGGAGCATCCTGCTGGCCGCCCGGGACGAGGGGCTGGCCGGCGTCATGACGACCATGGTCGTGCGCGAGGAGGACGCCGTGCGAGTGCTGCTCGGAGTGCCGGACACCGTGGTGGTGGCCGGCATGCTGGCCCTCGGCCACCCGGTCCACCAGCCCACCCGGCTACGCCGCGAGCCGGTCGACTCGTTCGCCACCGTGGACCGGTTCGACGGTCCGGCGCTGGGGGCGTCGTGAAGGTACGCATCGGGGTGGGCACGGGTCCGCTGGCGGGCGACCCGGCGTCGCTCGGCGCCCTGGTGGACGACCTCGACGAGCTGGGGTTCGATTCGCTGTGGCTGCCCGAGGTGCTGAGCGCCCCGACCCTCGACCCGCTCGCCGCACTGGCCTTCGCCGCCGCCCACAACCCGCACCTCAAGCTCGGCACCACCATGCTCCTGCCCGGACGCAACGTGGTCCGCCTGGCCAAGCAGCTGGCCACCCTCGACCGCCTGTCGGCCGGTCGCCTGCTGGTGACGTTCGTGCCCGGCCTGGCCCAACACCCCGAGTCGGGGGCGGTGGGGGTGCCCGGCAAGGAGAAGGGCGCGCGGATGGAGGAGGCCTTCCCCCTGCTGCGCCGACTGTGGGCGGGGGAGTCGGTGACCCACGACGGTCCGGCGGGCACCTTCGAGGGCGTCACCCTGGCGCCCCTGCCGGAGCAGGAGCCGCTGGAGTTCTGGCTCGGCGGCATGCTGCCCGCCGCCCTCGACCGGTGCGGTCGCTTCGCCGACGGCTGGCTGCCGTCGTCGTGCACCCCCGAGGAGGTGGCGGCCGGACGTGACGTCATCGACGCCGCCGCCGCGGCCGCCGGCCGCGAGATCAGCCGCGAGCACTTCGGGGTGTCGCTGGCCTATGCCCCCGGGCCGCTCGACGCCCGGCTGACGGCCGCCCTCGGCCGGGCCCGCAAGGGCGTGGACCCGGCCACGGTGGTGCCGGCGGGGCTCGACGGGCTCCGCCGCTCGCTCGAGGCCTTCCTCGAGGTCGGGTTCTCCAAATTCGTGGTGCGTCCGCTGCAGCCGGCCGGCACCTGGCGGGCCGAGCTCGAGGCCCTGGCCGGAGCGGTGGGCGACCTCCAGACATGAGCCGCACCCGGCCGACCGTGTTCGGGTTCGTCGCCCACGACGACCCCGAGCTGCTCGCCCAGATGGCCATGGTCCAGACCGGCGGCACGGGTTGGATCAACATCGAGCCCGTGGTCGATGACGAGCACCGGCCGCCCGAGCCGGGTCCCTTCGCCTTCCTCGGCGGGTCGACCCATCACATCCCGGTGGTCACGTGGATGCCGGGCCGGCGCCAGCAGGGCCGGGCGACCCGGCCGACCACGGTCGGACTGCAGCACGCCTCGGGGCCGCGGGTGGCGTGGCGGCTGCGCGACCTCGGCCTGCCCGTTCCCGAGGGCTGGCGGGTGACGCAGGACCACCCCCGCCGGGGCCTGGTGGCCGAGGTGCCGGCGGACGCCGACAACCGGGCCGTGGTCGACTGGCTGCTGCGGGCCGCCGCCGCCGTGTGCCAGGTCCAGACCACCGGTCGCTGGGAGGCGGCGGTCCACGCCGGCCTCGCCTGAGTGCGACCGGGTGACTGCAACGCCCGCTGACGGGACCTAGATTCGTGCCCGAGGGTGCGATGCGGTCCCGACGAGTGCGAGGAGTTCGAGCATGATCAAGGAGTTCCGGGAGTTCCTGCTGCGGGGCAACCTGCTCGACCTGGCCGTCGCCGTGGTCATCGGCGCGGCCTTCACCGCGGTCGTGACGTCGATCACCACCAACCTGATCACCCCGCTGATCAAGGCCATCTTCGGCGGGTCCACCCAGTTCGACTCGCTGCACGTCACCGTCAACGGCTCCGTGATCCACTACGGCAACGTGCTGACCGCCCTGCTGAACTTCGTGATCGTGGCCGCCGTGATCTTCTTCCTCGTCATCAAGCCGGTCAACCACCTGATGAAGCGACTCGGCCGGCTGCCGAGCGAGGAGCCGGTGCGCGAGTGCCCGTCGTGCCTGTCCAAGGTGCCGGACAAGGCCACCCGCTGCGCCTACTGCACGTCCGACCTGGTCCCGACGGCGGCCTGAGCCCCCGCGCGGCCGACCGGTGCGGCCGGAGCGGACCCTGACGGCGGCGCGTCGTCGACGGCCATATCCACGGCCTCGAACGTCGGGTGCACGTGGCCCGGCACGGTGCGCCACACCACGGCCGTGACGGTCAGCGCCACCGCCGTGAAGACCGAGGCCGACAGGAACGGCAGCCATCGGGCGTAGGCGAAGGCGGCGCCGGCCAGCGCGGCCGAGACCGCGGTGCAGGCCGTCTGGGTGGTCCCGTACATGCCCTGGATGCGCCCGACCTCGGAGGGGTCGGACCCCTGGGTCAGCAGCGACTGCAGGGACGGCAGCGCGGCGGCGAAGCCGAGCGCCTCGGTACCGCCCAGCACCATGAGGAGGGGCACGACGGGGATGAACGGGTAGACGGCGCAGAACACCATGGCCAGCCCGACGCCGCCCAGCACCAGGTAGCGCCGGTCCATGTGGTCGGCCAGCCAGCCGCTCGGGCGGGCGGCGACCACGAAGGGCACCGCGAAGAGTGTCCACGACACCCCGATCTGCCATCCGGCCGCGCCGCGCGACACCATGAGCAGGGTCCAGCAGATGTCGTAGATGCCGGTGGTGAGCCCCAGCGCGGCCGCGGCCACCATGGCGCCGGCCATGGAGCGGTTCCAGCGGACGCGGGTGAGGGGGACGCGGTGCTCGTCGGCGGACCGGGCGTGGCGCCGGGCCCGCTCCTCTGCCGGCTCGGCGATCCGCGAGGCGGGGAGGCAGGCGGCCAGGCAGACGATGCCCGAGCCGAGGAACATGACCCACATCTGGTCGACGCCGACGATGGCGCCGATCAGCGGGCCGACGGCCATGCCGGAGATCTGGGCGCCGTAGATGGAGGCGAAGGCGCGACCCCGACGCTCCACCGCCACCGCCCCCGACACCATGGCCAGCGCCGCCACCTCCGAGGCGCCGGCCCCGAGTCCCTGCAGGCCGCGCAGGCCGATGGCGGCGGCCGGGGCGATGGGGAGGAGGAAGGCGAAGCTGGCCGCCGAGTACACGATCAGGCCCCCGACCAGCACCGGCTTGCGACCGATCCGGTCGGACAGCCGGCCGACCGGGTACTGGAAGAGCACGCCGGCGGCGAAGAAGGAGGCCATGACCAGGCCGGCCAGCCCGTCGGTCCCGCCGAGATGGCGGATGTACACGGGCAGCATCGGCACGATGGAGGTGGCGCCGAGCCACTCGAGGAAGACGGTGGCGGCAAGGACGCGGATGAGCCGCGCCGAGGGGTCGGCGGGCGCGACGGTGCCCGTGGGCCGACGGCGGATCATGCCGAACCACCCACCAGGTCCTCGAGCAGCGCCGCCACCCTGGCGCGCAGCTCGGCCCGCGGCGGGGCCAGGCCGAAGAGGTCGCACAGCCACACGCCGTCGCAGGCCATCCGGACCACCGTGGCGGTGCCGGGGTCGAGCCCGTCCTCGACCAGGCGGGCCTGCCAGCCGTCGGCCGCCTCCTGCAACGGGGCCAGCAGCGCCGGCTCGGCCGCGGCCGCCGCCAGCAGGGCGGCCCCGAGGCGGTCCTCGCCCTCGTTGACCGGCGCCATGGTGGCGCGCAGGTAGGCGCGGGCGAAGGCACCGGGGACGCCGTCGCCGGCCGTGCCCGGGGCGGGCAGGTAGGCGGCGATGTCCTCCTCGAACTGCTCGATGATGCGGGCCACCATGGCGGCCACGAGGGCGTCCCGGGTGGGGAAGTGGTAGAGCACGCCGCCCTTGGACAGGTCGGCCTGGTGGGCGGCGGCCTCCAGGGTCAGGTGGCCGACCCCGTCACGGAGTACGACCTGCTCAGCCGCGTCGAGGATGCGCCGCTTGGTGGCCGCGCCCCGGCCGGGCGTCCCGCGCTCGGGCGCGGCGGAGGTCGGGGCGGTGGTGGTCACCCCGTTACTATACCGTCCGGACGGTATAGTTTCAGTTCGACCGGTTGCCCAAATGCCAGCCGCCGCAGATGCCGCAGACGTAGGGGTCGAGCTGCACGCCGTCCTCCAACAGGGCCTGCAGGGCGTACCGGTTGGCGTCGTCGGCCGACCGGTAGGAGGTCTTCGGGTGGCCGTCGGCCCGCCAGTGCTCGCGTCCACCGCCCCCGCCGTCCGACGGTCGCCGCCGGGGTGGCGGCTTGCGGCCCCGGCGCGCCTTGGCCATCGACTACTCCGTGTAGACGGGGCGCCGCTTCTCCTTGAAGGCGGCCACGGCCTCGTCCAGGTTGCCGGTGAATCCGGCCAGCAGCTGGGTCCGGTTCTCGAGGTCGACGGCCGTCTGCAGGCTGCCCACCTCCAGGGCGCCCCACAGGGTGTCCTTGGTCAGCGTGAGCCCGAGCGGGCTGAGCGTGCAGAGGTGGACGGCCATCTCGACCGCCCGGGGCACCACCTCGTCGTCCTCGACCAGCTGCGACACCAGCCCGATCCGCTCGGCCTCCTCGGCCTCCACCTTGCGACCGGTCAGGATGATCTCGTTGGACCGGGACGTCCCGACCGCCCGGGGCAGCAGCCAGCTGACCCCGAGCTCGCAGCCGGTCAGCCCGTTGGTGATGCCGGCCCCGCAGAACACGGCGGAGCGGCCGGCCAGCCGGACGTCGGCCCCGAGGCTCAGGCACATCCCGCCGCCGTAGGCGGGACCCTTGATGGCGGCGATGACCGGCTGGGGCATGTCGCGCAGGGCGGGCACGATGCCGCCCATGTACTCCATGGCCCGGAGGCCCATGCGGTGCCGGCCGAGGTCCTCGGTGCCCGGCGGGAGGCCGGCGTGCTCGAGTTCGAGGCCGGAGCAGAAGGCCCGCCCGGCGCCGGTCAGCACGACAGCGCGGCAGTCGTTGTCGGCCGCCACCTCGGCGATGGCGGCGTACAGGTCGGCCACCAGCGCGAACGACATGGAGTTGAGGCGGGTTGGGTTGTCCAGCGTGATGGTGCGCACGTGGGGGGCGGGGGTGGAGACGTCGACGAGGGCCATGGCCACAGCCTCACCGACGGGCGGGCCACGCGCCATTCATGTCGCCAGCGGCACGGCCGATGGGCCATCATCGGTGCGTGCCGATGGAGCCCTTCAGCGAGTTCGACCCGTTCGGGGGTGATCCCGAGCCGTCCACCCTGACCGGCCGGCTGCTCGTCGCCACGCCGGCCGTGGCCGATCCGAACTTCCGCCGGCGCGTGGTCCTGGTGCTCGACCACGGCCTGCACGGGGCCATGGGGGTCATGATCGACCGGCCCGGCGGCGTGGCCGTGTCGGAGCTGCTGCCGCAGTGGCACGACCTGGCCACCGTGCCGGCCGAGGTCTTCACCGGTGGGCCGGTCTCCCGCAGCTCGCTGATCGGCCTGGTGCGGCTGTCGGGGCGGGACGCGGCCGAGGCCGACTCGCCGTCCCGCCCGGCCGGGTGGCGCCCGCTGGTCGACGACGAGCGCCCGGTCGGCACCGTCGACCTGGCCTCCGACCCGGGGCCCGTGGCCGCCGCCATCGTGGGCGTGCGGATCTTCTCCGGCTACGCCGGCTGGGAGACGGGCCAGCTCGAGGAGGAGATCGAGGAGGGCTCGTGGTACGTGGTGCCGGCCGAGGCCCGCGACCTGGTGTCGGCCGACCCGGAGTCGCTGTGGCGCCGGGTGCTGAAACGCCAGGGCGGCGCGCTGGCCCTGGTGTCGGGCTACCCGTCGGACCCGGCCGTCAACTGAGCGGTCGCCTCAGACCGGGACGTGCAGCCCCTGCGGCCGGCCCTCGGGCCGGGCGACGGTGGAGCGCAGCAGCTCGAGCAGGGCCCGGGTCGGGGCCGACGGCAGGCCGCGGCTGCGCTGGGCCACGCCGACGCGGCGACGGGGGAGACCCACCACCTGGACGGGCCGGAAGCGCTCGCGCAGCCAGCCCGGGATGGCCGTGGCCGGGAGGATGGCCGGGCCGTAGCCCTCGAAGGTCAGCGAGGCGATGAGCCGGAGCCCGTCGATCTCGGCGGCTGGCAGCAGGGTGATGCCGAGCGGTCGGGTGACGCTGTCCAGCTCGTCGCGGAAGGCGGTGCCGGGCAGCGGCAGCAGCAGCTCCAGGTCGGCCAGGTCCTCGAGCTGCAGCGGCTGCTGGCGGGCGGCGATGGGGTGCCCCTCGGGCACCACCAGCATCAGGTCCTCCTCGAACAGCATCCGGGTGACGAGGTCCTTGCCGCTGACCGGCAGGTGGAGGATGGCCAGGTCGAGCTGGCCGTTGGCCAGCTGTGGCTCGAGGCCGGTGGTGGTGCCCTCGACGATGACCAGGCGGAGCTGGGGGTGGCGCTGGGCCACGGCATCCATGAGGCGGGGGACCAGCCAGCGGGCCGTCGTGCCGATCATCCCGACCCGGACGGTGCCGGTCACCTCGTCCTTGCAGGCGGCCACGTCGGACATCAGCGCGTCGAGCTCGGACAGGATGCGGCGGGCCCGGGCCACCACCACGGTCCCCTCGGCCGTCAGGTGGCCGTCGGCCCGGTCGACCAGCGGGGTGCCGAGCTCCTTCTCGAGCCGGGCCACGTGGGCGGAGATGTTGGACTGCACCGTGCCGAGATGCTCGGCCGCCGCCGAGAAGGTGCCGTGGTCGCTGATGGCGGTGAGCGCTTGCAGGTGTCGCAGTTCCATCGTCTAACAAGATACCAGGTATCTAGACAAACTGGTTGACTGATTGCTCGCGACCGTTATACAGTGATCCCACGACCACAGGACATAGGAATCCCCCTCCTTTCCTCGTTGAGTCAGTGCGAAGGGACCACCTCTCCCCCCCGGTGGTCCCTTTGCCGCGTCCGGGGGCCGTTCTCCCGCCGGCCGGTGCGTCGCTCCCCGTCCCTTCCGCCGTCCCTGGCCCGGCGGTAGGTTGAGGGCATGTCCGACGCCACGGGTGCCGTCTTCGTCGATCTCGACCGCACGCTGATCCGGTCGGCCTCGGGACCGCTGTTCCAGGAGGCCATGGTGGAGGCCGGGGTCCTCTCGTCCAACCGCAAGCTCCCGGGCGACCGCTATCTCTACGGCTTCTACAACTCGTTCGGCGAGACGGTGCCCTTCATGGGGCTGGCCCGGGCCGCCGCCCGCCTGATGAAGGGCCGCCCGGCCGCCGCCGTGCGCAAGGCCGGGGCCGCCGCCGTCGAGGACCTCATCGACCTGGTCCAACCGTGGGCGCTGGAGGAGCTGGCCGTCCACCGGGCCGACGGGCGGCTGCTGGTGCTGGCCACCACGTCCCCCCACGACCTCGTCGACCCGCTGGCCACCGCCCTCGGCTTCGACGACGTGCTGGCCACCCGCTACCAGGAGATCGACGGTCGCTACACCGGTCGCCTGGTGGGCCGCTTCGTCTGGGGCACCAACAAGCGGGACGCGGCCAGGGACTGGGCGGCCGAACGGGGCATCGACCTGGCCGACTGCCACGCGTACTCCGACAGCTTCTTCGACCTGCCGCTGCTCGGCGCGGTGGGGCATGCCCACCCGCTCAACGCCGACCCCCGGCTGGCGGCGGTGGCCGTGGCCCGGCGCTGGCCGCTGGAGCACTGGGACCGCCCGCCCGGCGTCCCCTCGGTCATCGGGCTCGAGCCCTACCACCTGCTCCGGCCGTTCATCCGGCCCGAATCGTTCCCCTATGCCCGCTTCACCGTCGACGGGGTCGAGCACGTCCCCCACGACGGCCCGGTCATCCTGGTCTCCAACCACCGCAGCTACTTCGACGTGGCCGCGCTGGCCCTGGTGGCCGCCCGTCTGGGCCGCCCCGTCCGCTTCATGGGCAAGCAGGAGCTGTTCGACGCGCCCGTGGTGGGCCAGCTCTCCCGGGCGTTGGGTGGCATCGCGGTGGACCGGGGCAGCGGGTCGGGCGACCCCATGCGCAAGGCCACCGCCGCGCTGCACGCCGGCGAGGTGGTCATCGTGCTGCCCCAGGGGACCATCCCCCGGGGCGAGGCCTTCTTCGACCCGGTCCTGCAGGGCAAGACCGGTGCGGCCCGCCTGGCCGCCGAAACGGGCGCCCCGGTGGTGCCCATCGGGCTGTGGGGCACCGAGAAGGTGTGGGCCCGCTCAGCCAAGGTCCCGAACGTGACCACCCTCCAGCACCCGCCCCGGGTGACGGTCAAGGTGGGGCCGCCGGTCCCGCTCGGCCTGACCGACGCGGTGGCCGACACCCGGGTGCTGATGGACGCAATCACCGACCTGCTGCCCGAGGAGGCCCGTCGGCCGCACGTCCCGACCACCGAGGAACTGGCCGCCACGCGCCCCTCGGCGTGACGGTCCGGGTCAGCTCCGCCGGCCAGCGCTCGACCCGGTCCACGGTCGCCTCGGCCGCCGTCACCGGCGTCAACCGGCTGTCGCGGGCACTCGGCCGGGGCAGCGGCACCGTCGCCGGCGGACGGGCCGGGCTACTGCTCGACCCGGGCCTGCTGGCCACGCTGGCCGTCGGACGGCGGGTGGCCCTCGTGACCGGCACCAACGGCAAGACCACCACCACTCGGCTGCTGGCCGCCGCCCTGGCCGGCGACGGCGGCGGGGTGGTCAGCAACGAGACGGGCGCCAACATGCCGGCCGGCCACGTGGCCGCCCTGGTGGGCGAGCCGGCGGCACCGGTGGCCGTGCTGGAGGTGGACGAGGGCTATCTCGGCCGCTGCATCGCCGAGACCGCACCCGAGGTCGTCGTCCTGCTCAACCTGTCGCGCGACCAGCTCGACCGGATCAGCGAGGTGCGCATGCTGGTCGACCGGTGGCGCACGGCACTGGCCGCCCTCGAGCCCCCGGGCCCGGGCCGTCCCGGCACGGTGGTGGTGGCCAATGCCGACGACCCGATGGTGGCCCGGGCGGCCTCGGCGGCCCCGGCGGTGCACTGGGTGGGGGCCGGCCAGGTCTGGCACGACGACGCGGTGGGCTGCCCGTCCTGTGGCGGCCGCATCCACTTCGCCGACGACGGCGCCTGGGCGTGCGACCGCTGCGACTTCGCCCGGCCGGCCACGGCCGCCCGGGTGGTCGGCGACGACCTGGTCCTGGCCGACGGCAGCCGCCACCCGATCCGCCTCGGGCTGCCCGGCGCCTTCAACCGGGCCAACGCGGGCATGGCCGCCATGGCCGCCGTGCCGCTGCTCGACGCCGCCGGCGACACCGCCCTCGACACCGCGCTGGCCCGCCTCGGAGGCGTGACCGAGGTGGCGGGCCGCTTCGCCACCGTCGCCCGGGCCGGCCGCCAGGTGCGCCTGCTGCTGGCCAAGAACCCGGCCGGCTGGACCGCCATCTTCGACCTGCTGGAGGAGACGGGTCACGCCGACGACCAGGTGGTGCTGTCGGTCAACGCCCGCACGGCCGACGGGTTCGACACGTCGTGGCTGTGGGACGTCCCCTTCGAGCGGCTGGCCGGCCGCAGCGTGGTGGCCACCGGCGAGCGCCGGCTCGACCTGGCCGTGCGGCTCCGCTACGCCGGGGTCGAGCACGCGGTGGTGGACGGGCCGGTGTCCGCCGTCGACCACGCCGTGGCCCACTCGGTCGACGGGGCGCCCGTCGAGTTCCTGGGCAACTACACCGCCTTCGCCGACCTGCGGCGGGCGCTGTGAGCGTTCCCGGGCGGCGCCTGACGGTGGCCGTGGTCTACCCCGACCTGCTCGGTACGTACGGCGACGGGGGCAACGGCGCCGTGCTGGCCCGCCGGGCCGCCTGGCGGGGGATCGACGTGGAACTGGTGCAGGCCGTGTCGGACCGGCCCCTGCCGGCCGCCGACCTGTACACCATCGGCGGAGGCGAGGACGGCCCCCAGGTGCGGGCGGCCACCACGCTGCTGGAGGAGGGCACGCTGGCCGCCCGGGTGGCCGAGGGCGCGGTCGTCCTGGCCGTCTGCGCCGGCTTCCAGGTCATCGGCACCACCTTCCCCGACAGCGCCGACCGGATCCAGCAGGGGGTCGGCCTGCTCGACCTGGCCACCGTCAAGGGGACCGGGCCGCGGGCCGTCGGCGAGTTGGTGGCCGTCCCGACCGCATCGGCGCCCCGGACGGCCGCCGGTGACCCGCTGCCCCGGCTGACCGGCTTCGAGAACCACGGCGGCGTGTCGGTGGTCGGCCCGGGCGCCCGCCCCCTGGCCCGGGTGGAGCACGGCGTCGGCAACGGTGGGGGCGACGGCACCGAGGGGGCCTGGTCAGGCCGCGTGCTGGGCACCTACCTGCACGGCCCGGTCCTGGCCCGCAACACCGCGCTGGCCGACGTGCTGCTCGGCTGGGCCCTGGCACCCGCGGGGTCGCCCTCGGGCACGGCGGCGGCACTCGAGCCGCTCGACGACCACGAGGAACTGGCCCTGCGGGCCGAGCGGCTCGAGGCGGTCACCGGGGCCCGCACCGGCGGGTGGCGGGCCGCCGTCCGGCGGCTGTCGCCGTCCCGCTGAGGGCGGCGTCCGCCGTCAGTCGCCGCGGCGCCTCGGCCAGTCGTTGCCGGCGTCGTCGATGGCCTCGGCCCGCTCCGGGGCCGGAGCCAGTGCCCAGGCCCGGCGCCAAGGCGCCACGTCGGGGCCCTGGAGCGAGGGCGTGGTCCCGGCCGCCGCCCGCTTCCGGGCGGTCCACCAGTCCGAGGTCGACTCGTCGGCCAGGGCGGCCACGGCCGCCTCGATGCGGGCGCTGAACCGGCGGGCGTCCTCGCCCTCGGCCGGCCACAGCGGCATCCCGAAGGTGACCGTGGTGCGGGTCCGGCGGACGGTGCCGCCGCCCTTCGGCAGGATGTGGCGGGTGCCGTCGAGGTGCACCGGCACGACCGGTCGCCCGGTGCGGGCGGCCAGGTAGGCGGCGCCGCCACGGAACTCCTGGGCCCAGCCGTCCGGCGACCGCCCCCCCTCGGGAAAGATGACCAGGTTCCAGTCGTCAGCCAGCAGATCGGCGGCCAGCTGGGCGGAGCGCCGGTTGACCTTGGTCCGCTCGATGGGGATGGCCCCGAGCAGGAAGGAGAACGTGTCGGCCTTCCACCGTCGGTCGAAGAAGTAGTCGGCCGCCGCCGCCACCACCGTGCGGTGGCGGAACCGGAGCGGCAGGCAGGCCAGCAGCAGCGGGGTGTCGATGTGGCTGGCGTGGTTGGCGGCGAAGATGACCGGCGCCTCGAGGTCGACCAACTGCTCCTCGCCCCGCAGCTGGGGCGCGGCCAGGGCCCGGGCCAGCGGGCGGGTCACGTTGTCGAGCACCATGGCCCGGGCCAGGCGGACCGGGTAGCGCCGCGACCAGGCGGTGTCGTAGTGCACGCCCAGTTCGGGCTCGGGGGCCGGGCGGGGCACCGAGCCCGGCCAGGTGGGGGCGGCCAGGGGGAAGCGGGCCCGGCCGGCCCGGGCGGCCAGGGCGGCGGGCCGCAGCGACCGGGTCGCGCCGCCACCGGCGGCGTCGTCGCCCAGGGCGGCCTCGGACCGGACGGAGCGGAGGGACCGCAGGGTCCGGGAGCTGTCGCGCACCCGGCTCACGGGCGGGGGTCCGGTCGGCTCACTGGACATCCGCCATGAGGATGGGCGGGGTGTGCAGGTGGGTGAGGGTAGGGGAGGTGCCGACCACGTCCCGGGCCATCTCGAGGGCGTCGGCCATGGTCGACGCGGCTCGGAAGCCGAGCCGGTGCACGGCCTTCGGGTCGCCCCCGACGATGACCACGGCACCGAGGTGGGCCAGCGCGTGGGCGCACCAGTACCACATGTAGAAGGGATGGACGCCGTGGTAGGCGTGCCCGGTGCGGTAGAGGTGGACGTACCACGGGTCGGTGGCGAACCCCGCCTCGAAACGCTCGGACATCACGTTCGGGTCGGTCGTCTCGCTGAGCACCTGCTCGAAGAAGTCGATGTAGCTCGGGTGGTGCACCGGGTTGAACTCCCACGGCGTCGGGTGGGTCATGATCACGACGCCGCCCTCGCGCACCAGCGGCTTGCCGCGGTAGAGATTGAAGAAGTAGCCCAGTCCGAGGCACGCCACCAGGATCGGGTTGAGGATCGAGTTGACGTTGTAGGGGCTGATGTAGGGCAGGCCCATGGTCAGGATGTCGGTCTGTCCCTCGACCACCACGCCCTGCTGGGCCCAGACGTTCTCGGTGGTGACCGCGTGGACGGCCTCCACCTCGCCGGCCTGGACCGAGGTCATGCGGTGGGGCGCCTTCACCGAGTGGAAGATCCGGCGGGCGTGCCTGGGCGGCACCCGGTCGAGGGCGGAGGAGGCGGCCACGTAGGCGAGACGGTCCTTGGCCTTCCACTCCCACTCGCGCTTCTGCAGGAACTGGAACGCCCCCGGGAAGGTGTCGTTGTTGAGGGTCGTCTCGATCTGGAAGACCTTGACGCCGCTGTCGCGGATGAGCCGGCCCATGCGCCAGTTGGCCGAGTGCAGCTCGGAGCGGTGCTGGTCCATGAACGAGCGCGACTTCCGCATGGTCTCCGGGTTGTGGTGGTGGCGCAGGCTCCGGTAGCTGGCCAGCCCGGTGGCCACGCTCTTGTGCCCGCCGTCCATGGCCACCAGGTTGATGTTCACGTAGACCAGCAGGTCGGACTCGGCCGCCCGCCGGTTGATCTCGACGTCCTCGCCCAGGTCGGTCTGGCCGAGGTGCACGAGGTTGGCGGGGTCCTCGGCGTCGTGCTGGGTCAGCAGCCCGTTCGGCGCGAAGGCGTCGTAGATGCGGTCGCCGATGGCGTGGCGCAGCTCCGGCTCGGTCATCCGGCGGTGGAGGGCGAGGGCGACGATCAGCTCGACATCGTCCACCCCGGCCTCGGCGGCCAGGTCGAGGACCTGCTCGATGACCAGTTGGCGGATGTCCGGGCGCTCCATGGGAGGCAGCGGCAGCGAGATGTCGTCGAACGCGATGGTCAGCTTCATCCCGGCCCGCAGCAGCGCCGGCAGCGGCTCCTGGTCACCGAGGGGGTGGAGGAGGGCGTGGCGGATGGCGGCCTGCGGGTCGGTCAGCGGGTCGACGGGCTCGGGCGCGTAGACGACCCGGCTCCCCTCGGGCAGCTTCTCCAGGGTGAAGCGCTCGCCCTGCCAGAACAGGGTGGGCGGCGTCGAGCTGTCGACGTCGAGCACGAATCCGGGCCTGGGGCTCATCGGGAGCGTCCTTTCGGGTTGCGGAGGTCGAAGGCCACCTTGACCGCTCCCCGGCGGCCGGCGGCCCCGGCGTGGGCCAGGGCCTCCTCGTAGCGCTCGAGGGGGTAGAGGGCGGACACCAGTCGGCCGAGGCCGGCCGTGCCGACCAGGTCGACGGCCAGCTCGAAGCTGCGCCGCTCGGACCCGTCGGGGCCGGGGGGCGTCTCGTTGCCGTAGGCGTAGGCACCGACCAGGGTCAGCTCGCGGTGCCACAGGGGGGCGAGGTCGACGGACACCTTGCCGGGCATGCCGACCAGGACGACCCGGCCGCGGGCCCGGACCATGGACAGGGCCTCGGTCAGCGAGGCGGCGCTGCCCACGCAGTCGAAGACCACGTCGGCGCCCTCGGCCAGCCGTCCGGCCAGCACCGTCGACCCCGACTGGCGCCGGACGGCCCGCACGAGCTGGTCGGGCGGCACCACGTGGTCGGCCCCGAGCTCGTCGGCCAGCTCGCGCTGGCGGGCGTGCTTGGCCCCGACCACCACCGTGCACGGGGCGGTCGGGCGCACGAGGGAATCCAGGGCGGCCACGGTGGCGAGCCCGAGCGTGCCCGCCCCGACCACGGCCACCACGTCGCCGTCGGCCACCCCGGCCGACAGGGCGGCGTGCACCGCACAGGCGGTGGGCTCGATCATGACGGCGTCCTGGTCGGACAGCGCGTCGGGCACGGCGTGGAGCTGGCTGGCGTGGGCCATGAGCGGCGCCGTCGACCAGCCGCCGCCGGTGTCGGTGCAGAACCCGGTCTGCAGGCCCGGCTCGAGATCGCCCGAGGTGAGATTGCCGCACAGGCCGGTGTGGCCCGAGCCGCAGCGGGGGCAGGGCGGCTGGATGTGGCGGGTGGCGCACCCGAGCACCGGCTCGATGACGGCCCGGGTGCCGGGGGCGAGCGGCCGGCCGGCGAAGTCCGTCCCCCCGTCGTCCAGCACGCCGACCACCTCGTGGCCGGGCACGAACGGGAAGCTGACCAGGTCCTCGAAGTAGCGCGACGTGCGGCCATCCAGCGTGGCCAGGTCGGACCCGCAGATGCCGGACAGCAGCGGCCGCAGCGGGTACCAGTCGTCGCCCGGGCGGTCCGGCGCCCCGGCGTCGAGCAGCTGCAGCGGCCCGATGCCCGCACCCCGGCCGGAGCCGAGCAGCGACGCCACCCGGGCCGCGGCGAAGCGCGGCAGGTTCCGCTCGACCACCAGCGCCTTCACCGGTGGGCCTCCGTGGCCGTGCGGCGGGCCAGTCCGGCCCGGGCCGCCGGGCTGGTGCGGCCACGCCGAGCCGCCCCGCGCCGGTCCACCGGCCCGAGCGGCAGCAGTGGCTGGCTGCCGCCGTCGGCCTTCTGCCACGTCTCCACGTGCCAGCCCCGTCGGCGGGCGATGGCCGCCAGCTTGGCCTCGGGGTTCACGGCCACCGGGAAGCCGACGGCCTCGAGCATGGGCAGGTCGCTGGCCGAGTCGGCGTAGGCCATGGACTCGTCGAGCCGCAGGCCCTCGGACTCGGCGTAGTCGGCCAGGACCAGCGCCCGGGCCTCGCCGATGGGGGGCAGCGTCTCGAGCCGGCCCGTGAACCTGCCGTCCTCCACGCCGAGCGAGGCGCAGACGATCTCGTCGAACAGCGGCCGGAACGGTTCGACCACGAAGTCGAGGGCGCCGGTGATCAGGATGGTCCGGTGGCCGAGCGCCTGGTGGGCCCGGACCCGGGCGATGCCGGCCGGGAACGACTTGGCCAGGAGGAGGTGATGGAAGAGGTCCCAGCCGTCGTCGCGCAGGCGGGCCTCGGGGGCGCCCTCGTAGCGGCGGTAGAAGGAGCGCAGGAAGTCGCCACGGTCGCGTCGGTCGAGGGCCAGCAGCTGGGGCGCCTCGGCCACCAGGTCGGCCACGAAGGCGGCCCGCTCGCCCGGGGGCAGGTGGCGCGAGGCCAGCCAGGCGTAGGAGTCGACCACGTTGGAGGCGATGAGGGTGTTCTCGAGGTCGAAGGCGGCCAGGTGCCGGTCGGGGGAGAGGATGTTGCGCCGGGCCCGGTCGGCCCGGTTGGTCTTGACCGACTTGCCCGGCGAGGTCCGCACCCGGGCGTGCTCGATGATGGAGGGAAGGTGGATCTCGCGGACGTACGTGGTCCAGTCGATGGCGGCCGGGTCCAGGCACAGGGCCTGCCGGTCGTCCTCGTCCATCCGGTCCCACAGGGCCAGCAGGCGGTCGACCCGGTAGAGGGCGTCCGTCTCGGTGTAGGCGCCGTAGAGCTCGACGTAGCCGAGCGCCCGGTCGGCCAGCAGGTGCTGCTCCTCCAGGGCGGCCATCCATTCGGCCCGGCGGCCCCGGATGGGCAGCGAGCCGACGACCCGCTCGGCCAGCGTCATGGCCTTCGACGCCCGGGTGAGCTGGCGCTGCACCCGGCCGCGCCCGGGAAAGGACCACTCGGGCACCACGATGGGCTGGCCGTCCTGGTCGTAGAGGGGGTGCTCCTGGAACCAGGCGGTCACCAGTTCGACGAGCTTGCCGTAGCGGAACGGGTTCCGGACGCCGGAGGCCACGTGGTACACCGACGGACCGGCGTAGGCGTCGGCCGGGTCGTCCGAGGCGTCGGTGGCCAGCGCGTCGCCCGACACGGCGATGATGGCCGCCACCACCAGGTCCACGGGGATCACGTCGGTGACGCCCTCGGGCACCCCCGGAAACTCCCGCAGCAGGCCGCGGGCGTACGAGATGATGATGGGCTCCGCCATCCGGAAGCCCCGGATCCAGCCGGGGCGGGGCTCGGCCAGCGCCGACTCGATGATGGACGGCCGGATGACGGTGATGGGCAGCACGTCGCCGTACTGGGTGACGAGCGCCCGCTCGCCCAGGGCCTTCGTGTACGGGTAGGCGTCCGGCCAGCCCAGCGACTGGGCCCGGGCCTGGCCGATCTCGACCATCTGCTTCTTGACCCAGTCCTCGCGCAGCCGCTCGGCCCGCTCGGCCAGCAGGTGGAGCCCGGCCCCGCCGAGCTCCTCACGGGCGGCCTTGTGGAAGCCGGCCAGGCGCTCGGGCTGCCGGGACTCGGCCTCGGTGTCGCCCCGCTGCCGGCGGGCGGCCGTGACCTCGCTCCGCCAGTCGACGTCCACCGTGAACGGGTTGGCGTCGAGCAGCTCCTCCTTGGCCTCGCCCTGGTGGGTGCTGGCCACGTAGGCCGTCGACACCGGGACGAAGTGGACCGGGCCGCGCCGGCCGTCGGCCTCGGCCAGCGCCCGGGCGTCCGTGATGGCGCCGGCCACCCGGGACGGGCCGAGCAGGTTGACCTCCACCGCCGCGTCGAGGGGCGAGTCGAAGCTGACGCTGGCCGCCGAGTGGACCACGATGTCGCAGCGGGAGAGGGCCTCGAGCCCCGAGGCGTCCAGGCCGAGCCCGTCGGTGGCCACGTCGCCGGCCACGGCGGTCACCCGCTCCGCCATGGCGGCGTCGAAGCCGTCGCCCAGCTCCTCGCGCAGGCGGTCGAAGCAGTCGTTCTTCAGGATCTCCTTGGTGGCCCGCTGCATCGGAGTGGCCCGGCGTCCGGGCCTGATGAGGAGGACCACCTGGCTGTCGGGGACGCTGCGGAGGATGCGCTCGACCAGCGCCGTGCCGAGGAACCCGGTGGCGCCGGTGATGAAGAAGCGCCTACCGGCCAGGGCGTCGCGGACGCGGGTCACCCGATCTGTCTACCATATGGTAAGTGACGGGGTCGACCACAGGACAGGGGCCCTCCGGGGCCCGGGACCGGACCCGGCCGCGGGCCGTGCCGACCGGTGGGCGGACCGACGGCGACGGCACCCCGACGGCCGAGCGGATCCTCGACGCGGCGCTGTCGTCGTTCGCCACCCGGGGCTACGAGGCCTCGTCGCTCGACGCCCTGGCCGTCGGGCTCGACATCCGCAAGCAGACCATCCTGTACTGGTTCCCGAGCAAGGAGGTGTTGCTCGAGGCCGTCATCGACCGGAGTGCGGCCGAGTTGTCGGCCGCACTCGAGGAGTCGCTCGCCTCGGCGGGATCGGGCTGGTCCCGGGTCGAGGCGGTGGTCCGCTCGGTGTTCCGGCTGGCCGCCCGCCGTCCCGAGCTGCTGGGCCTGGTTCGGGAGATGGGTCGGCTGGGCACGCCCGCCGCCACCCGCTTCATGACCGCCGTCGAGCCGCTGGTGCAACGGGCCACCGAGTTCCTCGAGGCGGAGATGGACGCGGGGCACATGCGCCGCCACGACCCCCGACTACTGCTGCTGGCCATCTACTCCACCGTCATCGGCATGCTGACCGAGGTGGAGGTGCTGCGAGCCTTCGGCGAGGAGCCGACCGCCCGGTCGCTGGTGCGCCGCCGCAACGAGATCCTCGAGCTCCTGCGGTCGGCCCTCGTGACCGAGCCGGCCTGACGAGGTCGACAGCCGGTCAGTCGCCGGCCTTGGCCGCCCGTCGTTCGCGCCACGACGGCTTGGACGGCGGCGGGGCCACCGGTGCCGGCTTCTTCGGGGTGTACCGCTTGTTGGCGCTGGGCCCGGTGGGCGCCTTCTTGCCGGAGCGTTGGGCGCTGCGGGCGGCGGCCATTTCCGCGCGGGTCTGGCGCGGGGCGGGTGCGGTGCCCCGGGCGGCACGCTCTTCGCGCAGCCTGGCCGTCGCCGCCTTCTGGACCTTGTAGGAGCGGTACAGCAGCCAGACGGCCAGGATGAGGAAGGGCAGCCCGATGATGGTGCTGACGGTGCCGAAGCTCAGGAAGGCGAAGAGGCCCACGAAGCCGACCAGGGCCCGGCGCCCGATCCGCGTGGTCACGGCCAGGGCCACGCCGGACGCCAGGCCGAGCAGGAGCGCGGTGGTGGGGGAGAGCTGGCTCTTGCCGTGGGTCACGTGCTTGGCCGGGTGGTCCTCGAAGTAGATGATCACGGCGAAGACGACGGCCAGCACGGACGCCACGTAGGCGTAGACGCGCTCCCGGGCGTCGAGCCGGTCGATCGACCACTTGGTCGGGTTGCCCCGCTTGTCGAGGGTGGGCTCCGCGGGCACGGTCGGCGCCGGCGAGAAGAGGCGTTCCATCAGGGACTTCTGAGCGGCGGGGGTGGCGCCGTCCTCGGCGGCGTCCCCCGTGTCGGTGGCGTCGGGCATCGGCCTCAGGCTACCGGTCCGCCGGGGTGGGGTCGGAGGCCCCGGCCGGCGGGAGCAGGACGAGTCCGAGGCCCGCATTCGCGTCCCGGGCGATCTCGTGGGCGCCCTCGTCCGCCCCGGGCCCGGCCAGCGTGCCGAACAGCGAGGTGGCCGCCACCGCCCCGGGGACACCCCCGGGCTCGTCGACCTCCAGGCGGAGGTGGTGCACCCGACCGGGCAGGCCGCCCAGCGCGGTGGCCACCGGCCCCTCGGGGTCGAGCCGGGCCGGGCCGATCAGTCGGACCCCGAGCGGCCCCGGCCAGGCCAGGTCGACGGCCCGCAGGCCGTCCACCGTGGTGTCGGCGTCGACGGCGCCGTCCAGCAGACCCCCGAAGAGGGCGAGCGCTCCCTCGAGGTCGGCCACCACGTGGCACACCTGCCGGAGGACGGCGGGCGGGACCGGGCCCGACCCGTCGGAGCGGAGGCGCCGCTCCTGCGGGTAGTCGGCCGGGGGGTCGCTCTTCCAGGCGGTCTGCTGCTGGGCCAGCTGGACGACCACCCCCGACGCCAGCTTCGGGTGGAGGAAGCACTCCATCCACTCGGGGTCGGAGACGTCGATGCCGATGGGGTCGATGCCGAAGGCGCGGGCCCGCCCGATGGCCAACTCGAGGTCGGGCACCTTGAAGGTGAGGTGGTGGGGTCCGGGCCCGCTGGCCGCCAGGAACCGGGCCAGGAAGTCGTTGACCGTCACCTCCCACGGCATCAGGACCTCCACCCGGGCGCCGTTGCCGAAGCGCAGCTGGGCGGGGGCGAACCCGGGACCGGGGCCGCCCGAGTTCCACTCGGCGCCGAGGTCGGTGGCGTAGCGGTGCCAGACGTCCTGCCAGCGGGGCACGGCGTGGGCGACGTGGTCGAGGACGGCGCCCTCGATGCGCGCGTCTCCGGTGGGTGCGGTCGGCATGGCACCAGCGTGGCCGCGCCGGACCGCTCCTGTCGATCCGGGCCGCGCCGGCTGCCGGAGCCCCTTGTCGGTCCGGGGTGCCGCCGGTACGGTCGGGCCATGGACTTCCGCACGGCATCGGTGGTGGACCTGGCAGGCCAGGTCCGGGACGGGTCGCTGTCGGCGGCCGAACTGGTGGACCACGCGCTCGGGCGCATCGCCACCGACAACGGCGTGGTCAACGCGTTCGTGGCCGTCGACGAGGAACGGGCCCGGTCTGCCGCCGCCGCGGTCGACGCCAAGGTGGCGGCGGGGCACGACCCGGGTCCGCTGGCCGGCATCCCGCTCGGGGTGAAGGACCTGGAGGACGCGGCCGGCTATGTCACGACGCACGGATCGGCCGCCAACGCCGACCGACCGCCGGCCACCCGCGACTCGGTGCTGGTGGCCCGCCTGGTGGCGGCCGGGTGCGTGGTGGTGGGCAAGACCAACACCCCCGAGCTGGGGTGGAAGGCGGACACGGAGAACCCGCTGTTCGGGGCCACCCGCAACCCGTGGAACCTGGACCACACGCCGGGCGGCTCGTCCGGCGGGTCGGCGGCGGCCATCGCCGCGGGCATGGTGCCGCTGGCCACCGGTTCCGACGGCGGGGGGTCGTTGCGGATCCCCTCCGCCTGCTGCGGGCTGACCGGCTACAAGGCGTCGCTCGGGCGGGTGCCGTCCGGTGGCGACCGAGCGCCCGACTGGGCCCACCTGTCGACCAAGGGGCCGATGGCCCGCAAGCTGCCCGACCTGGTGGCGGCGCTCGAGGTGGTGGTGGGTCCCGACCCGACCGACCTGCGGTCGCTGCCCCGGCCGGAGGCCTCGTGGCTGGCCGCCCTCGACGAGCCGTCGCCCCCGGCCCGGGTCTCCTGGTCGCCCACCCTGGGCTACGCCGAGATCGACGAGGAAGTGCTCGCCCTGTGCCGTCGGGCGGTCGACGTGCTGGCCGACCTCGGCACCGAGGTGGTCGAGGTCGACACGGTGTTCGACGAGGACCCGATCGACTCGTGGCTGACGCTGTCCGGGGTCTACAACCTCCGCACGCACGCCGACGTGCGGGGCACCGCCGCCTGGGAGCAGGTCGACCCGATCCTGGCGCTGCTCATCGACGGGGCGTCGGACCGCTCGGCGCTCGACATCGTGCAGGCCGAGGACCTGTGCCACGCGCTGAACCTGCGGCTGGTGGAGCTCTTCCACGACGTGCGGCTGCTCGTGACCCCGACCACGGCGGCGGTGCCGCCGCCCCGGTCGCTCAACGGCTCCGGGCTCATCAACGGCACGCCCGACATCAACTGGGTGAAGATGACGTACCCGTTCAACATGACCCGGTCGCCGGCGGCCACGGTGTGCGTCGGGACGTCGTCCGCCGGTGTCCCGGTGGGGCTGCAGCTGGTCGGTCCCCAGCACGCCGACCTGGTGGTGCTCCGTTCGGCGGCGGCCCTGGAGGCGGCGCTCGCGTTCGACGAGGTGGCGCCCTACCCGGGTTCGTGAGCGGCCTGGTCGGCAGGGGCGCGGGCCCGGGGACCGCTCGGTCGGGCTCCGGCCACGGGCTAGCATGCTCGTCTTGCTTCGTCGCAGTTTCCGGGCGGCGGTCGCGGGCGCTTAGCTCAGTTGGTTAGAGCGCAGCCTTCACACGGCTGAGGTCGGAGGTTCGAGTCCTCTAGCGCCCACCAGGTCAGAGGTGGTTTCGGAGGGTCGACCGAGACCATCGCCCTACAAATGCCCTACAGGGCGTAGGCTCTGAGCATGCCCACGAGCGCAAGCAAGAGCCGGCCGGGGACCATGCGGGAGCGGTCGCCCGGGCACTGGGAGCTGCGCGCCTTCGCCGGCAGGGATGCGATCACTGGCAAGCCGAAGCAGGCCACCCGAACCTTCGTGGGTGGCGAGCGAGCTGCCGCCAAGGCTCTCGGTGTCTTCGTGGCCGAGGTCGACTCTGGCAAGTTCAAGCCGACGTCAGTGACGGTGGGGCAGCTCCTCGACCGATGGCTCGAGGTGGGGGAGAACACGCAGCGTCCCCGGACCCTCTACGAGAACCGCCGGAAGATCGAGGCCAGGATTCGGCCGAAGCTGGGCGACGTCAAGCTGAACAAGCTCGATGCCTCGATGCTGGATGCGGCGTACCGGGGTTGGCTGGCTGAGGGTTTGTCGCCGGCCACGGTGCACAAGTACCACACGATTCTTTCGGCGGCCCTGCGGCAGGCAGTCAAGTGGGGGTGGATCGACTCGGCACCCACGGCCAGGGCTACGCCGCCGAAGGTCGAGCGTCACGAGATGAAGGTGCCCACACCCGAGCAGCTTTCGGCACTGGTGAAGGCTGCTGACGACGAGGATCCCGTGCTGGCCACGGCGATCGCCTTGGCGGCGCTGACAGGGGCCCGCCGTGGGGAGCTGGTTGCCCTGAGGTGGTCGGACATCGACCTGTCCGCCGGCCGGGTCAGGATTGCCAGGTCGCTGACCGTCGCTCGAGGCGAACAGCACACGGGCCCGACGAAGACCCACCAGGCGAGAGAGCTTGCGCTGGATCCTGTGTGCGTCGAGGTGCTGCGCCGCCGCTGGGAGTACATGGTCGGGCTCTCCAACGAGGCCGAGTCACCCCTGATACCTGATCCCTACGTCCTGAGCTACAACGCCAACGGCGCCCTGCCGGCCAACCCCGACACGCTCACCCATGGCTTCGCCAAGCTGTGTGTGGCGATGGAGAAGCCGGCCATGGACGAGCTCGCCGGCAGAACGCCGAAGCCGAAGAGGACAGATCTGGCACCGGGGGACAGGTGGCCGTACCGGTTCCACGACCTCCGTCATTTCTCGGTCACGACCCTCATTGCCGCCGGCGTCGACGTCCGGACAGTGGCAGATCGCCACGGGCATGCGAAGGCGACGATGACCCTTGACCGGTATGCGCATGCGCTGCCGGAGCGAGACCGGGAGGCGGCCGGTGTGCTGGGCGCTGCGCTGTCGCTCCGATGACACGAAATCGGCAACTTCCACCCGAATTTGCTCGGTGCAAGGTAGCCTTAAGGCTACCTTGACGCCAACGAGACAACCTCGCACTACGCTTTCTCGCATGGCGACGGTGGATGATGTTGCAGCCGCAATTTTGGCGCGGACGGGGGTCATCGACACCTGGAAGCTTCAGAAGCTCACCTACTACAGCCAGGCGTGGCACCTCGTGTGGGAAGGCGGACGGCTCTTCCCGGAGCGCATCGAGGCCTGGGCAAATGGGCCGGTGGCCCCGGCGCTGTACCAAAAGCACCGTCAGCGTTACAGCGTGAGTTCATGGCCTGCTGGCGACTCCAGCGTGCTCAAGGCAAATGAAATTGAGTCGATTGATGCCGTGATCAAGTTCTACGGAGACAAGACCGGACCGCAGCTGAGCGAGCTGACGCATCGGGAGAAGCCCTGGAAGGATGCTCGTCGAGGGCTTGCTTCCGGCGAGCGTGGAAACAAGGAGATCACGAAGGCGGCGATGCTGGAGTACTACAGCAGCATCTAGGTCTCGTCTCGGGGGGCGGGGATATGGGCGGGAAAGGTCAGCGGAAGCAGCCGCGCATCGCGGGGTCCATGCCGGCTGCGAAGAAGATCGTCTCCATCTTCCCCAGCCACGACCAGAGTTCCGAGCGCATTTCTTGGCGATTTGGCGAGCTTGACCTGGATGGTCCCTGGGGATGGCATCTGACAAACGAAGCGGACCTCCGGCTCATCCACGAGAAGCTTCGTCAGATGGAACAATTGACGTGGGATGAAGCGAGGAATCCCAAAGGCATGGGGCAGAAGCCCATCGGGCGAGAGAGTCTCATCGCTGCGGCGCGGAAGAGACTCCGTGAGATCCAAGCCGACGATGCCGATTTGGTCGAATTCCATCTCGGGGGACTGCCGAGAGTGTGGGGTCGACGATGCGGAAATGTGTGTCACTTGCTCTGGTGGGATCCGAGACACGAGGTCTGTCCGAGCAAGAAGAAGCACACATGACATCGGATGTGATCCGTCGTTACGATCGCTCTCGTGGATATACGAGAAGCTCGACTCGCGCTGCTGCAGACAGAACTCAAGGCTATTTCCGACGGGATCAGGGGCCTTGACACCATAATCTTCCAGATCAAGGGGTGGGCGGTCACGGCGGCTCTTGCGATCGGTGGTGTAGCCGCCGCATCCACTCACTACTCCCTCGTATTTCTTGGTATGCTTTCAACGGTCGGGTTCTTCATCGTCAACTGTCAATTTGCTGGTATCCAGCGACAGTTCATCGTCAGAAATCGACTGATTCACGGAGAGCTGATTGAGCCTGATGGAGTTGAGAAGTACCTGGATGGCGACAGTCGACTGAGGGTCGTTGGTACGGCGGCGATCTTTGTCGACGACCCCGTAGTCGGCGGTGATGAGCCCACAATCGGCGGCGACGACCCCGTGGCCGACGGTGATGAGCCGGACCTGGTCTCGAACATCAGGCGCCAATTGTCGGGATTTTGGTACGAAGCACGACTTCCACACACGTTCGGCCTGTACCTGTTCATGTTGGTCTCGCTGGGCATCGAAGCCATCATCTTGAACCCCCTTGCTGCAAGATGACCGGTTGGACCTGGTCGAGGCGTCGCAAGGATCTCCACTGGGATGCAATGAAGGCGATCACCAAGACAAGGCCCACCAGGAAGGCGCTCACGACAGCGATGCGCCATCCGTCGCCTGTGGGGATTGGCCTTAGCGCCATCAGAGTCAGGGGAAATGCAACACCGAGTATGGCAAAGATGGCAAGCGCCAGGATCCCCCAGCCCACCCCCTTGGGCTTGCCGAGCTGCCTCAGGTGGTCGTTCACCTGCCCTACTTGTGCCTCAAGCCGCCGTCTGGTCGCGCGGCGTCGACCCAGCTCCGCGATGGCTTCCACCTGTTCAGCCCTTTCGTTGGAAATGCGGGAACCGGGATTGAATGGTGTGATTGATGGGATGTCGAAGCGGGATCGGTGAGCGGCACGTACTCGCCCTCTCACTGATTTGACGACAGGCTTGACCACTCGAGCGTCATAGTGGCCCATTTCAAATCCGCGATCGCGAAGGATATCGATGTCGAGGTCGCGATCGTCTGGACGTAGAAGCCCCTCGATCTCATCGAGGCATTCGACCACTTGAAAGGCGAGTTGTTCCTGCCACAGGAGTCGCTGCTCCTCGGTCGAGCCGAGCGATCGGAAGTCTCGGTCGCGCTCACCGGGTAGTCCTCGAGCTGCGATATATGCCTCGATGGTCTGTTCTATGAACCAGCTCTGAGCCTGCCATGTCACAGGGCGCTCAGCTTCGGTGACGTCACTCGTAGCGATCTTCAGCTCACCCTCAAGTTCAGTGAGGCGGCGCTGCAATCCGTCTCGCTCCACCGCCAGAGCCACGAGACGGCTCACAAGGAGACCGCCAATGATCGCAACCAATGCCGCAGCAGATTGAGCGGTCGTGGATAGCAGCCAGTTGGGGTCGGGAGTTGGCGTCATAAGGATCGGCAGGTCGAGTCACGTGAAATGCCGATCCGCCACTGCAGAAGACGTTAGTGCTACGTTCCACTCAGCAGCACTCGTCCTAGTCGCCGGCCGTCCGACACGGCAGCCCGGCAGCGCAGTACCGACGTGCGTGGCAGGCCGACAGGGTCGCCGCAGGCAGCCACCCGACACGGGTTCCCGTTCATCGCGGGCATCCGTCTCGGCGCGTGCCCGCCTCCTGAAGGAGGCCCCGTGGCCCTCACTGCAACTGCCCAGACTGACCATGACCGCATGGTCGAATCCGACAAGTCCGCCGAGCCCGACCTGATCTCGGTTCCCCAAGCTGCAAAGCGAGTCGGACTTCACAGCGACACCTTGTACCGGCTGTGCCGACAGGGCGAGTTCCCGCCCGCCGTGGCCATCGGCGGCCGCTGGCGAGTCAGCGTGCCTCGCCTCGAGCGGTACCTCCACGGCGAGGCCTGATCCGTGCCCGTCGCTCTGGAGCGTACGGAACTGCAGCTCTCACTGGCCTTGAAGCGCCTCGTGGCCACAACGCTGACGGATGCGGAGTTGGAACTGTTGGCCTACGAACGGCGGCAAGGTCGGCCTCAACTCGTAGCCCGGCGAGGGCTGTCGGTCGAAAAGCGCGAGGAGCTGGCCGTCATGCTTCTCGCCGGCCGGCGTCCGACTGCAGGCTGGTGGCGCCGAGCCCGCCGGCAAGCTGCTCTCGAGCTGGTCGAATGGTGACGGCGTCTGAGGCGCCGGCAGGCGGCCGCCGGATGACCTACAGGGCGGCAAGTGAGATCATGCCGTCGAGGCCGGAATTCCTTTGGGATGGCTGGCTCGCCAAGGGGGCCCTGCATCTGCTCATCGGCAGGCAGGGCGGTGGGAAGTCGACATGGGCAGCGTGGTTGACGGCGACAGCCTCGTCGGAGGCTCGATTTCCGGGTGATCCAGATAGCCGCGAACCGCTGTCATGTGCGGTGCTGTCCCTCGAGGAGTCCGCCGATCGTCTTGTTGCTCGACTCCACGGTGCCAATGCGGCCCTCGCGAATGTCATCGTCATGGGTGACGTGGAGGACGTCGACGTAGACGGCGGGAGCTACCGCCGGCCGTGGAGCCTCCCTGGGGACTGCTCCGTCCTGGAGGAGGTCATCGTCGATCAGGGCATCGGCCTGGTCACCATCGACGGCCTTGGGTACTCGGTGAAGGGCGATTCGCACAACTACGCCAACGTTGGTGCAGCACTTGCCGGCCTGGCCGCGGTTGCCGAGCGTACGGGGTGCGCCATTGTCGGCCTCGTCCACCCGCCGAAAGGTGGCTCCGACCCAGTGACCGCAGCCATCGGGTCGACAGCCTGGACCGCCATCCCACGCTTGTGTTGGGTGCTGGGAGCCGATCCGGAGGACGAGTCGCGGCGGGTGGTGCGCGTCTCAAAGACGAACTACCGCGAGCCGGACCACGGATTCAGCTTCTCGATCGGCTCCGATGATCGCTTCGACTGTGGAGTCGTGGTCAATGTGCGACCAAGCGATGTCACGGCGGAGGCGCTTGTCGCTGCCGCGGCGACTGGCGAGGAGAAGTCACAGCGGGCCGAGGCCCGTCAGTTCGTACTGACCGCACTCTCGGGTGGCCGGATGCTTACTGCCGAGCTGCTCCGCATGAGCAGGGCCGCCGGCCTGTCGGACCGCACGATCGAGCGGGCCCGTACCGACCTCGGCGTGAAGGCCGCGCCGCGGCACGATTCGTCCTCTGGTCGGGTCATCGGGTGGGAGCTGTGCCTTCCGGACGGAACCTTCGACCCACTCAGCCACCACACAACCGCCACAGAGCCCGCTGGTGGTGTGGGCGGTGTGGGCGGTGTGGGTATGACCAGGGAAAAGAGTTTCGGCGGTACCCAGACCGCCAACGAAAGGGAAGTGGCGGCCTGGGCCGAACCACCGCCGGACGACTCGCTCTTCATGGGGGGTGACGAGTGAGCGCGGGGCGGCCGTTTCGGCGGCGGTTGGCGACAGGTCGGCGTCTGGTCGTGTCGAGTCCGATTCGGGACGAGAGCTCCGGTCGGGAGAAGGAAGGCGCGGTCCGTCGCCGGCTCGTGGCAGCCACTGGCACATGCCCTTGCGGGGCGACATTCCGGACGCCCACCGATCTGGCGCCGGGGAAGGTGACCGTGGTGGCCGTCGAGCATGAGTCCGGGTGTCCGGCGATCGAGGGAAGTCGGCCGTGACCCAGCCCGTTCTGGCTTCGTCGGGCCTCGTGCCAAAGGGCGTCGTCTTCATCCCGTACCGCTTCGCCTGGCTGCTCACGCGGGTTCACGGAGTCAACTTCGAGGCTTTGTCGCTCGAGGCCGGCCGGGTTGACGATGCGGAGATCCACGATGCAGCCATGCACTGCGCGATCGCCGCGGCGTGGTTCGAGAAGGTCAGTTGCGATCCCAGTTGCGATGGCGCAACAAAGATTGAAGTGGAGGTACCCGATGGCCGACTATCGATTCATGAACTCACCCGCACAGAGGCTGCCGAGAAGCTCGGCCTCACACCTCAAGGCGTGTCGGCGATGATCGGACGTGGCGAGCTGCCGGCCCGCAAGTCGGGTCGCACGGTTCTGATCAAGGCGGCCGATATTGCAGCCCTCGAGTCGCTCCGAGGGGGTGATCCTTCGACCGGGGTGAACCCCTGATGGCTGAGGGATACGAGGGCGGCTCCATCTTCATGTCGGTCATCCCGTCGTTCCGGGGTGTCGTCAGCGCCATCACCCAGGAGTTCACCAAGTACGGCGCCCAGGCCGGCGAGGCCTTCTCGAAGTCCTTCAACGAGACGGTCAGGGAGAGCCTCGGGGACGTCGGCCTCGGACCATCGGACGAGGAGTCCACTCGTCAGGGTGAGTCTGCCGGCGGCAAGTTTGCAGACGGCTTCCGAGCTCGTGTCGATGCAGCTATCAAGTCGCTGCCGGATGCGTCGGTGGACCTCAACGACGAGGCCGCCAAGCTGAAGCTGGACGACATCCGTGGGCGCCTGGAGACGCTGAGGACCATCGACATCGGCGTGGACTTGAGCGACAAGGATGCGTTGGCCGCAGTCGAGGTCCTGCGTGCCGATCTGAACGAGCTGGCCCTGAAGTCGCCCTCGATCCGGGTCAAGGTTGATTCGGCGGCAGCGATCGGCGAGCTCGAAGCGGTCAAGATCGAGTCCGACCGCGTGTCGGGAAGCACCAGCGGATCGGGACTGAAGGGCCTTTTCTCATCCTTCTCGCTGCTCGGCAGTGCCATGAGCGACCTATTCAGCGGGGGCGACGGTGGCCTCAAGGGTGTGGGCACCGCACTCCAGGGCGTTGGCAGCTCGCTTGGCGAAGTCGGCAGTGCGGGCCCCATCGCCGCTGGTGCAGTTCTGGCACTCGGCACCGCCCTGATTCCGATCGGTGGCTTGGCCGCCGGGGCGGCGCTCGGGCTGGCCAGCATCTTCACGGTCGCAACGGGAGGGCTCGGCGCCTTCGCCTTGGCTGCTGAGCCCATCGCCAAGACTCTGCTCCCGTTCTTCAGTCAGGAACTGGCCGGCTGGGCCAAGCAGTTCAAGCCAGAGGTCATCTCGGTCGCCGGCCATGCGTTCACCGCCTTCGGCGCCGTCCTCAGCTCGATCTCGCCCCTCGTACAAGCAGCCGGGCCGGCAATCTCTGGCGCGTTCGACGCGATCGGGAAGGCAGTGTCGGGCCCCGCATTCAGCGGTTTCATACGGTGGCTGTCCTCGAACATCGGTCCGGTGATCCAGAGCCTGACGAAGTCGCTCATCGGGTTTGGCGGAGGGTTCGCCAGTCTGCTCGAGCACTCCGGGCCGCTACTGCAGGCGACCGAGCGCTTCCTGCCGAAGTTCGCCAGTGCGTTCGAGTCTTTCGCCAGCTCCAAGACGTTCCAGAACTTCGTGGGGTGGGTGAGCAAGAACGGGCCCGACATCTTCCACGACGTCGAGTCGATCATCAAGAACATCGCCACCCTGATTGCCGACCTTGCGCCGGTCGGCAAGGTGGTGCTGGACGTCCTGGCTCGCGCACTGAGCGGATTCACGACCTTCGAGCAGAACGTGATCGGAGTGTGGAGGGGCATCTACGACGGACTACTCGACGCATGGCATTGGATCGATGGCAATGTGATCCAGCCCATCGAGCAGGCGGTCTCCGTCGTGCTCCCCCTGGCGGCGGCCATCCTCCAAGGGGACTGGTCGACGGCATGGGGCGCCCTGAAGGGCATCGTGAGCCAGGCCTGGCAGGACCTGATTCCGATCATCGACGCCATCGTCGGGCAGGTCAACCGGGTCATCGGAGCCATCGACCTGATCCCTGGCGTAAGCGTCCCGAAGATCGGCACCATCTCGCAGACCGGCACGACCAACATTGCGCCGATCGTCGCCCCCACCGGCGCCCAGATCGACCACTCCGGCCGCGCCGCAGGTGGCCCGATCGATGCCGGCGTGCCCTACATCGTCGGAGAGCTCGGACCAGAGCTGATCGTGCCCAGGGTCGCCGGCGACGTGGTCAACAACGCGACTCTGCGAAGTCTCCCTCCGCTTGACCTCTCGAAGCTCCATGCCGGAGCGGCCCATAGCGGCGACACGAACTTCAACTTCCGAGACACGGTGATCCGGGAGACCGCAGACGTCGACATGCTCACTCGCACGATCGACTTCAAGATGCGGGCCAGCCGGTTGTGATCGACGAGCAGATGGATGACGTCGCCGCCCAGCCTTGGCACGTCCGAATGGCGGTCAGGATCCTGGCCACCGAGGCCGTCCGGGACCGCTTCACCGCCGTGTGTCGAGGCGAGATCGCTGGAGCGACTCTCGAACAGCAGATCGCCTCCGCTCAGGCGGTCCTCGATGCACATCGGGAGCTTCGTGCATGGGCAGATGAGCAGACCGACGACGAGGAGCCGATCGCAGCACGACACCTTCGGCAGTACCTCGACTACGTCGACGAAGCTGCCCGACTCACCGTGTCCTTTGGCGAGTGCTCCGCGGAGGAGATCCCAGAGATCATCCGGGCCGTCAAGGCCTCATGCGGCAAGGCGCGGAACGAGTTCCATTGGATCGCCTTCACCGCCGGCGTCGACCTCAGCGAGCACGACGACCTACCGCTCGATCCGTTTGCCTGACCATCACCCGAACCAAGGAGAACCATGACACCATCCGCTCAGACCATCGTGGCCAGCTTCATCGAGGACCTCACGGAGCACATCAGCGCCGTCGCCTACGGCCGGCCGGCTCCGGACTTCGAACCGCAGATCGTCAAGATGACCGAGGACCTCACCGCGTTCTGCGATGTCGACCCTGTTGGTCAACTGGCCACGTCGGCCCGGATGACGATCACGGCAACTCACACCGCCGTGGCCGTCACCGGTGCGGGTGCGCTGGTTCTCAACCAGGTCGAGTCCGTCCAGATGGCCCGGGTCCGAGCCACTGCCGCCATTGCCGTTGCGACGGGACCCGATGCGGCTCCCCTGAGGGAGCAGCTCGACGAGGCAGAGGGCACTGTTGCTGCTGCCGAGGCCCATCTGACTGAGACGGAACAGGAGCTCGAGCTCGCCGTAGTGTCGGGGGACGTCGACAAGGTCCTGTCGCTGCGGACCGTGGTACTGGTCACTGGCCCTGATGCAGTGGCCTCGGCCAAGGCAGCTCGCGCCGACCTGCTCATTGCGCTCGCCGAGGTGCCGACTGCTGTCCTGGCAGACCAGGCAGATGCCTCGACCCAGGCCTGGACCGAGGCGATGGCACTCGTCGATGACCTCGAAGCGGAGCTTCAGCGGGCACGTGATGCGGTCACCCAGGCCGAGCGATTGAAGGGCATCGCCCTCGGTGCGCAGGCTGACAATGCGGGCAAGATCGCCAGTCTTCGCGCCCAGCGGGACGCGGACTCCATCGCAGCAGCCGAGCGGCGTACCGCCGCGATGCGACGGCTGGCGGGAATGCCCGACGGTGGGTCAGAAGGCTCCGCTTCAACGGTGGACGAGGAGCAATCCCGCCAGGCGGCCCTCGCCGCTGGACGCACCTTCTTCAGGGTCGAGGACGGCTCGCAGTTCGTCGAGGTGATGTGATGTCCGTCAGCACCGGCACCGACCGCTACCGGTCACGTCACCCGGCTCCTAATGAAGACCACCAGGACGACGTCAGCCGACCCGATCCACGATCGCGTCGGGATTCGTTCAAGTCGACGACGAAGGACAGCGGAGCGAGCGACAGGGCGAAGCTTCGACGACTCCAGCAGCGCGCCGTCCACGGCGTGCTGAGCGACGACGAAGCACGTGAACTTCATCAGTTCGCCATGCAGTACGTCGATGAGATGGAGCGCTTGCGAACCGGCAGCCAGCTGTGACGGACCCATGGGGGGTGGCCCCTGCCCCGGCCATCCGTCACCCCGGTACGTTCTGCAGTCCGCCCTCCAAGCATTGCGCAAACTTCTGTTTTTCACCCCTGCACAGGGGGGTCTGATGGCCGATAAAGCCAGCAATCCCCGGCTCCCGGCTGGTCTGGGTGCCGCCGGAAAGCGGCTCTGGACCTCGCTCACTGCCGACTTGGAGTTCGAGCCGCGAGAGGTGGCCATCCTCGAGGCCGCCTGTCGCCAGGCCGACGACATCGCCCGCCTGGAGGCCCAGGTGAAGGCGGACGGGACCTCCGTTCGGGGCAGCAAGGGTCAGTCCCGACTCCACCCGGCCGTGCCAGAGTTGCGCCAGGGTCGGCTGGTGCTCGCCCGCCTGCTCGCTGCCCTCGACATCCCCCCTGAGGTGTCAGAATCGCAGCCTGCAGGCCCTCGGCTCAGATCGACGCCGTCGACGAGATCCAAGCGGGCCCAGGCGGCCGCCAATGCCCGGTGGGCCCAGCAGGGAAGGGCGGCCAGTGGCTCGGCGTAAGACTCCCCGTGGCGCCAAGGTTGCCCTCTCGGCAGAGGAGTGCCCTCAAGTCGCCGTCATGGCCGCAGTCCGCCGGCGGCACAACGAGAAGCGTCGGATCAGGACCGGGAAGACGTATCCAGAGTGGGCTGGTCCGAGCCACTACTGCACCGATCGCTGCCTACCGCACGTCTGCTCACCGCAGTGTGGCGGCTGGCGGGACGGCTTCTGAGATCTCCTCAGCCTGCGCGTGGTTCACGCAGTGCTCGAGGACATGACCCTGACGCAGCGGGCCTTCCTGGTCCGGGGCCCGCTGCGTCCTGGGTCTATGAGGTACATGGACCGACCAGGATGCGGCGCAGTGAGTCAGTCAGTGGGTGAGAAGGACATCAGGATCCCCGTGATCACAATGAAGAGCAGCGGAATGCCGCCGATGACGACTCCCGCGATTGCCGTGGCTCTTGTCGATCGAGAGAGGCTGAGGTTCCGTGCGTCGATCAGCGAAGCGATTCCCAGCGCTACCGCCAACGGGCAGCCGATGAATGGACCCATGAACATCATCGGCCCGACGACAAAGCCGGCCCAGATACTGAGCGATCCGATGATCACGGCCGAAATCGCCAATCCCACCCGGATGCGCCGCGCTCGAACCTCTCTTTTGGCAAGAGCCACTTCCACAATGAGAAGCCTCTCATCAGTCCACATCGGGGTCATCTTCTCACGTCGAGCGCCTTGAGATCTCGGGCTGGACGCTCATGAGCGCACCGTACCGTCCTCCCCGAACCAGACGGGCTCGCAGCCCTCGTCCCACCGGATGTCTCCACGGATCGCGGCCATGATCACCTCTCCCTGACGCTCGATCGCCTGATCAGCGGTCTCGTTCGCGACTTCCCAAATTGCCGAGTAGAGGTCGCCGCCGGGAGTGCCAATCCGCTGGTCCGGAACAAGCTGGTTGAGGAGATGCTTCAGCCGGATTTTTGCTTCAGTGTCGTGAACGCTCACGATGTCTCCTTGCTCTGAGACACCGTGCACTCGCCGCCAACGGGCCAGGATCTGACACTCCGGTCGGATACGCTGCCCACGCTGACACCGCTTGCTCGGCGTCGGCCACGGCCCGGGGCAGCGCCAACTGCGCCCGGGCCACCTATGTCAGCGGGAAGTATGCGCCGCCGGCGAATTCGTGTCAAGCACCGGCCCCAGGCGGGCTGTGCCACACTCTCCGGGGCCTGGCAAACGGGAATGGCGGGAATCACGGTGAACGATCCGACTCAGTGCTTTAGCGGATTCCCCGGAATGCACCAAGAGCAATGGAATGCTGGTCTCTCGGCCCCCAGCTATGCCGTCTTCGCTGCCTTGCTCTTCGGCTTTGCGATCGCGGGGCTGTTCTGGATCGCGAGTTCGGAGAGATCGGCGACCGACAGCTCATCCAGTCTGTATGCGCGACGCCGAACGGGGGAGCGACCGAGTCGTTCGTCCACCGGTGATGACATCCGGGCGGTTTCTGCAATTTGGATGTGCCTACTTCCTCTGGTGTTGGCAACACTCTTCTATGCCGAGACGCCCGGCGAGCTTCGATGTGTGGCGTCGTTCTACGACACATTCATTGCTGCGATCCTGCTCACCATGGGAACAGTCCTTCTCTTCGTCGGCGTGGGCCGGTTGCTCAATCGGGCATTCAATCGGCGCTTCGACAGGGCGGAGAGTGCGATGTCATGGGCAGTAGTCACTCTCGGGACCCTCTTGGTGTTCGACGGTAACGACACAATCCTTACGGTCATCTCGGTCCATCTCTCCACTGGAGCCATCGTTATGAATGCCGTCGCCCTCATTGTCGCGTTGGTAATCGCTCCATGGGCCACTCGAGCATCTCGGAGGCATCGGGAACGTAACAAGCGGAGCGGGCACGAATCGCGGCTACCGACGAGTACTGCCGTCGCTCTGTTTGCTTCGGTCGCCACAACTGTCATCTTCTATGTAAGCCCGTTCTGGAGGGAGACTCCTGGGTGGCTTCTTGGTGTGATGTGGGCTCGTCTCGTCATCTGGTGCGTCTTTGTCCTATGCATCTCCGAGCTGCTTCCCGAGGCGCCCCTATATCCCAGAGAAGGGTGGTTCGCATGGCTCGCGGGCTACACCGGCAGTGGGCGGCCGTCTAGGAATTGGAAGACGACAAGAGCGGTCCAGTCCTTCTACCGGAAGCATTTTGGTCGGAGAGTCACTGAGTAGAACCACGTCCCCGCACCGCTCCCACCCCGACCGTTTGAGGCCCTCCTGAGCGATCCTGTGCGGAATGCCCGGAATCTAGAGGCGAAGCTATCCCGCGTCGTCCAGTGAGGCCCGCCTTCGCTGTCGGCAAGAGCACAGGCAATTCATCAATCGGGCCGTTACGCTCTGGCCAACACCACCGAATTAGGAGGGTCACGGATGCCCAAACGACTTCCGGATGCAGCTCCATGACGACGTATCGGCGGACCGATCAAAGTGATGGTCGGGTTGCATTCGGCTTCGGTCCTCGGGAGGGCGAAGAATTTCGTTCCGTCCAAATCGAGATCGGGAACGTCGTCGCCGAGGCCGGTGCCGGCACCGAGTTTGCGAATTCAGGTCAGCTGTACATGGCGAATTTCACGCGGACCGATGGAACGCAGGATGAAGGCGTAGCAGGATTCAGTGTGCCGGCCGGTATCGCCGACGAGGTCGCCGTAGTTCTGGCGTCGAGGGGACACACCGTACTCTGAGGCCCGAAGGCCATTCTGCTGGCTTACTGACCGTGGAGGGCCCTCCGCGCCGGCCCCCAACCTCCATGTCACCCGCTTCCTGCCCTCCCTGGGCGATCCTGGGGGGAATGCCCGGAGTTCCGGTGCATGGCACCTCCGGCTCCAAGTTGAGAGAACCAAGCAACAGGTGTGGACGGATATGATCCGAGCGCATCCCGCCTCGGTGCGCTAGAACTTCGCCGGCGGCCGGCGGGGGATCGGCGCCAGAAGGCGGATTGGCGATGAGCGACGTATCTCAGGGCCCTGGATGGTGGCAGGCCAGCGACGGGAAGTGGTACGCCCCGGAGCAGGCTCCCGGCTATGTGCCGCCTCCGCCCCCACCGCCTATGGCAGCGCCGGCGCCGGATCCCTCCCTGGCTGCCCCGGAACCGAAGAAGTCACACCGGGGCAGGTGGATCGCCGTCGGGGTTGTCGCGGTGATCGTGATCATCATCATCGTCGCGTCCAGTTCCAAGAAGTCGAATGACAACAACGCCACAACGGCATCGACCGCTGCCGGCGCAGCAGCCTCGACGACTCCAACGACAGCTCCGGGCACGCCGGGGCTCAACCAAGTTGCCAAGGACGGGGACTTCGCCTTCACGGTGACCAGCGTGCAGTGCGGTGTCACGAACCTGGGAACGGACCCGATCTCGACCACGGCATCGGCCGGCACTCAATGGTGCCTCGCCAACATGTCGGTGACCAACGACAAGAGCGAGTCTCAGGACTTCTTCGCGGACAACCAGAAGGCGATCGATGCCACCGGCAAGAGCCTTTCGGCGGACACTGAGGCCTTGATCTACCTGCCGAACAACGGCACATCCAGCGATTCGACAGTCAACCCTGGCGTCACCATCACGGCGACGGTACCGTTCCAGATCAGCAGCACCGACAGCATCAAGCAGCTCGAGCTCCATGATTCGGCGTTCAGCGGCGGCGTGCTGGTCAACGTGGGCTGATGGCCGAGGTCTACGCATCTAGCGGCTCGCCGCTGCTTGGACTCCTGATCTTCCTCGTCGTCCTGGGCCTGTACTTCCTGCCGACGATCATCGTCGTGGCAAGGAAGAAGCGGGAGATGGGGCCGGTGATCGTGGTCAACATCCTGCTCGGATGGACGTTCATCGGTTGGGTCGTCGCACTCGCAATGTCATTCGGGGACAACCAGACGGTCACCATCCACAATCATGCGGTTCCCCAACAGCCGATGGCCTACGGCTACGCCGTGCAATCCGCCAATCCACCCGGGTGGTTCCCCGATCCGTCGGATCCGCGCTTGCTCCGCTGGTGGGACGGAGCCCGATGGACGGATTCGACCTCACCTAGACCCTGATCGTCGGCGCAGATACCGGCGCTGACCTGGGCGTATCCCACAGGATCGCCCAGGAGGTCCGCAATCGATCGCCCTGGCACCTGGGTGCGCAAGATTGCCGCCCTCCGGTTTTTCCCTTGACTTACGTCCTGGGGTTGTGTATCCTGGTCACATGGTAAAGGATATGGACAAGGGGGAGCGGCCCGGACGGGAACTCCCAAAGGACTACCGAGAGGTGGCGACGGAGCTGGTCGACAATCAGGGCTGGCGGTACAGCACCCGGAACGGCAACTACCCGGCCCTCTACCCGCCGGACCGGTCGCAGTCACCAGTGGTGCTGGCCAGAACGCCGAGCGACCAGCGGGCGTTCCGCAACTTCGTCTCGTTGGTTCGTCAGCGCGGTGGGCAGTGGCCCCCGCCAAGGAAGGGGAAGTGACCATGAAGGAATGGAGCGTGCAGATCGAGGCCTTCGCCCCGAAGGACAAGCGGGGAAGTCTCGATCCCGACGACAACAGGGTCGGGGATCTCCTCGACGCCTTGGCAGAGTGGGGCGCCGTGGCGTCTGTCGGCCTGACCGAGTGGGCGGTTCGGCTCACGGTCGAAGCAGACTCGATTGGGAAGGCCGTCAGCCAGGCCCAGGCCATCGTCTTGGACGAGGTGCACCGCTGCCGCTGGCCGGCCTGGGAGGTCGAGCGTATCGAGGCGATCGAGGCTGACCGCCTGGGCGCGCAGCTCGAAGTCTCCAACTTCCCGGACATCGTGGGCCCGGGCGAAGCAGCGGAGATCCTCGGAGTGAGCCGTCAGAGGGTGCACGAGCTGCGTTCGACAGGCCAGTTCCCTCGGCCCATGGTGGAGCTCGGTATCGGGGCCGTCTGGCTGCGGGCCACGATCGAGTCGTTCGGCGAACACCGGGCCCGCAAGCCCGGCCGGCGCCCGAAGACCGTGGTCGACGCCGCCAACCAGATCCTCGTCCTCGAGGAGATCAAGCGGGATGCCGGCGGCGAGCTGGCCCCGGATCAGGAGGCATTCTGGGTTGAGATGATGTCGATCCTTCAGGAGAAGATGACCGTCTCCGAGGCGTCTCAGCTCCTGAACCGGCCGACGGCCTGGGTGTTCGACGAGTTCATGAGGCTGCCCCAGGAGATGCCCGCAGCCGACTGACTTCGATACCACCCTGGTCAGAGCGGCGCGGCTGGTCCACCTGCGCCACCTGCACTACCCGCAACTTTTCGTGAGACCTGCACTCCGGCAGGCCGCGCAATGCCGTATCTACGCGTGGGGCCGACCATATGCCCAGGTCAGCCGCCGGGCCGCACTTGCCATGGACGCGAAGAAACTTGCGTGAGAGCTCGAAGAAGGTGACTTCTGGCCCTGCCGCCAACATGGGTACGCCCAGCTACCTTCCGGCACATGAACCCGACGGATCAACGCGTGTACCTCGAGGGCGGCAGTTTCGACGGCCAGACAGCATCTGCGCCGAGGTTCCCTGAGGCGCTGACCATCAGAGTCGTCGATGGCGAGCACACTTGGTCGGGACGTTCGAGTACCTTGCCGGCGTCAACAGAGTGGCTGGGGGCGAGGAGATACTGCCCGTGATGAAGTTCTGTCGCAGCAACGAGGTCAGCTGACAGGGTCTTCGGGCTTGAGCGCTACGGTTGGCCCGTGAAGCCTCAGGCCGTGCTCTTGCGACGACGTCTACAGAGCAGTGACCTCCAAGGGCGATCGATGACGCCCTCGGTGGACGTCTCCAGGTGGCACGTCGTCGCTGAAGGGGGCTTCTGGACACGCTGTGGGCGTCGGCTTCGCGGCAGCCTGCCTCGCCGGCCTTGGGATGCCGTGCCGGCGGCGCAGAAGTGCAGGTCCTGCCTCCGAGGATCCTCAGTTCCGCATGGAGGCATCAGCAACTCCTAGCCCATACATTTGCCGGCCTGCTACTCGTGTACAAGGCTGGCGACAGGGCGGCGATCCCTGATGGAGGCTTGAGCGCCGAACGCCGGCGGCACAGCCTCCATGCCTGTTGCGTCAACGCCAGTTGCTGCCGTAGCTTCGATGTGGTCGCCTCGGGGAGCGGGTTCCGCCACCTGCACTGATCCGAGATCCGGCCGCCCTCTCCTCCCGCCAGGAGATGGGCGCGTCCGCACAATGGACGCAGGGCTCATCGACAACGGCACGACCGTGACAGACTTGTGACATGGCGAGGCGAACTCATCAGTGATGAATCCAGGCGGCAGGTTTCCTCCGATGGGCCAGTTCCCGGGGTTCGCTCAACACGGGCATCACATAGCCAGCACAGGGTTTGCCTGGAGCACTTTCTGGCAGGCGGTCGCCGCCGTGGCGGCCCTGACGGCTCTCGTCGGAGGCGCGGTTGTTGCCTACTTCTTTGGGAGGAAGGCGACCACTGACCTCGAAGCGAAGTTGTACGAGACTCCCGGAGGACTGATCGTCGCAGTGCGGCCTTCGGTCACCGCCGTCGGATTCAGAGCCTTCCGATTTCATACTCAGACTTCGAGCGTGACGGTGGTACCCCAGCGAATGGTGGCTGGGAAGGCTGTTGACACACCCGAGATGTTGCAGACACTTCCGTCGGCGTTCGGACCGCGGATGGCTATGGGAGGAGAGACGATTTCAACATCCGTCATCTTCCCTGTTCATCCTCCGGGTGAAGACGTCATCGGCTGGAAGGTGGATTTCCATGTGGTTCGAAAGCACCGATTCGGCCGCGGCAAGAGCTGGGATGACCGAGTGTTCGTTCCCGCGTCCCCCGATTCTCATGGGTAGCCTGGGGTGATGGCGCAAGAACCCGCGAACAATCAACAGGTCTCTGATCCGGAGATTCGTGAGGCTGCGGTGGGTGAACCTCCCCCCACCGAGTTCTCTGCGACGCTTCCTCCGGTCAGTCCGCAGCCCGCCGCTCCAGCTGATGACAGCGGCTCCGGCGGGGAGCAGCAGAGCGACGGATAGGTCTGACCTCAGCCCGAAACTCAGCCGTGGCTGGCAAACGCTCGACCTGGACTTCCAAGAAAACGGCTGAGGTTGGCCCTTGCCCTACAAAATGCCCTACAACTCTCGCCGTTAGCAGTCGTCGGGTGGCGCCTGATGCCTTCGTTATCCCAGGTCAGAACGTCGGGAGGCGTCTGCCGTCTACCTATTCGTCCCCTTGATTCGCATTCACACGGCTGAGGTCGGAGGTTCGAGTCCTCTAGCGCCCACTCGGAAAGTCCCTGGCAGCAGCGCTGCCGGGGACTTTTTGCGTCCGTGGGCTACTCATCCATCGCGCGTTTATCGCGCGGTCTGAGGAGCTCTCCGACCAGTTCGGCTGCCTTCCGGTCGAGTCCCGAGTCGCCCGGGCGTAGATCCCGAGGGTGGTCTGAGGTGACGAGTGGCCGAGACGCACCTGGGCCGTCCTGACGTCGACCCCGGCCGTGATCAGCGCCGTGGCAACGTGCGACCGGAAATCGGGGAATCGGAGTCCAGGGAGACCTACTTGGCGACAGGCGGGTCGCCAGGTCCGGATCCGCCAGTTCGTGTACGACAACGGTCCACCGACTCGTCTCCTCAGGAAGTCTCGGGCCGCGTTGGCCTGGGTCTCGTCGGTGGTCAGGCCCGGCGGACGTAATCACACCGGAACTCATTCGGGTACTTGAATCGGTAATCCGTCGGGCACCCCTTCCCATGGACCAAGGCTCGGGATTGTGTGCACGATGGGGCGGGCCATTCTCGGCGAGGTCTCTTACCGCCCAACGCCAACCGAGCCGCCACCAGAAAAATGGGGATGAAAATGGGGCGAATGCGGGCCCTGACCTCAACAGTGATCGTCCATTAGGGCTGCAGACCTTCTTACTGATTAGATCTTGACACGAGCTTGACGGCGCAGGGTTCCGATCTAAGTAGTCCGAGTATTCCTTCATATACCCGACTCTGGGTCGTGTGCGCCCGCAACGACATCGCTTTCGGGGGGAGTGGATTCGTATGTGGGCGGAGTCGGATACGGCTTCTCGTCACCTCTCCGATGAGAATAACTAGCAGATATCAAAATATTGATTAAGTACACGAGCGCGATCAGACTGGAGGCTAGTAACAGCCAGAATTCGGTAACGCCGCCAATGCCAATGGCAATTGCGATGACGGGAACAAGTGCGGCGAGCATCACTCCTGCCATGTGCCTTCTGAATCTGGTGGCGACGAACCGTGTCATTTCATGTTCATCGGGTCGAATGGTCACGCCCAATGCGATTGTAAGTGCTCCGAGAAGCAGGGCGGTAACCGGTTCAGCGCTCGACTCTTTCACCCAAGTGACATGGAAGAGACCCGGCCATCCAGTGGCCCTCCACCCGAGCGTGAACGTGTAAATGAACATGATGATAACGGTAAGCAGGGCGAGATTCTGACCTGGACGTATCAATCCGTGATAGCGCGGGCGAAGTACAAGCATCAGCCTGCTGTCAACAATTAGACTGTTCTTCTCCTCCAGCAGCCGGTGGGCGAAATAGAAGTGGCTGGAATCGCGGTGAACGTCGTCATCTGCAATTTGTACTACGCAGGGAGATACTTGACCGTCATCGTCTGCAGACTCCGCAACGACGATTAGATTCGAATCATCTATGTACGTATTTGGCGAGCATGAAACACTCACGTGAAGACTCTGGCACATCGTCTGAGACGCCGGTATCTCAATTGCTACGTCTTCGGTGCGTCTGGGTCGATTCCATATTGAGGATTCAGTGTCGATAGCAACTGGATGCGACCCGGATACCGACCAGCCTGTCCGGCAGCTCTCGTACATTGATGCGTACCTAGCCGCTTCCGCACTAAAGGTATAGGACGATATGCCGGGGATCACCTCCGAATGGCGCTCAATCAATCGCAATAACCCGGGATGCAGGTCCCATCCGGCTCGGCCACCAAATACCTCAGTTATCAACGGAGTAACGATGATTAGATAGTTTCTCCGAAATGGCCTAAAGCCGCTCAACGCTTTCATATATTGAGGAGCATCTTCGGGAAAGTTCTCATCATCGTCATCAATTGGAGAGTCTCGATTGAGAAAGTCGAGGAGTTCATGGAAGCGTTCAATTAGCTGCTTCTGGCGGCTGGCTACGGAGCCATAAGCGTGTCCGTCGAGAGATACCCGCGCGAATGCGGCAGCCAATAGCCGACGTTCCTTTGAACGAG
>Ga0265327_10000606_pt1 | contig 59529 bp, 51 predicted proteins | sample 41621metaG_FD_202089 | JGI IMG/M metagenome (GOLD analysis project Ga0265327, IMG submission 202089) | Rhizosphere microbial communities from Carex aquatilis grown in University of Washington, Seatle, WA, United States - 4-16-21 metaG | ecosystem: Host-associated > Plants > Roots > Rhizosphere... | reverse complement strand
AAGAGCGGCTGTAAATATTACACCAGGCTTAATCCGCATCTCTGTTGGGTTGGAACATGTAGATGATATATTGGAAGATATTTTGGGGGCGCTGGAGAAATGCTGATTTAAATTTTCTTCATTGTTATTTTTAGCAAAACACAATTAATGCCCAACAATGGTATGCCGTACAAGTGAGAGACACAACGATCAAGCCATGGAAAACTAAAGTTCGTCTTAAAAGCCAAAAATGTAGCGCATTTTTATTGTGCTTCATCCTTCCATTCCTCTTCCAAAATACTCATCTCTACCAAACTCCACCACTGGTTCTTAAACAACAAACAGTCCCTGCTGATGCCTTCAACGGTTAAGCCTGCTTTTTTATAACAACTGATGGCGGCTTTATTAAAATCGTAAGCACCTAAATCTATACGGTGTAGTTGCAATATTTCGAAACCAATTTTTAAAACAGCGTTTACCATTTGGCGGCAATAACCTTTGCCCTGATGCGCAGGTGCAACCAGCACACGGCTGATACGTGCCGATTTATTTTTTTTACTAATGCCACCCAAAGAAATATGCCCAACTGTTTCTCCGGTTTGAACATCAACTGCTTTATAAATAAATGCTGTGGAATTTTTAATATCATTTACATCTTCGATATACCATTCCATACTGGATTTAGTAAGCGGAAAACTAAACAATGAACCCGACCAGTTCATTAAAGTTTCTTCGTCGGCCACCCATTGCATTAATTGTTCAAAATCTTCAGTTGTAAAATATGCTAATTGGATCATGCTTGTGTATTAGGCGTGCAAGGTAATCTACACAAGACAATAAAAGTATTTCTTAACTGAATTAATTAATGGTCATTCAGCGGCAAGCCTCTTTTTTGAAACTCCACCCAATTCAAATATTCAGGAGCTACACGATGTTCTTCCATAGTGATGCAATCATCAACAGGGCAAACCAGTTGGCAAAGATTGCACCCTACACATTCTTCTTCTTTAATAGTGTAAGTGTTGTAAGGTTTTCCGTATTGCAAATCGATGGATTGATGAGAAGTATCTTCACAAGCGATATAACACAAACCGCAATGCACGCATTTATCCTGGTTTATTTTTGCGATGTGATGATAATTGATATCTAAATCTTCCCAGTGTGTTATAGTATCAACTGATTTTCCAATAAAATCTTCCGGTGTATTAAAACCTTTTTCATCCATCCAGTTATTCAATCCTTCGCACATATCTTCAATAATTCTAAAACCATGTGTCATTGCAGCCGTACACACTTGCACGTTAGTTGCGCCCAATAACATAAATTCTACCGCATCTTTCCAGGTGCTTATACCGCCAATACCACTTATAGGAACAGTTTTGGTTAAAGAATCTTGCGCAATAGTGGTCAGCATTTTTAATGCAATAGGTTTTACTGCAGGGCCGCAGTAGCCGCCAAAAACACTCTTTCCCGCCACATAAGGATTGGGTACTAATGTATTTAAATCTACACCCGTTACAGATTGAATGGTGTTGATCAAAGACAATGCATTGGTGCCTGCTTTTACCACCGACCTCCCTGTTGGTACAACCGAATGTACATTAGGTGTAAGCTTTGTTATAACAGGAATCGTCGCTTTTTCCATCACCCACTCTACTACCATGCAGGCAATTTCAGGGTCTTGCCCAACAGCAGCGCCCATGCCACGTTCGGTCATCCCATGCGGACAGCCGAAATTTAATTCCAAACCATGTGCGCCGGTATCTTCTACTTTTTTTATTAATTCGTGCCAGCTGTTTTTATCATTGTCTGCCATTAAAGAAATTACCATCGCTCTGTCGGGAAATAATTTTATACATTCTGTAATCTCTTTTAAATTTATTTCCAGCGGCCTATCGCTTATCAATTCAATATTATTAAAGCCCATTACTCTCTGTCCGCCATAATCCACCGCTGAATATCTTGAAGAAACATTTTTAACCTGGCTGCCCAAAGTTTTCCAAACTACACCGCCCCAGCCTGCTTCAAAAGCACGCAACACATTTATTTTTTTATCTGTAGGCGGCGCGCTCGCCAACCAAAAAGGATTGGGAGATTTTATGCCAAGGAAGTTCGAAGTGATGTTAGCCATGTCATATTGATTTAGAAAAAATGTATATCCATTTTCCCATCAAGAATTCTAAAGTATTTTTTTTGTAAATAATTGGGATCATAGATTTAGGTAATTTAAAATAGCTTTCGCTCCATTTTTACCAGCCTGCACAGCATCCACTACTTCCCTTCCCCCATTAACTGCATCACCACCGGCAAATACGCCTTTAATATTTGTTGCACAATTATCAATTAAAATCTTGCCTTTAAAATTCATTAATCCATTATCCATTATTAATTTTTCAAATGGCATTTGCCCTGCGGCTTTAATTACCATATCAACATCTAAAGAAAATGTTTCTCCGGTTTCAACGGGGCTTCTTCTGCCACTTGCATCTGGTTCGCCCAATTGCATTACGTTACAAATAATTTCCGTTACTTTATTATTTACCCCTTTCAATTCTTTAGGAGCAGCAAGCCAAATTATTTTGCAGCCATCCAGCATGGCAATATCCAATTCGTGTTGTGTGCAAGGCATCTCTTCCTGAGTTCGCCTATACAACATCGTTACTTCTTTTGCGCCCAGGCGTTTGGCTTGCGTTGCTGCATCAATCGCCGTCATGCCCATGCCAATCACTGCCACCTTATCACCTACAGCAATTTTATCAAAATCGTCGCTGCGTAAATCGTAAATAAATTTTATCGCATCTTCTACACCTTCCATTTCTTCTCCGGGAATATCCAATTGCCTTGCCAAACCAATCCCTAAACCTAAAAAAACAGCATCATATTTTTTTTGCAATTCATCTATTGAAATATCTTTTCCCAATTCCTGGTTGTATCTAATATCAATACCTCCAATGGATAAAATGTAATTGACTTCATCTTCGCAAAATTGTGGTGTTACTTTATAAGCCGCAATACCATAAGTCATTAATCCGCCGCCTTTACTTTCTTTTTCATAAATTGTAACTTCAATACCTTCTCTTGATAATACATGAGCGCAACTTAAACCAGCAGGCCCAGCACCAACAATAGCCACCTTTTTGTTTATAGATTTTTTTCTTTCAAACAATTGCCATTTGTTTTCCATTGCTTTTTCTGTGCTGTAGCGTTGCAGTTTTGCAATAGGAATAGGTGGCTCGTCCATCAAATTAAAAACACAACTACCTTCGCATAATTTTTCTACGGGGCAAACTTTACTGCAACCGGCACCCATAATGTTGGATAAAAAAATGGTGTATGCGCTGCCTTTAATATTGTCGGTAACAATTTGTTTAATAAATTTCGGAACATTAATTCCTGTTGGGCAACTTTTAATGCAAGGTGCATCATAACAAAATAAACAACGATTAGCTTCTACCAATGCCGCATTGTGCGTTTCAAATGGCGGATGAATATCGCTGAAATTTTCGGCGTATTGTTGCGGTGATAATTTATTATTTGTAATCATCTTTTAAAATTTATTTTTCACGCAAAGACGCTAAGAAAATAAGGCGCAAAGACTATCTTATGTTTTTCATTGCTTCTTATTTTGTTTTGCGTGAAAACTACAACTCAGTCAACTTCCCATAAGTCTCAGGCCTCCTGTCTCTAAAAAATTGCCATACACTTCTTACTTCTTCAATCATATCCAAATCAAATTCGCTTATCAACAATTCATCTTTGTCTTCGCTTGCTTGCGCAAAAATTTGCCCTCGTGGGTCAACAAAATAACTGCTGCCGTAAAACTTGCCGAGGTTCCATGGTTTTTCTTCACCTACTCTATTGATACAACCCATGAAATAGCCATTAGCTGCAGCATGTGCAGGTTGTTCCAGCTTCCATAAATATTGCGATAAGCCTGCAACAGTTGCAGAAGGATTGTAAACGATTTCTGCACCATTCAATCCTAAACATCTTGCACCATCAGGAAAATGGCGATCATAACAAATGTACACGCCAACCTTTGCATACTTAGTTTGAAAAACTGGATAGCCGAGATTGCCTGGTTTAAAGAAAAACTTTTCCCAAAAACCTGATGTATGCGGAATATGATTTTTTCTATACTTGCCTAAATAAGTTCCATCTGCATCAATTACTGCAGCGGTATTATACAACACACCAGCCTGTTCTTTTTCATAAATAGGAACAATGATCACCATCTTATATTTCCTGGCATATTCTGCCATGCGTTCTGTTGTTGGGCCAGGCACGCTTTCAGCACTTTCGTACCATGCTTTATCTTGCCCCGGGCAAAAATAAGGTGTGTTAAAAATTTCTTGCAGGCATAATATCTGCACGCCTTTTTTTCCGGCTTCTTCAATAAGCGGAATATGCTTTTGCACCATCGCTTCTTTAATTTCTGCAATGGTACCTTCGCCTTCTGTTTTTGGTAAAGACATTTGTATTAAACCTGACTTAATAACTCTTGGCATAGTTTCTAATTTTTATTTTTGTCTGAAATAAACTTTATCCAATCAAGCAAATCATTTAATTCCTTAAATCTTGGTGCCGACTTTATTTCTCTTTATAAATTTACCGAATCCTTTTTCAATTTTACATTCATTATTTTCAATTGCAACAGTTCCTCTCAACAAAACAGTTTTCACTTTACCCGTTACTTCCCAACCTTCGTAGCCACTGTAATCTACATTCATGTGATGCGTTTTTGCAGAAAGCGTATGTTTTTCGTTGGCATCAAAAATTACAATGTCTGCATCGCTGCCAACAGCAATGGTTCCCTTGCGTGGAAACATACCAAATATTTTTGCAGGATTGGAGCAAGCCACTTCCACATATTTATTTAAAGTAATTTTATTTTTTGCAACACCCTCGCTGAATAGTAATTCCATCCTGTTTTCTATTGCAGGATGCCCGTTGGGAATTTTACTAAAATCATCCTTGCCCATTAATTTTTGTTCCCATTTAAATGGACAATGGTCGGTGGCAACAACCTGCACCAAACCTTGATTGATACCGGCCCACAAAGTTTGCTGGTCTTTCTTTTCTCTCAATGGCGGGCTCATCACCCATTTAGCGCCTTCAAAATTATTTTCATATAGTGATGCATCTAAAAGTAAATATTGAATACAGGTTTCTACAAATATTTTTTGGTTACGCTTGGTGGCATTGCGAACTGCATTCAATGCACCCTCGCAGGTAAGGTGCACAATATAGCCAGGGCAACCGGTGTAATTGCTCATGTCAACAAAACGTTCGCTGGCTTCTGCTTCTGTTACCTCTGGTTGAGAAAGATAATGATACAAGGGTGAGAGTTTTCCTTCGCTTCTATGTTTTTGTGTTAAGTAATCAATCATGTCGCCGTTGGTTGCATGTACATTAATTAAGCCGCCATGTTTTTTTACTTCTTCCATCAAGCCAATCATCTGCCTGTCATCAATCATCAATGCACCTTTGTAAGCCATAAAAGTTTTAAAAGAAGTGATGCCTTCTTTTTCAATAAAATCTTTTATTTCATTTTTTGTATCATCATTAAAATCGGTAACAGCCATGTGAAAACTATAATCACCTACACAATTATCATTGCTTCTTCCCTGCCATTCCTGTAATGCTGCCTTTAAACTGTTGCCTTGTTTTTGCAAAATAAAATCAATAACCATGGTAGTACCACCATACAAAGCTGCTCTTGTTCCGGTTTCATAACTATCCGAAGAAAAAGTGCCCATAAAAGGCATATCCAAATGTACATGCGGATCGATGCCGCCAGGTAAAACCAATTTACCTGTAGCATCAATTTCCTTATCAGCTTTTAAGTTTATGTTTTTGCCAATGGCAGTAATGGTTTCGCCTTCAATAAAAATATCTGCGACATAATTATCTGTAGCTGTGATGATGTTTCCGTTTTTAATTAGAATGCTCATTTCTATTTATTTTATCGCAGAGAAAAGAAGATTTCGAAGAGGCAAATCAATTTTCTTTTCTTAGCGCTTATTATTGTTCATTAATAAAAGATAAACAATTCCACTTACAAAAAAACCAACAAACCATGCATAGCTGTATAAATCAGAAAGCCATGAAGGGAATGCTGTTGCAGAAACTATTTCTATCTGCAATAAAAACCCTGGCACATTTAGTAATATACCAGCTAACAAAGCGATGATGGCTGTTGTATTAAACCCGTTTCTAAAACGATACTGTCCATTTTGTTTATACAAATCATCTACCTGTAAAGTTTGTTTTCTTACAAAATAATAATCTGCAATCATTATTCCTCCAATAGGGCCCAACAAACTGGAGTAACCAATCAGCCATGTAAAAATATACCCGCTGGGGTCTTCTGCCAGTTTCCATGGAAAAATAAGCAAGCCCAAAATACCTGTTATAAATCCGCCTGTTTTAAAATTAATTTTATTAGGTGCCAGGTTAGAAAAATCATTTGCAGGGCTCACAATATTTGCAGCAATATTTGTTGCCAATGTGGATATGGCGATTGCAATCATTGCAAAGCTCACAATTAGTTTGCTATCAAATTTTCCGGCTAATACCACAGGATCCCAAATGGTAGTACCAAAAACAATGGTAGTTGCAGAAGTTACCACCACACCAACAAAAGCAAAAAACGTCATTGATGTAGGAAGCCCTAATGCTTGTCCGTTAATTTGTGCCTTTTGGCTTTTTGCATATCGTGTAAAATCGGGTATGTTTAAAGATAGTGTTGCCCAGAAGCCAACCATTCCCGTTAGTGCCGGAAAAAAGAATTTAAAAAATTCGCCGCTATTGGTAAATTTTGAGGGCTGGTTTAAAATGGCTCCCAACCCTTTTGCAGCAAAAATTGCCCAGCATAATAATGCCAATGCAGCCAATGGCAAAAAGAATGCTTTGAACACTAATAATTTCCTGATACTTTCTACACCTAAATAAACAATATACATATTCAATAACCAGAAAATAAAAAAGCAAGCGAAAGGAATAAGATTGGGAAATGAATCACTCACCAATGTTTCTGATAAAGAAGGAAACCAAACTCGCAATAAATAATATAATGCTTTACCGCCAATCCATGTTTGAATACCAAACCAGCCGCAGGCAACAATGGCTCTTAATATTGCAGGAATATTAGCGCCCTTTGTTCCAAAGCTTGCTCTTGCAAAAACAGGAAATGGAATACCGTATTTTGCGCCTGCGTGCCCATTCAAAATCATTGGAATCAACACTATAACATTGGCAATAAAAATAGTAAGGATAGATTGCCACCAGTTCATGCCGCCCTCTATTAATGAACTTGCAAGCATGTACGTTGGTATGCATAAGCTCATGCTTATCCAAAGCGCTGCGTAATTCCAAGTACCCCAGGTACGTTTGCCTGAGGGAACTGGTGCAAGGTCTTCATTGATAAGAGATGAAACAGGTATGTTTATGTGCTCTGTCATTAAAATGTTTTTGCAAGAAAATTCACGCAAAGGCGCAAAGGAAATAAGGCGCAAAAAAAATCTCCTTATGTATTTCTTTACCTCTTTGTTTCTTTGCGTGAAAACTAATTTGTGTTCTCGTCTGCAATTTTTATTGCTTCACTTATAATTGCCAATCCTTCGTCAATCTGTTCTTTTGTAACACAAAGTGGGGGCGCAGTAAAAATATAATTCCACCTTACAAAAGTGTACATGCCCAAATCTTTTATTTTTGCAGCTATTTTATTCATCACCGCCATTTCATCTGGCTTGGCATTAAAAGGCGCCATCGGTTCTTTTGTTTTTCTGTTCTTCACTAATTCTATACAACCTAATAAACCTGTATTTCTAAAATCGCCAATTGAAGGATGTTGTTGCTTTAATATTTCTACCTGCTGCTCCATGTATTTTCCCATAGCAACAGTGTTGGCAATAAGATTTTCATCTTCATAAATCTTTAATGTTTCCAATGCAGCAGCACAGCTAACCGGATGTGCTGAATAAGTTAGTCCAAGTGCTAAAACATTATCATCAAATTTTGCAGCAATCTTTTCACTTACCTGCAAACAACCAAATGGTAAATAGCCGCATGTTAATCCTTTCGCCATGGCAATCATATCAGGAATAATATCATGGTTTTGAAAACCAAACCATTTTCCTGTTCTGCCAAATCCACTCATCACTTCATCCATTATCATTAATATGCCATGCTTGTCGCAAATTTCTCTTACAGCTTTTAAATACCCTACCGGATATTTTAAGCAACCCGAAGAGCCGGATTCTCCTTCCAATAAAACTGCTGCAATATTATTTGGCCCTTCGTAAGCAACCAATCTTTCAAATTGCTTAATACTTTCGTTGAGTAAATTTTCTTCTCCATAGTCCCAGCGATATAAATACGGTAAATCGAAATGTACAAAGTTAGGTGCTTGCTGGCTATCGACAGGCAGTTTGCGGGGGTCGCCGCTTGCAGTCATAGCGCCGTTGGAAGAACCGTGATAAGATTGATAACGTGTGATAATTTTATGCCTGCCGGTATATAACCTTGCCAACTTTATGCCGTTTTCAATTGATGTCGCACCGCATAAAGTAAAGAATGATTTGTTCAGATCACCGGGGCAAATTTCTGCTAACTTCTTTCCCAATTCTCCACGGGCTCTGGTAACGCAACTTGGCGTGACATAACTTACTTCCTGCATTTGTTTCATTACGGCTTGCGTTATACGCTGGTTGCCGTGGCCAATGTTTACGTTCATCAAACCAGATGAAAAATCGATGTAGCGTTTATCATCGTAATCATGGAGGTAAACGCCTTCGGCGTATTTTACTGCAATGGGAGTGATATTTTTTTGTTTACTCCATGAAAATAAGGTGTAATCAAGATTATCTTGAATGATTTCTGTTGCTTCGGATAATGTTTTTATTTCTGGCATATAAAATTATTTTTTGTAATAGTTTTAGGCAAAGGTGCTAAGGAAATAAGGCACAAAAGAAATTCTTAAGTTTTACTTTGCCGCTTTGGGAGATAATTAACTCATCCAATTCACCCCTGCTTCCGCATTCCACTTAATTGTGCTTTTCTTCAACTTCGTCCAAAATTCAATTGAACTCTTTCCGGTAATATCTCCCACTCCAAATTTACTTTCATTCCAACCACCAAAACTAAATGGTTCTCTTGGTACCGGCACGCCAACATTTACTCCAATCATTCCGGCACTTGCCCTGTCAATAATATATCTTGCCATACCGCCATTTTGTGTAAATACGCTTGCAGCATTGCCATAAGGATTGGCATTTTCAATAGCCAATGCCTCATCAACCGTATTGGTACGCATGATAGAAATTACGGGGCCAAAAATTTCTTCTGTTGCTACACTCATTGTTGGTGTTACAAAATCAATAACTGTCGGTCCAACATAAGTTCCTTTTTCTTTTCCTGCAACTTTTGTATTTCGGCCGTCCACTAAAATTTTTGCACCGTCTCTTTCTGCTTCACCAATAAAACGTTCAATGCGTTCTTTACTTGCTTTATTAATAACAGCACCCAAATTGTCTCCCGGAATAATCTTTCTTGCTTCATCGCAAATTTTATCAATAATGGCATCTACATTCCCTACACCAATCATGGCACTTGCCGCCATGCAACGCTGGCCTGCACAGCCACTCATGCTGGCTGCAACGTTTTGGGCAGTCATTGCAGGTATGGCATCGGGCAATACCATTAAATGATTTTTTGCGCCTCCCAATGCCAGGCATCTTTTATAATTTGATGTAGCCCTTTGATAAACAATTTTTGCAACTTTTGTGCTGCCGACAAATGATACCGCTTCAATACCGGGATGATCACAAATGGCATTTACAATTTCTACATCACCGTGTACAATATTAAAAACGCCGTCAGGCAAACCGGCTTCTTTTAAAAGTACTGCTAATTTGCCGCAACTAATCGGCACTTTTTCTGATGGTTTGATGATCATGCAATTTCCTAAGGCAATGGCGTTGGGTATTGTCCAGTTAGGCACCATAGATGGAAAATTAAAAGGTACAATTGAAGCTACCACTCCAAGCGCCACATGCTCCGTTCTACATTCTACACCTTTACTTACTTCTAATAATTCACCGGTAATTAATTGTGGCAAGGACGTGGCAAATTCGGTAAGCTCAATACATTTTTCTATTTCAGCAACCGACTCACTATATGTTTTGCCATTTTCTTCACTGCATAATTCTGCCAGCTGTTTCAAATCTCTTTCCAATAAAGTTTTATATCGAAAGAAAACATGTACTCTTTCTTTTATCGGCATTTTGCTCCATGCAGGAAATGCGGCTTTGGCTGCTTTAGCAGCATCATCCAAATCTTTCGCATTAGACATAGGCACGGCAGATAATAAATTGCCGTCAATTGGAGAAATCACTTCCATCGTTCTGGAAGCGGCGCTATCAACAAATTTTCCGTTGATATAATTTTTTAGCGGGGCATATTTCATAGTAGCATTTATTTTATCAAAAATTAATCAAAATAAATGAAACTGCCTTAATTAAAAAGGGCAATGGATTTTAAAGAACCGTCAAAAAACAAAAAAGCTCCTCCATAAAAATGGAAGAGCTTAGATTGTTCTGTCGGGATTGCAAAATGATTATTATGCTCGTAACCCTAAAAGACATTTATAAAATCTATGCGGAAAGCTTTTGAGAGAAGATCACCTGAAACAAATAATTGAGGAAGTCCAGGAAATTGTTAACACTGCTCTAGACCTAAAAGATTAGCGAATATGTTTGGAAAGTGTAAATTGTTTTTTTTAATAGGCTCTTTTTGTGGTGGAGAAACTTATAAAATCACGACAAACTCGCTAAATAATTTTCCACTCTCCGGACACTCGTAAAAGCTCACTTATTGGAGCTTCTACTATTTCAGAAATAACAATCACACTGACTTGGCAGCCGGGAGCCGAAAGATCTGTCATTCTTGTTCTGCTAATTCACCACTCACCATCGCTATCGCCATTGGAAAAAGTATATTATTTTCCAGGTGAACATGCTGATGAAGGTCCGTTTCGAAGGCTTTCAGGGTTTCAAGGCAGACCCTGTGGGTGGTACAGGCATCCTCTGGCGCTGTATAATTATTGGTAAGGTCCCTGATGTCAAATAATAACTGTCCGGCAATATCATGTTCTGTTTCCATCACCGATATTGGGCCAATGATATAAGAAGGAGGAAGCTCTGATTTTTTTTGCTGAGCAGACAGATCAGCAACTTCCCTGATTCTCGGAAAAAGCACCTGTTCTTCTTTCTGCATATGAGGTTCGAGGTCGGCCCTGACAGCATCAAACAGTTCCTGCACCTTATACATTTCCGGGTACTTGGATCCATGCTTGCTGATAATTTTGTCGAGCATGTTGGTGATAACGGGTATCGTTTGTTTTACGTAAAAATGGTGATGCAACAGGATATGTGAAACCAACTGCCCGGCTGTCATTTCAGTGAACGGCATGGACGGTTTTTCCCGCTCTACTGCGTTAAGAATGTCGTTGGCTACTGCAGTCGGATCGATTTTTTTATCGTTGCATGCTTCCAAAAGTGTTCTGCTGCCCCGGCAGCAAAAATCGAGTGAGTATTTTTCCAATACGGGAATTGATTCATGATGTTCGAGAGCAATTTGGGACAGGGCTACTTCTTCTAAATTTTTCATAATTTAATTTTTATCAAAGTTCATATCTAAAATGTTGGCTTTTTATGATTTGACGCATCTTTGAAAAACAGTTGTGATTCCTCAGGAATTTTTTCGACCAATGAGACTACAATTGAATATAAGTACGCCACAGAATAGTATTATGGCCGCAATAAATAATAATTCATTGATGTAGGGAACCATAACATAACTTAATCCAGTAACGCCCTGGAGCATTAGTAATATTTCATTAATAAGTATGCCTGAAAAAAATACCCAGATTCCGATACGAAAATATTTTCGGGCATGCAACACATTCAATGATATGGCATAACCTAATATGAATATGCTGATCACCCCCAACAAAACCAGATGCAGGTATCCTATTACAATAGGCCTGAAGCCAAATGCAAGTTGGCTCAGCGCTGGATGAGTGGAACCCAGTTGCAGTGTTAGTTTTATGGTTAGTGCAATTGCGGAAAGCAAGAGTAAGTGACCAGCCATCTTCGTGAAACTGGCTTTTAAGATCGTTTTATTTTTTAAGATCAGCTTTACCAACATCCCCCATCCCACAAACTGTGCAATGGCTGATGCAATTACTAACCAATAAATAAGCATTGGTATCGGCATCCACAATGCGGATAAAAAATAGGCAGGTATACACGCGAGAAAAAATAGCCAGAAAATGATTTTCAGATTTTTTGTGAACGGAATTATTTTTTCAAGCCTTGATACAAATAGCCCCATTGAAGCAAAAAAGAACCAACCATTATATTGAAAATGTAGAAAATAATATACAGCTGCCAGATACCAGCTTTGATGCATCATCTTACTGGCCATAATATACGCAAGAAAAAAAGGCCCTAACGATGATATCACGCAAAATAGTAAGCCTGCTTTATACCAAAGATGGCTGGCTTTTTTTTGCTGCAAACTATTTAGGTCTTTCCAATATCTCACTGCAAAAAAATAGGAAACGATAATAGATAAAGTGGAAAAGCTTATCGACCCCTGGCCATAGCCTTGTATTGGAAAAAAGAACAGCATGCCATATGCTGTTATGAGGTTGCCATATAAAAGCCAACGATATTTTTTATAGACGGCTTCTCCCCGATAGTGGCTAAGGTACTGTACCAGCAATATCATCAGCACCTGCGTAAGCCATCCTGCAAATGCAAAATGCGAATGACCATGCTGCAAATTTCTTTGATCAATGAACCGAAGCGAAAATGCGATCTTATATCGCAAAACGACTCCCAAAAATGCGATCAGCAATAGGTTGAAAAATGAAATGCGTAACCAAGAGCGTAAAGAAGAGCCCATGCTTTTTTGGGTAAAACTAGGTGACAGCATTTATTTTGATTATGACTACAATCATAAGGGATTAGCGACGCCATATAGTCAACAATAAACCTTACCCTTGTCGATCCTCAACTCGCCCTTTTCGTGCATGTGGCGCATAGAGCGGATCACTGTCTCCACCCGTAAACCGGTCATATCTGCAATCTGTTGCCGCGTCAATTTAAGCTGGTTGCAATCGCAACAGAAATTCTTATGTTCTTTTTTGAAGTATTTTAACAAAGCGCTGATCATGATCTCGGGGTCGTGGCAGGCTAACGATTTTAAAAGTAATATTTTAAACCTTACTTTTTGAGCCAGGAATGTCGTGAACTTTAGATGAATGTCGATATTTTCCCTGATGAGTTGGTCAAAAATTGGTTTGTGCAAACGGATCACCACGCTATCTTCGTTTGCTAGGGCGGAAGCAACGTAAGGTTCATTATCGAATAAAGGCAATTCGCCAAAACACTCACCTGGCTCGACGATACTTTGAGTAAACTCTTTCCCTTCATCGTTGATATTGAGCCACTTCACCTGGCCACTCACCAACTGGTAATAGAAAGAACAGCTCGTTCCTTCTCTGAAAATGGTGTTTCCTCTTGGGATTTTTTTGAATGCGGCACCCCATGCCAATAGCAGGTCAATATCAATCATCATTGGTGATAATTTAAGCGATAAAAGAATGCCTAAAACTAATTATTAACGAGTATTAAGGGATGATCCAAGTCATCGGTAGGAATGATCTTAATCATGTTTAAATCCTTTGCGAATGTAAGCTATGCTTTAAATCCGGCATTCCCTGAAAAGTCAACAGCACGAACCATTTATTTATGATTCAACGCATAATATAACGATTGCAGCTAAAGTAATCTTGTATCCTTAATTTAAAATCAAAAATTTCGAATCATGAAAAAATTAATTGTTACCGGGTTAATCGGCACCATTGTCACTATTGCTCTTTCCTGTGGTGATGCCAATACCAGTTCAGGCACACCCGCGCCATCGGGACCCGCGCAACCTGCAAACGGGAATCCGTCTTACGATCCGCACAGGGGCGAAGGTAAGTTCACCAAGGTAGATGTTGGTTCTACCGTGGATCAATCCATGGCTGATAATGGAAATAAAATTTACGGCGTAAAGTGCCAGGGATGCCACAAACTAACGGAAGAAAAATTAGTGGGCCCAGGTTGGAAGGGTGTAACTACAAGGCACAGTGCAGAGTGGATCATGAATTTTATTACCAACACTGACGAAATGATTACCAAAGATCCAAAAGCGCAGGCAATGTTGGAATTATGTCTGGTGCGAATGCCCAATCAAAACCTTTCCGATGATGATGCAAGGGCACTCTATGAGTTCCAACGCAAGAATGATGGAGCAAAATGATGAGTAGAAGTACAATTTTAACCCTAATAATGTCAATATGAAAAAAATTAAGATGAGCTTCCTCGGTCTGATGGTTGTTGGACTGTTGCTTAACATAAATTCATGTAAACCTAAAAACGCCGGAGACGCCGTGAGTTCAGATGCCGCAGGAAAAGTATATGTGGCACCCGGTCACTATGATGAATTTTACAATTTTGTATCGGGAGGATTCAGCGGACAGATGAGTGTATACGGGTTGCCCAGCGGAAGAATGCTGAAAGTTGTTCCCATCTTTTCTGTTAATCCTGAAAATGGATACGGTTATTCAGAAGAAACAAAGCCGATGTTAAATACATCGCATGGTTTTATTCCCTGGGATGACCAGCATCATTTAGAACTATCTCAAACCAATGGTGAAACTGACGGCCGCTGGATATTTGCTAATGCCAATAATACCCCCCGTGTAGCAAGGGTAAATCTAGCTACTTTCCGTACTGACGAGATCATTGAACTACCGAACAGTGCAGGTAATCATAGTTCTCCATTTATTACAGAGAACACAGAGTATGTAGTGGCGGGCACAAGATTTAGTGTGCCACCTGATGATAAAAATGGCGATGTTCCAATCAATACTTACAAAGAAAACTTTAAAGGAACCATCAGTTTTATTAGTGTTGACAAAACCAGTGGTAGTATGGATATCGCCTTCCAATTACAATGTCCTGCAATAGATTTTGACCTAAGCCATTCCGGGAAAGGCCCATCAAGCGGATGGTTTTTCTTTAGCTGTTATAATACAGAAAAGGCTAACACCTTACTTGAAGTAAATGCCTCAAAGCGTGACAAGGATTTTATCATGGCTGTTAACTGGAAGAAGGCTGAAGAGTATTTTAAAACGGGTAAAGGTAGAAAGCAATCGGTTAAATATGCGCATAATGTGTATAATGAAAAGACACAGACTGCTACATCTGAGATCAAAACGGAAGTAACGGTGTTGGACTCAAAAGAACTAAAAGACATTTGCTATTTTATCCCATGCCCTAAATCCCCCCATGGTTGTGATGTTGATCCAACGGGCGAATACATCGTCGGCAGTGGCAAGCTAGCGGCATTGATCCCTGTTTTTAGTTTCGATAAGATACAAACGGCAATTGCATCAAAGGATTATATCGGCGACTATGATGGAATACCCATAATTAAATACGAATCTGCCTTGTATGGTGAAGTGAAAAAGCCGGGCCTTGGTCCTTTACATACCGAGTTTGACGGAAGAGGTAATGCCATTACGACCATGTTTGTTTCGTCAGAGGTTGTAAAATGGAATATAAAAGATCTAACCATAATTGATCGTCAACCAACATATTATTCACCAGGCCATTTATGTATTCCCGGAGGAGATACCAAAAAGCCAAACGGTAAATATTTGATCGTGTATAATAAGATCACTAAAGATCGATACCTGCCAACAGGACCTGAACTGGCGCAGGCTGCCCAGTTATTTGACATCAGTGGTGACAAGATGAAATTGTTATTAGATTTCCCGACAATTGGTGAGCCTCACTATGCGCAAGCTATTGAAGCGAGCGTTATCAAGGACAGATCAGTTAAATTCTTTAAGATCGAAGGCAATAATAATCCTTATGTGTCCAAAGGAGAAGCAACTACCAAAGTAGTGCGAGAAGGAAACCAAGTACATGTATATATGACAGCCATCCGTTCTCATCTTACACCCGACAATATTGAAGGGATCAAGATGGGTGATGAGGTGTATTTCCATGTAACCAATATCGAACAGGATTGGGATGTGCCGCATGGCTTTGCAATAAAAGGGGCAGGAAATGCTGAGCTATTGATAATGCCCGGCGAAACATGCTCTTTGAAATGGATGCCCGACAGGATAGGAATATTCCCGTTCTATTGTACTGATTTCTGTAGTGCATTGCACCAGGAAATGCAGGGTTACCTCAGAGTATCTGCAGCCGGCAGCAATGTACCAATTAGTTTTAGCACCGGCACTAACATCTCCAAATCAGATAGCACTGCCAAATAAATAATTCAAAATTGTATGTACCCCGCGCTGGCGGTATACATTTTCAACCTTCAAATAATCACAATGAAAAAAATATTAAAACTTATCTCGGCAGCAATAGTTGTAGTAATGATGAGTTGCAATTCTGAAAGTTCGACTCAAAATTCTTCAACTGATAGTGTCACACCAAAAAGCGGACAGGAAGCAGTGAAGGATGATGATTCACAGAAAGACGTTGTGAAAGTGGCCGCTGGTTCTAAAGATCATACAATATTGGTTGCTGCTTTGAAACAAGCTGACCTCATAACCTCCTTATCAAATGCAGGACCGTTTACTGTATTCGCCCCAACAAATGACGCTTTCAATAAACTTCCGGCTGGCACTTTAGATGGCTTAATGAAGGATGATAAAAAAACGGATCTTCAAAATATCTTGCAATACCATGTTACGCTTTCTGCAATGAAGGCGGAAAGTTTTACTGATGGGCAAATATTGGGAATGGTAAATGGTGATAATGTTACTGTTTCTGTAAAAGATGGCAAAGTAACCCTGAATGGAACCACTCATATCGTCGCCTCGATTCCCGCTTCAAATGGAATGATACATATCATCGATGCGGTATTGTTGCCACCGGCGAAGAAATGATAATTGAACTGTTGCAATAGTATCTAAAATCAAAAATAATGAAAAACAGAATGGGCATTCTCAGCAGGACAATGCTTGTGCTATGTGGATTGGCATTGACGGCGGTCTTATTTGTTCCGATGTGGAGAATTGAATTAAACGCTCCTCAATATCCCGAGGGGTTGAAGCTCCTGATCTTTACAAATAAGCTTGGTGGCAATGTGGATATAGTGAACGGGTTGAATCATTATATCGGTATGAAGACCTTACATACGGCAGACTTTTTTGAATTTACTTTGCTGCCCTATATCATCATTTTTTTTATAGCTGCATTTATTTCAACTGCATTGCTAAACAGAAGAAAATGGCTTCATCTTTTATTCTTGCTTTTTGTAAGTTTTGGAATCATCGCTATGGTTGATTTTTGGAGATGGGAATATAATTACGGCCATCATTTAAATCCTGATGCCGCGATCATTGTGCCCGGAATGGCTTACCAGCCTCCGTTGATAGGATATAAACAATTGTTGAATTTTGGGGCTTACTCTGTGCCTGATATGGGAGGCTGGATCTTTGTGGGTGTGGGAGCAATGCTATTATTTTTGGTAGTGTATGAGTGGCGATCCTTGAAAAAATTAAAGCAGAAAGGGATCCCAGTAAAAACTGCGGTTGTAATGATCTCATTGATATGTTTAAACAGCTGTACTACCGGTCCCTACGCACTAAAGATCGGAAAAGATAATTGTTCATTTTGCAAAATGACCATCAGCGATAATCGTTACGGGGGCGAAATTATTTCTCGAAAGGGCAAGGCATATAAATTTGATGACAGCCATTGCCTGCTGTCATTCATGCAATCAAAGGCGATAGAAAAAAAAGATATCTCCGGGGTGTATTTCACAGATTTTGGCGGAGAGCATAAGTTAATAAAGGCAGATAAAGCCTTCCTCCTGGAAAGTGCCGATTTCAAGGGGCCGATGAATGGAAATATGGTAGCGTTTAGCAATGAAGACACTATGAAGAAGCTGGCATTTCAATATAAGGGTGCAGTGGTTACCTGGAAGCAACTTGACCAATGAAAAGGGTTTTAATCATATTAGGCATTACAGTTTGTAGCATTACTGCAAATGCGAGGTCGTTACATGTTGGTTCAAATCAGTTGTATAAAACTATAACTGCAGCAATCATGGTGGCTGCTGGCGGAGATACGATCCTGGTCGATGCAGGGATATACCATGAAAAGAATTTGGAGGTAAATAAAACTATTGTATTAACAGGTATAAACTATCCGGTGCTGGATGGCGAAAAAAAATATGAAATTGTTTCGATAAGAGCGAATGGCGTAGTACTAAATGGGTTTAAGATCATTCATTCTGGTGTTTCGAGTATGGATGATATCGCGGGTGTAAAAATTTATAATCGCAGGGATGTGGTGATAGAGAACAATTTGCTTGATGACACCTTTTTTGGAATTTATGTACAGCAGGGTACCAATTGCACCATCCGAAATAATAAGATCATTGCCTATAATACCGAAGAACAACAAAGTGGCAACGGTATCCATTGCTGGAAGAGTGACAGTATGCGTATAATTGGCAATACCGTTACCGGCCACAGGGATGGTATCTATTTCGAGTTTGTCACCAATTCGATCATTTGGAGAAATACCTCGATAAGAAACATTCGTTATGGTTTGCATTTTATGTTTTCGCAGAATGATACCTATGTCACCAATATTTTTCAGAATAACGGAGCTGGTGTATCGGTGATGTACTCACACGGAATAAAGATGTTCAATAATTATTTCACGGAAAATTGGGGTGACGGTGCGTACGGCTTACTGCTGAAAGAAATAACAGACAGTTATATCGATGGTAATCATTTTCAAAAAAACACTACCGGTATTCATATGGAAGGAGCGAGCAGGATACAGATGCAGAAGAATGTTTTCGAAAACAACGGTTGGGCCATGCAAATCCAGGCCAGTTGCATGGATATTGCGGTAATTAAAAACAATTTTATCGGCAATACTTTCGACGTAGGTACTAATGGCTCTCTTGTGCTCAATACTTTTAATAATAATTATTGGGATAAATATGAAGGATATGATTTGAATAAAGACAAAATTGGCGATATAGCATACCGCCCGGTTAGTTTGTATTCGATGATCGTAGAAAAAAATCCGCCGGCGATGATCTTGTTCAGAAGTTTTATCACATCACTCATGGATAATACCGAGAAGATTGTACCTGGCATTACGCCGCAGAACCTGGTAGATGAGCACCCCATGATGAAACAGCTATTTTAAAATAAGATCATGATCATTGCAAGTAACGTGTCGAAGAAATTTGGAAAGCTCAAAGCGTTAGATAACGTTTCAGTTACCTGTAATAAAGGGGAATGTATTGCATTGATAGGGCCTAATGCCAGCGGAAAAACCACGCTTATTAAGATCATCTTAGGTATGGTAGTGCAGGACAGTGGCTTCATAACATTTAATGGAGATAATATTTTGCATCATTGGCAATACCGTGAGCAGATAGGTTATATGCCCCAGATCGGGCGATATCCTGATAATATGACGATCGGTCATTTATTGGATATGATGAAAGACATTCGGGGCAATAAAGTTACTCTCGATAAAGATTTAGTAGAAGCTTTTGATTTGAAGAACTTGATGCATAAGCGAATGCGTACACTTTCCGGAGGAACGAGACAAAAGATAAGTGCTTCGCTGGCTTTTCTATTCAGCCCAACGGTTCTGATACTAGACGAGCCCACGGCAGGTCTTGATCCTGTTGCTTCTGAAATACTAAAAGAAAAGATCATCACTGAAAAGAGTAAGGGTAAGCTCATCCTGATCACTTCGCATATTTTAAGCGAGCTCGATGACCTGGTAACACAGGTAGTTTATATGCAGGATGGGCAGATCCGGTTTCACAAGAGTATTGAAGAATTGCGTTCGGATACAGGTGAAGAAAAACTGAATAAGGCTATTGCGCAATTCATGAGAAAAAAATAAAACATGAAAAAGATCATAAAATATGTAATGACCGATATCCTGCGCAATAGGATCGTATTGTTGTATACCGTGTTTCTATTCGTTATTTCGTTTAGTATGTTCAGCCTGGAAGACAATACCAGTAAAGGGTTACTGAGTTTGCTAAATATCATTCTCATTATTGTGCCATTGGTGAGTATTATCTTCTCCACTATTTATGTTTACAACAGCGCTGAGTTTGTTGAATTGCTGGTAAGCCAGCCCTTGAAAAGAAGAACCATCTGGCTGAGTTTATTTATCGGACTGAGCGCTTCTCTATCATTCGCTTTTTTTATCGGTGCTGGCATTTCTGTTTTGATCTATCAGGCAAATACTGTTGGCATCATGATGATAACAATGGGCATCTTTCTCAGTATTATTTTTGTCGCGATCGCTATGCTGGCAGCGGTAAAAATGCGGGATAAGGCCAAAGGTATTGGCGCTGCTATCTTGTTGTGGTTGTATTTTTCATTGCTTTTCGATGGGCTAGTCTTGTTTTTATTGTTCCAATTCGCAGACTATCCGCTGGAAAAGCCCATGATCGGCCTAACAGCATTCAACCCTGTTGACCTGGGCCGCATAATGATCCTATTGCAGATGGATGTTTCTGCTCTGATGGGTTATACGGGTGCGATATTTAAAGATTTTTTTGGCACTTATACCGGGGTAATATTTTCATTCGGCGTGATGTGTTTATGGATCCTGATACCCGTTTGGTTATCTACACATAAATTCAATCGCAAAGATCTTTAATCAACTATGAAAAGACATTCTTCATTGGCATCTTTATCCCGTGAACATCACGGAGCCCTGATATTGGCTCAATTGCTCAAAAAAGGAGCGCCGGTATACAAGGGGTTACCTACTGACCCGGAAGGGAAGAGGGATTACGCGATTCGTTTTTACAATGATGAGTTGATAAAACATTTTGATGATGAGGAGCGGATAGTAATTAAAAATATAGAGGGCGTCGACGCGGGTCTTGATAAGATGGCATGCGATATAAAATCTGAGCACACAACATTGCGGGCTCTATTTGCATCAATTAACGATGCTAACGACCTTTCGACTCATCTTGACGATTTGGGTTGGGCGCTGGAACAACATATCCGAAGAGAAGAAAGGGAATTTTTTCCATTGATACAGGAGCTGTGCAGTGAAGAACTGTTGTCGGAAATCGAAAAGGCTTTTGTGGAATAAAAGAAGACGTATGAAAAAAGACATCGAGAATAGGCAGGACATACAGCTACTGGTGAACAGCTTCTACGAAAAAGTAAAACAAGACCCTGAGATCGGTTTTATTTTTAATGATATTGTAAAAGTTAACTGGGAAAAGCATTTGCCGTTGATGTATGATTTTTGGGAGAACACATTATTTTATACAGGTGGTTACACCGGCAACCCAATGGAAATGCACCAACGTTTGCACCAACTTGTTCCATTGACTGCGGAGCACTTTAAACGATGGACGCATTTGTTCACGTCAACTGTTGATGAATTGTTCAATGGTGAAAAGGCGCTACTTGCTAAACAAAGAGCTATCAGCATTTCAACGCTTATGCAGATCAAGATAATACAGTCGTCAGTAACAAACTGATAATTGATTTTATCAAGCGAGACATCAGTCTTCTTTAATTTCTCCTTTTATAATCCTTTATATTTTTATTTCCATCTGGTGTAACCGAATTGGTCGCAATATCAAAATGCATCAAAATTCACTATTATAAAGTTAGCAAAAAATTGAAAGCAATAAGACTTATTTTTAGTTTTCTTTTCAATTGCCTCGATGATTTAACCCTATAAAACGTTGCCGGCATATATTTCGAAAAGCAGTGAAAAACTGTGTATAACATCAATGAATACACTAATGGCTGTAATTTTTTTTCAAAAAATTAATGTTCCTAAAAACCCTATTCACAGCTCATGCCACCATTCCTTCAAATCTCTAACTGCATTTGTATATACTAGCTAAACTTTATTTTCCCTATCAAGTCATTAAAATACATCGGGGACCAGATATTTAAAACGCTGTCATCTTTAATAAACCTTACGATATCTTCTTTTATACTGTCAAAAGAAACTGTATTTATTTTTGTTTTCAACAGGCTCATGAACTCATTTTGTGTAATGGTTGTCTTATCCCAGTCTCCACTATCCCTTGCACGACTGAGCAGGTGATCCAGATTTAGCGGAATGCCTTTTTTTATATACCATTCCATATCGTACCAATCCCTGCCCTTCACCCTGGTTTTCCATTTGCGGAAAAGCAAGGCATGCATTTTTCCCGCAAAAAGATCGGACTGGATGAAGCACTTTACATAAAACGAAAACGGCTTTACCAATAACTTTTCCTCTGTTGAAAAGCCCAGCGGCGGTTCTTTATCTACTTCTAATTTTATTTTTATTGACGGCTGCATATTAAGGCCTTCCTGTGGAATCACTCCTTCCAATACCAACTCTTTCCAGATGGTGTCAGCCTTTAGGAAAGCTGAATCAATATTATTTTGATTTGTTTTATTTTTTTCTTTTACGGTCACCTGCATTCCCGCAGATTCAAACTCCCTAATGACTCCTTCAAGATATGGTTCCAGGGAAAAACCACTATCGGGTGCTAGCAGGGAGAAATCCAGATCTTCAGAGAACCGGTCAAGACCGTAAAAGACGCGCAATGCAGTGCCTCCATAAAAAGCAGCCTTTTCAAAAAAACCGTTTCTCTCTAATCCTGCCAGGGCAATTTCCTGCATAATTTCCCTCAATGCCTGTTCTGCCTCTGCTTTGTTGGCGGGTTTGTATCCATCAAGCCATTCTTTTATCATAAACTTTTCAGTGTTTTAATTAATACTCTTAAACTGCTTTTTTTGGGGGCTTCTGTAATCCAGGCCTCTATTTTTCCAATATTAAGATCACGCAACATCTCTTTATCTATTCTCAGATCATCCAATAACAGATCCCTGGTTTGCTTTATACTACGCAGCAACAGCCCTGACGTTGTTACTATCTTGTCACACAGCGCTTTTTCTGGTGTTGCAATCAAAACATGCTGGCGCGTTGTTAATTCTAGTTGCCTGACACCAAATGCATAATAGGGCAATGTCGTTTTGATATAGCTGAAGCGACCCGCCGGTGTTTTGTACAACGCTGTTTGCCCGGTGGTGACTGAGGTAGTCTCAAACACCCTTTCAGGAATCAATCCCCAATAGGACAATGCACTTTCGAGTGAAATATAGCTTGGCCCCATTAAATGGTTGGCCAGTAAAAATGGTTCCGGTTTCTTGATGTGTGCCTTTTCACCCGGTATATAAAGCCCCCTTCTAACCAGGGTCAGCATGCCTTGTTTTACCAATTCGTTTATCTTGTCATAGGGCCTCTTATAGTCTTTCAAAACAGATAATATCAGCTGTTTTGTTATCGGTTGCTCCGCAAATTCCTTGATCTCATCCATATGTAAAATTTTACACCATTCATCGGATTATTTCCGATGAATGTCCCCAAATATAACAAGTTTATGTCAAATAAAATAGCATTTATCGGATTATTTCCGATGAATAGCCAAAAAATTGACAATATTAAATAACAAAACAAAAAATCACTCTTACAATTTATATTTGTCTGGTAATCAGCTCAAATTTGGGGATTTTAAAGGTATTGGAAAACCTGGCAACACTGCCCCCTCCCGCCACAGCAATTTAGCTGTAAATTCATATAGCAGGAGGGATCAGAAAGCGTGGGTTTTCCACATAACGAGTTCCCTCATTTTTTGTGACTGAGAATGCGCATCAGGATAACTCATTCCATTTCCAGCAGTTCTCAAGAAATTCTCCCTTAATTCGTGATAAACAAGAGATTTTCTATTATTTGTAAAATTTGCAACCACATCAATAAAGGATGTTTCCATATAATACTGACCTGGCCGTATAAGTGTAAATCCCAGCTAAACTGAAAATAATGGATTTTACAAAATATTTCATTGATTTCTATTTTAAGTATTTCGGAATTGCATTTCTTTCCTTTTGATCCATTTCAGGCCCAATATTATAATCAGGAGTTCTGTTATGGTATTCAATTGGATACCACAATTCAAATAAGAGTTACAAAATAATTCGAGTTGGTAATCTCTGTTTAATTTTAATTCTGGTCCATACCTGGAAGTAATTTGAAAGAATGTTTATGTCGAAATAATGTACAAAATTCGACATGAATCTTTTTTCATGATGAATTGCTTGACATTAACCGCTCTTTTGATGAAACTATCTTTCTTGGTTTACAAGCGCAACGCTAAGTTAAATGGGTAAGTAATTTACGCAATATTGGCGGCAATTAAAAACATAATAATTTGATTTACAACTAATTAAATATTTTATTATTTAGAAAACATAATAACCTAATTTTAGCACAACATCATATCTTCTTTCTATTACAGAATAAGAAAAATCCAATATCACCATCCATTTCCGATATGCAAGGCTCTTTGGATTTTTTAAATACGCCTTCCCCTTGTCCTCAATCGAAGGCTTGTCTGCGGGAACAATCTTTGCTTCAACGCATCAAGCAGCCTTTTGTGTTTTTCCGGGTTGTTTTCTTTCAGTATTTTTAGGTTTTCCAATTTCCACCCAATGTTCGGGAAGCGTTCGAAATCATATATTTTCCAGTCAGGCTTTAGGTTTTTCAGGCTCAGCAAAAAATTCCTGTCTGCTTGTGTCAGGGATTCGTGAAGTCCTTTCAACAAAGCTTCCCTTGTCTGCTCATAATCTTCATAGGTGAACACCTCGGCGCTCATCCCTGCAAACTGGGTTTCCATCGCCTGCCGCTGGTCTTTCCAGTTTGGGGCAAGGAGTTCATTGAAGGGTCTCGAGTGTCCAGACAAATATAATAGAAACCCTTCTTTGACGGCCGGTGTTATCCCTTCGTTCTTTAAAAGACAACTCACATCAAACAGGTCCCGTGGATGCTGCCGGTCCAACGCTGCACATATCTTGCTCCCGAATATCTGCCCTAGCGGAAGAATCCTCATGCTTACAAAAGTATCGAACTGCTCCTTTGCCTTTTCGCACAAATTCATCATGATGGGTGCACTTAGGCTGCCCCTTCCTGTCAGGTTCACTTCGACCTTCAGTAGAATCCCTTTCCTGCTGATATAGAGTTTTGAATTTTTTTCCTCATGATTCACCTTCACTTCCGGCAGTATTTTTTTTACATTTTCCGTTATCCTTTGCAGGGCTGCATTGATGTTCGCACGCGAGGTTTCAAAATCCTCCAAGGTCAAATAGGTAAGGTCGATGTCAACCGATAGCCTGGGCATGTTCCGTATGAACATATTTATCGCTGTTCCGCCATGCAATGCAAAGCATTCTTCCCTAGCTATCTCTGGCATGACATCCAGTAAAAGCTGTACTTGTTTTTTATATTCTTCTTTGATCATAGTCCTCTAGTTCTTTCGGTACCGTTACCTGATACTTTGAATTATAAACCCCATTTTTTACGATGCTTCTTTTGCCGCTTCCCAAATCTATTTTTTCAACGTCAAGATATTTGAACCAAGTGTGGTCTGTCTTTTCCGCAAGGTAGAGGAAGAGGCGTTTTACCTTCACCGACCTACATTTTTCCAACAGCCCTTGGACAACATCCGGCCTGATATTGTTCATGCTTTCCATCAAATGAAAGCATTCCATCAGGTCTTGCTCCTCAGGCACAAGATAAAGGCATTCCATGATGGCCCTGGGGGCGCCTGATATCTTTATGGAAAAATTGTTGAATTCCATCGCCCTCAACCCCATGCCTGCGGGTAGGAAGGACGTCATATGATGGTCGACTCTTATCCCCCAATCGTGTTTATTGAACCATCTAGGCAGGGTTTCATTGCTGCCCCCGAAAACCGTTGCAACCTTTGGTGCAAATTGCAGGTAATGGGACATACCCAATAAACTGAGCGCAGTCTTGGCACCGGGGTGTATTGTGCAACCAGCTTCTTGCTGCAGCGCATGGATTGCGCCTTTATAATCCACTTGGTCCCCGCCCCGTATCATCGCCCCCGTACCTATCGATTCCAGCCAATTGCTCTTTCTGTACCGCTTCTGGAGGTCAAGACTGTACCCCTGCTTGACCAACGCAGATGATTGCATCACCGTCCCCAGTGGTTGGGAGCGGAGAAGATGGTTTAATTTTGATATATTTTCGGTACTCATAGTACTAAGATAATAAAAATTTTAAAATGTTTAAAAGAAAAGTTTAAAAATATTTATATTTAGGTACTTATAGTACTTCAATATCCATATTTATAAACTTAATTGGATTTTAAGGCTCAGCTCAAAGCAAATAATGAAATGTTTTATCGCATGCACTTACGCTATTTTGTATCCTGCAGGCAGATAAATATTTCATTACTCAATTCCTTTCATTTTATTATCCAGTAAAATCTTTTGGATATCATCGTAGTCATAAAAGTGTACACCCCCGATTTTGGTATGGGGAATGATGCCGGAAGCTTTAAGGGTCTGCAAAGTCCCGGAGGAGATTTTCAGCATGCGGCGTACTTCATGCGCTTTCATCCATTTTTTTGGTGTGACCGTATTGAGGGATTTTAACGCGATGCTCAATTTTTCAAAAAATTCTTTTTGAAATTGATGCAGATCATCAAGGGTGATTAACTAACTGGCGAAGATTTTGCGTGGATATTCCTCCTCCGCATTTTTTCTGAATGATTTTTCCATAACTCACTATTTTTCTTTTTCACAAATAACATCAGAGATGTGTTTTCTTTTACAAAACTAACAAAAGCTTCTGCAATAAAGCGTTAAAATTAATATCGAAAAACATCTTCTGTTGTTATTTGTCTTGAAAGTTTAATTATTAACTGCAGTAAAAGCCTGGTCATTGTTATCTTTCTTTTTAAATAGTTTTTGTTTTAGCAATTGCATATCATCACCTAATTTCCTTTCAATAACTTTTGCATAAACTTGCGTTGTACTTATTTTGGTATGGCCAAGCATTTTGCTAACTGACTCAATGGGCACGCCGTTGCCCAAAGTAACAGTAGTTGCAAACGTATGGCGTGCCAGGTGGAAAGTGACATTCTTTTCTATGCCGCATTGGTCAGCAATTTCCTTTAAGTATCCATTAAGTTTCTGATTGGACATTTTTGGCAGCAATGTCCCTTCTGACAGGCATTTGATATTCGAAGAGTATTTTTTTATAAGTTCAACAGCTTTGGGAAGAAGTGGAACTTTTACTGATGTACTGGTTTTTGTTCTTTGGGTTATGATCCAATCCTGGTGGTCAATACCTTTAAAGATGTTAGTGGGTTTTAAATTTACTGCATCAATGTAGGAAAGGCCAGTATAACAGCTAAAAATAAAAAGATCCAGTACAGTTTCTAATCGTTCAATCGTGTACTTTTTATTTTCCAGAATTAATAATTCTTTCTCAGTTAGATAGCCTCTCTCAAATTTATTGAACCTTAATTTATACGCCTTGAATGGATCCTTCTCCAGCCATTCATTCTTTAAAGCTACATTCATCATTTTTCTAAACCGCTCCATATGTTTCATCACTCCATTATTGCCGAGTTTCTTTTGGTGGTCAACTGGTTTATAAGTTTTCAAAAAATATTCGAAATCTGTGACAAACTGGTAGTTGATTTTTTCAAGAGAAATATCATTCTTGTTGTATTTCGCTTTTAAATAACGCTCCAGGTATTTTTGTGTGGTAAAATAGTTTTTCATTGTTCCCCAGCTGAGCGCTTCTTTCATATCCACATTATGGTAACTCATTAACCTGGCAAGTGTGAACGCTTCATCTTCTTTACCGAAATATTCCTTTTTGAATGCTTCTGGGATGATTTCCTTTTTTTGAAGGAACACCTCTCTATAACAGGCGACATAGGATCCCCGTAATTGCTCCAGGTAATTGTTCAGGGATTTGCTCTCTGAATTAATAGGCTTGGCCATCCCACGTTGCTCATTCCAAAATGCTTTATCAATTAATTGTTTGGTTGACAATTCAATACTTCTACCGTTTATGGTTAAACGTACATAAACAACACTGTGCGTATCAAAGCCTCTGCCGGCTCTTAGATGAAACAAAACTTTAAAACTGTCTGTACTGATAAACATACTTTATAATTTAATAGTTAAAAATCATATCTAAACCCTTCAATTGTTACCATTCCATTTTTTCAACTACTTATTTTTCAGCTTTTTAAGCCTCAATTCGGGAGTCAAAAAAATAAAATTTTCAAGTGTAACCGAACTGGTAACAGTTGATTTCGTAAAATTTGATATGATTTATGGGGCTAAAATGAAAAAAGCCCGTAAACACAGGGGCTTACGAGCTTCTTTTTAAGGATGAAATCCATTTTGTCGGGATGGCTACCTACAGTTCGAACCTTATATTGAAAGATGTGCTAGAAATATTAAGTTATAAGAGCCTTTATTTTGATCAAACAAACTTGAAGATGGGAGTTATATTATAAAAAATCTCTTAGCCTCAGTTCATGCCAGGTCATTTATTTGATATGGAGTTATTTTCTTTCTTCGCCCCCAAAGGAAAGCCTTTCAGAATCAAGAAAAATATCCAGATCTCGCCCAGGTCATTAAAACAGCGGCATATACATTTTATGTTCCTGGTTTATTTTGAACAATGTTGAGTTGTAAATAAGTTCTCTCGCTATAATGCAATGTATTTTTTGAAAAATATGGAGGCACCGCCATATCAAAATGGCAATGACCATGTCCTACATCGCTTCTTAATAAATCCGCCCGGCTGGCGGCTTCAAATCTCAGTTTTCCCCTACATGAAGAAATGTGAGGACATGGATTAGGCGATATGCAGATAGTTGTAGCAAAGCCTGGCAGATCACCATTTATCAACATTGCGGATAATCGAAATTTTCAAGCAGTTTAAATAAGAGTAATACTTTAAAGCATATTAAAATTGACTGTTGGTTTTGTATTTTAATCCAATTGCCCTTAGTTTGCCTGATCATTAAAATACTGCCAATGGTAACCTTGAAAAAAGAAGTACCCGAAGTTCCTATAAAAAACTCCCCAAAAATAAAATACCAGCGTTAAGCTAAATAGATATATCTCTTATCAGGTTATCTGCCCTGTCAAATTCACTGTTAGATTGCTCCAAATCTTTTGGTCGAAAGCAAATTAAATTTTGCAAAGAAATATTCGGCTGAAAACCGTGTACCGCGATGAAAGATTATTGATTGAACCCAAATATACATGAAGCTAATAAACGGACAGGTGATTTGTCTATTTATATATTTCTTTTGATTCTTAAAAAGCCTGAAGAAATTGCGGCATGAGAGTATATTTCCAATAATAGCCCCCAATATTGTAAGTAGCGCAGTAACCAGGATTTCCCGGATATGCTGTTAAATTCCATACTTGTTTTTATTGAAAAGATTGATGGTTTGAATTACCGCTAAAAAGCTTTGACACTGGTGGTGAATTGGAATTTCGTATACCTGGAACTATTGCCTAAATCCCATTTGAAACATACAAATCTTTTTCTTCAAGCTTTGCATAGATTTGAAAAATATTTTCAATAGCTTTTTTACCTCCAATCTCTACCCTCCAACCCTGTTTTTTAATCTCAGATAAAAATAATTCAGGCGGGCAGCCGCTTTCCCGAACAAACAGCATCATATCGTAAGAAGTTACACCATTACTAAAAGTATCTAAAACAAGCAATTCACCTTTACGAACCATTTGAGCATATTCATTAAAGGCACTGTGACCCACAAATGATAAACGGGATGCCAGGCTATCATAACCATATTTTGTTTTTATAGACCTCTCTGCCCAGTACTCAGCATATCTTGATGAATGATCTATAAAAAGTAAACCTCCTGCAGATAATTTTAACCGCTCTGACCAGTTGACATTGCCAATTACCAGGTCTACACTGGTTGTCGTCCTGGGATGCTGCTGTCTTAAAAGGTTTATGGTGCATTGATATAACAACATCCATCCGCGAACCACCTTTGATAAATTGATGAGCGGGATCTTCCTAAAAAATCCTTTATCCTGCCTACCTAAGCGCCCTAAAAATACAAGATGAATCTCCATGAAACGATCAACTAATAATTGATCCGTTATGTCAGAGTGAATAGACGAAACCCATTGCGCAGCGGTTAAATCATTATACAGAAAAAGAAATTTATCCCTTTCTATGGTAAAGACAGCATTATTAATCATGGCTATTAAAAATTTATCATGACCATCCTCTCCAACCCCAATCACGAACTACGGACAGCATATCGGCATCCACCAGGCCAAGCTCTGTAATAATTTCGGCCGGCAACCCGGTGCCGGTGGAGGGAACAACTGATAACATTTTTCTTGTAGTTGCAGAAACATCATTGAGTTCGCCAGCAATTTTCAATTGATCCAATGCGTTTGGTGCAAACACCGGAACTGTTATAACTCTATTGTTTCCTTTATTTACATTGAATGCCGGTATGTGACCAGATGCTGAAACAATATGAATCGTGGCGGTAGTCATAGCTGTACGTGCTTCTTTAGGCTCACCAGCTTCTAAAATCCAGCATGAAATATTATTACCTTGAACTATGATGTCCAAACTCTTTACCTGATTATCAGATTCATAATCAAAGAGTACACCAATTGAGTATACATTTCCAATTCTGAATATTGAGACATGTTGTACGCTTGCTTCTATCTTTTTCATTTTTACTTTTTTTTTGTTTTTTAAAGAATTAATTTATGAAGAAGTATATTATATTAAAACGCTAACTTTTATTAATTAAACTAACGCCACTTAAATATAAATAAAAATACGATAGTTAAAATATTTTCTGCGAATAAGCCCAATATATATATTTATTCTTGAATTTGACATCGGCCCTAATCGGGGAATATACATTTGCATCCCATCACGCCAGATCCTGTCATCCTCCATTTTGCCTGCTGCCCCGGAACCGGGCAGTGGACATTTATACATTGCGGGTCGTTCAGCCCGAGTTCACCGCCCACGGCAGGCCTTACACGCATTTCAGTGAGAAACAGGTCCCCGAGGCCGTGCTGCTGCATCAGCTTGTGCAGGTCCTTGCGGAATGCAGGCAATTTGCCATTTATTTCATCCAGCTTCTTTTTGTTGAACTTTGACATTTTTATTGATTTACGGTTAATTTGATGATGTCCGAGTAGCCGTTGCCGTCGATGGTGGCCCTGATGAGGACCTGGTCGCCGATATTCAACTGCGGTGCGCTGAACAGCACCATCACCAGTGAATTGCCGTCCGAACTGTTCTGCATCAGGCGGAAACCATTGGCTACATTGTTACCATTCGCCGTGGCGGTGAAGGTGACCTTTGCCTTCAGCGATACCTTTTTGTTGCCCGCACTCCTCAGGGTGCCGATTATAGTATCCGTGTTCAAGAAATTCGAGGCGATGCCAAGCGAGGAACTTTCCAGTTTTATCGTTGCCGGATCAACCTGGTTCACTTTCACAGAATCCTTCAACTGGTAATCGCCGTTGAGTGACAGGGTTTCGGGAGCCGCCGTGATGGTCAGCATGCCTGCAGACATCGGGCCGTTCAACGTTACCGCAGCCACCAGCTTCTGCCCGACATAGGTAGCCGGTACCGTTATCTTCCCGTTTGCGCCACCAGAAAAACTTCCACCTGTGGTCGTAAAGACTACGTTGCGCCTGTCTGCACTCGCCTTGTTATTCAGGGTAACAGTAACCGTAACCGACGAACTCCCGTCGCCGTCTATGGAATGGGTACTGAGCACAAGGTCGGTCAGTACATCGGACGTAGACACCGATTTGCCGCAGCTTCCGAAGAGCAACGCTGCCAATACCACTACAATGATTCGTTTCATATAGTCATTTTTTTAAGGCCATATCTTTGCCGTGAAATCCTTCACCCCCTGCACCAGGTCAACATCAAACGAGGTTGCCACAAAAAAACCGCCGATCACCCTCTTTTCACTCACTAGCGGGTTGTAGTTCGACCGCTTCAACAATGCCAGCCCGGAATTTATCTTGAAGAACCTGCCTATCCGGTAACCACCCCCAAAGAGCAATGCCGAATTATTGAGCAGGTAATCGAACTGGCCCGAAGGCATCGGCCCGATGGTCAATCCAACACATATTGAAAAATGCATCCAGAAATTATTTACCGAGGCCAGTGAATTGGGTGTACCATCACCTGCATCGGGGTAACGCCGGTGGATATATCTGCCCCTTGTATTCCTGTCCACGGGGCGCAGGTAGATGTTCAGCCCATAATAGGGTTTTGGAATATACGCGAGGCCATGGGTCATGTTCCTTGTCAGGATATTCACCATGCCAAAATCCAGGGTCAACTGGTTTCCTCCTGCCGTCTTTATATCTCTGGCCACCGTGGTACCGAGGATCACATCCATATCCATGATGCGGTTGTCCTTTGTCACCGCCTTGTTGATCTCCTTCATACCATCCTGCAGGAACCCCCTGTTCAATTCAAGCCCTTCGGCATACTCCTTCACCATTTTCCTGATTGCAGCAATATCCGATTCGTTGGAAATGGCAAGGCATGCTTCTATCGCATTAGAAAGGGTGTCCAGGAAAGTAATCGATGCCCCAAGGTTTGCAATCCGCACTGCATAATCTGTGGCTTTTGCAGGATCGGCGGTGAGGCCGTATTTTATCGAGAACAACCCGGTAGAAACAGCATCGGCATTGTTGTCCTGGAGGACATCTACCAGCCTTTTCATATCTGGGAACCTTACCCTGTCCCTAATCAATCTCCTGGACACCCTGTTAATGTCCGCCATATCCGGAAGCGGCCTCCTGACCATTGCCGCATCATTGTGAAGGTTGCGATAAGAGACCGAAAGACGCGCACTATAGAACAAGCGGTAGTCGGTAAAATTATCGAACATCAGTGTGTTGATCCCCCACACATCATTTTTCGAGGCCAGCACCGCATCATCAAACTTCTTCCTTGCATCCGCCATGTCCCCCTTGTACAGCGCCTCGTTGATGTCGTAGATGCCCTGCAGCGTTTTGGAACCTGCATCCTGCTTGACGGCAATGTCAAAGATCCTTGACGGCTTCATCGGGGGGAAGGAAATTATCGCCGTATCACCCTGGATCACCCCCGACCGCTTCATGTCTGGTTTCGAATACATGTTGCCGGAAACATTCCTCAGCAATATCCTTTTGTCATGCCTGATATCCGCCCTGTATATATCCACGACCTTAACCTGCGTACCCTTGCGTACCGGTATCCTCAGCGAAAAATGTTTGTCGAAAGGTATACCCGACCCCGTTACCCGCTGGTAGAGGGTATCATAGGCCACGGAGAGCTCGGATTTCTTCACCGTATTGTCCTCCGGCGGTTTCTGGCAAAAACCCGACAATGGCAGAGATATAATTGCAATGATGAAAATTATTCGTATCATTTTGCAGTTTTAGGATTTTCCTTTGTCAATTTGTATGTCGCAGACCCATTCCCACAGTCAAGGGTAACCGAAATGTCCTTCACCTCAAATCCAGGCCCCGCCGGATTTTCCAACGCCCCAAAAACCTTGACCGAACGGTCGCTGAAATAGTTTTCCACCAGGCATTGTGCCCTGCCCTCATTGATCACCACATAATATGGCAGCATGCCTTCCAACTGCAACGTACATACGCCACTGTCATACCCGATCTTATCCCTTGCCGGGTCAAATGTCTGATCATAGAAATCCCTTACGAATGCGGGTACAACGAGCTTGCCAAGGGCATCATCGAGTGCTACTTTTGTATTGGCATCGGCTTCTTCATATTTGAGCTGCTCCTTCCATTTCATCGTGTGCACAGCGACGTAGGCCGACCTTGCCTCCAGCCTGCTTTGCATCCGCCACAAAAGGATGGTGGCGGTGGTGACCTGTTTTGGATCTGTATATCCTGCCAGGGCAGCCCCATTGCCGCCCGCATTCGCCCAGGCAAGGTTCAGCGTGATGCCATCGAGCGAATTGTTGATGGTGAGGCCCTTCATCTCCATTTCAGAACAGACGGTACGTGCAGCATCAGGCAGGTCAGTCGAATCAAATGCCTTTTTGATTCTTATGTTGAGCAGTGCAGTGTCCGACCGGTCGCGGCCCATGTCAGCCACGTATAGAATGTACCTGCCGTCGGGCCAGGTAAAACGTATCTTTCCCGCCAGCACGCCCCTGTCCTTCACTATATGGACAAGTAAGAAAATCCTTGTCCTGGAATCAGTGGAGGTGAAACTGCCCTTCCAGTCACCCGTAAAATCCTGGGCATGGATGTACAAGGGAAACAGCAGGAAAAGGAGCAAAATTTTTCGCATCATCTTTAAGGGTTGTCAGGTAAAAATTCTGGGAACATTTTCTGATAAATTGCCGGTGGCAACCAAAGGGATGGGATAAATGAATTACTAAGATAATATATAAGTTTAAAAGTGCAATAGGTATTTTAACGGTATTATAGGGAGTGATTTTGCGGTTTTTGCGTAATTGGATTGTTAAAAGGGTCTTGTTGTTGAGTATGTAATTCATTGTATTTTGATGCAGTTTGGTTTATATGTAGGTTTTGCGTGCTGTTCCTGTATGAGCCCGAATTGTATTGATCAGAACTGCCCAAGATTAGGCCCGAGGAAATAAAGGCCATGCAGGATATTAACCCAAAAATCGTCTATGAAACGGCGGTACTACATCAAAAACACCATATAAAATTGAAAAACTACACAAACTGTTTCGGTAACCAAGCCAACAATCTGCCAACGGATAAGACCGTGGACGATAAAGCCATTCAAGATATACGGCAAGTGATTTTTATGGAAGGATGTGAAAAAGATATAAAAGAAATGCCGGGTAGTAAAAATTCTACAGAATTTAATTAAAAATAAATATTATTTTCAATCTTAATATACTAGACCCTTTTATTTAATTTACCGATATTAAACTAATGTTGATTCGGTTATTTGGGAATTTCATTAAAGAGAAACGAATGCGCAGACCAACACATATAATCATATTTGTCCATGGCTGGAGTGTCACAAATATTAACACCTATGGGGGATTACCTTACCGCCTGCAGGAAGAAGCTGGCAAATACGGGATAGCAATTGAACTGAAAGAAATTTTTCTTGGTGAATACATCAGTTTTGATGACGAGATAAGGGTTCGTGACGTGGCAAGGGCATTTCAAAAAGCCATCTTTGATAAACTCTCCCCATACGCAGACAGGAAAATCCCGATCATTTGCATCACCCATTCTACAGGAGGCCCGGTAATCCGTGAATGGTGGAATAAATATCATATCGAGAAGGGAACCCGGTGCCCGATCAGCCATCTTATCATGCTTGCTCCCGCAAATTTTGGATCTGGGCTTGCAAAACTCGGAAAAAAGGCAATCAGCAGGTTCATGTCTTTTTTAAAGAATGTGGAACCCGGAACCGGGATTTTGGAATGGCTTGAATTTGGCAGCCAAGAATCATGGCTACTCAATCAAAAATGGATTCAGGAAATGAACCCAGAGAAGATAATAGATAATGAAAACGGACTTTACCCTTTTGTAATTACCGGCGATTATATAGACAGAAGACTTTATGATCCGGCTGTACCCTTTACTTCAGAAATAGGGTCCGACGGTGTAGTAAGGGCTGCTGCTGCAAACCTGAATGCAAGATACGTTTCAATAAGACAATTATTTGATGCCAAAGATGGGTTGTTAGTAAATGAACATTATACGCTCAGTGAGAATACCGCACCAGAAACAGCATTCCTGATTGTCAATCGAAAATCACATTCGGGAGACAATATGGGCATCATGAAAAGTGTAGCATCCGCTTCACCTGACCCGAATGCTGAAACCGTGAAAGCCATCATGAAATGTATACTTATAAAGGACGATATAGGATATAAAAATCTTTGCGATGAATTTAATGAACAAACCCGCTTCAATCAAACCGATGAACGCATAGAGCCCGCTGAATGGCGGAATTACATTACCATGCGAACTAAACCATACATCCATGACCGTTATGCTATGATCATTTTCAGGGTAAAAGATTCCGAAGGGTTTCCTGTTAGTTTTTATGAAGCAATCCTCACAGGAGGAATTGAAGGAAGCTATGAATATTTTCCGGAAGGTTTTATGGGGAAAAAACAAAAGAATGATAACAATCCAGGGGTGCTTACCTATTATTTAAATTACGATTTGTTGCACGGGATGTCCGAAGTAAGGGGTAAGGACAACCAGATTATAAGGCAAGGCAATAAATCAATTGATATGCTTGGCCTCGAAATCTACCCTTACCCGGGTAACGGATTTGTTTTTTATAAACCTTTGAAAATACAACACAGTAAAGAATTCTTTGACCTTTTAATTAAAGAAAACGGGACCGTGATGGTTGATATCACACTGGAAAGAATGGTGAGTGAAAAAACTTTCGAGCTTAACGAGGTTCCAGGTCTGAGTATTTCAAAGGACTTCAGAGACAAGCCCCCAACAAAAAATGCAGTAGAGTAAACATTTAACCTCCTGATTTTGTCAAACAGGATTAAAATAGAAACAAATGCTTCGTAATTTAAAAATCTATTTTCTGTCATCTTTTTTATTTACGTATTCAACAGGTTTTTGCCAGCAAAAGAGATTGGTAAAATTCAAAAAAATCAGTATAACAGGATTATCTCTGCTCATGATAAAGCAACTTTTATAAAGGCCAATACTATAAGCAAGCAAAACCCAAGAGCAGGTATTGCAAAAGTATATCGTACCGATGCATTACCATTAAAAGTGTTTGCGAAAGATGAAATAAGCCTTAGCCCATTTACAGGCTATCATAACAAAAAGAAAGACTTATATTACTACAAAGCAAGAAACAAAGGTGTTGGTGTAAATATTTCCGCACCTTTTTTAAATAAAAAATTTGCTTCATTTTTAAAGGAGTTTGAATACGATAAAAAATATAAGCCAAAATTAAAAGAAGCTTTAACCAAAGGGCTTGAAGTTAAACTCAAAGATAAATTCACAGACATTGACCAAAACGCAAAACGAATAGCTGAATTACAAGGACAAATAGAAAAATTGGAAGAACGTTTTGTTTTAAATGAAATTAATAAAGAACAGTTTGAAAAATTCTCTCAAAAATACCAAGCAGAAAAAAAGAATTTGATTGAAGAAAACAGCAATTGTGGTTTAATCAGTTCGAACCTTGAAAAAGCAGTTATTAAAGGTTTGGATATCGTTGAAAACATCAGTGAAACATGGTGTTCCAGCGATTATTCTATGAAGCAAACATTACAGTATTTAATCTTTCCTGAAGGTATTTTGTATAATAAAAAAACTGACACAGTTCGAACCACAAGAATAAACAGTCTATTTCATTCAATCTATTATCTGGCAAGGATTTCAGCCGAAAATAAAAAGGGCAACCTTTTAAAAGATTACCCTTTTGGTAGTAATGTCGTCCTCCCTGTACAATTTTCGAACTTATTTTTACAAGATTTAAACAGATTAGCTGCTTTAGCAGTGTATTAAAAGTTATTTCTGCTGTAATTATATATAGCGGAAAAATTTTCAATTATTAACTTTTATAGCGTTCCCACCACTACAGTTTACGAATCATTTCCTGAAAGATTTAAAAAGGTTGGCTAATTTATTTGCCATTATTAATGAAGATAATGACAGAAAGTTTTTGTTTTAATTCCAAAAAATTATGAAATAAGAGAGCTAAAAGCTGATATTTATCTGAAGAGACTTATAGTTTACGCCATTATAATTTTCAATCAATAAAGCACTTGCTGCGATGACGACAGATTTTTGATTACTGCCAATGACACGTAATATTAATAAAGGAATATAATTTTCGTGCTGCAAACCTTGACTTTTTTAGTTTTTCCATTTCCCCTACACCAAAACTACAGTCGTTATCGGTGGCGATAACACGAAGTAATGATATGGTATCTATTTAAGCGATCGTGTCCGGTACCTGTTTTACATAGTTGTTGACAACTTCCTCCAATACACCAAAGATCCTGAGTTAAACTTCGTCTGGAATGCAATATTTAAGTATCGCGTAGTGGATGAAACTTTGATTGTATCCCTTAAAGTTTGGCACAAACATAAAATAAGCCATATTGCAGAAATTCAATATTTAAGAGGCTTGATTTATTATTATAAATCTCAATGTGTCCATTTCATCTTATATTTTGTCTAGTCTATACTATTTATGATTACAGAAAATAAAACATATTTTATTTTGCTTATTAGTTATTAGAATGATTGGATTGCTCAAAAAATTCTTATTTGTTATTTTCTGCCAATTTTTATTTTACTGTATTCCTGTCCTGATAAAATATTATCAATAACAGACGCACTGCAATCTTTCGTTCCATTCAATTGAAATACGTCTTATTAATTGTCTTAATAATGTCGAAATATGTTTAATAATTTTGAGCCAAATGTAAAGGCAACGATTACGTTTTTGAAAACACTGAAGGTAAAGGTAAATCGAAGCACTGTCAAGGAAACCCTCATGGGCCATCCGGATTGGCCCAGCCTGCTTTGCATAAGCGATTCGCTCGATAAATGGGGGATACCAAATGCTGCTGGAAAGCTTGAAACTAAAGATATAGACATATTACCTGTTCCTTTTATTGCCTGCACCGTACATCGAAGAAGCCCCTTGTCGGTTGTTACGGCAATGGATGAAAAAAGTGTAACATTTTATTCTAAAGAATACGATAAGTCAGCTGTAGTCCCAATGGATAAATTTCTTGGTGAATGGACCGGCGTCTATTTGATGGCAGAACCAGTGCCGGGTTCAGGAGAAAAGGAATTTATACAGAACAGACAAAAGTCGAGAATTAGGACTACAACAAATTTTCTTGCTATCGCCGTACTTGTCGGACTTTCATTGCTGGGCCTCCATATAAAAGTTAATACCAGTTATTTTCCCATTAATCATGCCGTAATATATTTTCAATACTTTATTTCCCTTGTGGGAACTTTCATTACCATTCTATTGCTTTGGCACGACATTGACAAAAACAATCCTCTGCTTCAAAAAGTCTGTACAGGTTTCAAGAAAGCAAATTGCGATGCCATTCTTACTGGAAAACAAGCCAAGATATTTGATTGGCTAAGTTGGAGTGAAGTAGGATTTTTTTATTTTATAGGAAGTCTTTTCTCGATGTTGTTCGCCAGATATGAATGTTTGTCGCTTTTAGGTTGGTTTAATATCTTGGCATTGCCCTACACTGTTTTTTCAATTACTTATCAATGGAAGATAGCCAGGCAATGGTGCGTTCTTTGCTTGAGCGTACAAGTATTGTTGATACTGGGTGCCTTCAACATCATTTCAAATGATTTATTATTCCCCTTTTCATTCCAAACTTCAGATTTGATTAATATAACGGTATGTTACTTGGTGCCGGTTATTCTGTGGTATGCCTTAAAACCCGCCATTATAGCCTTGGAGCAAACGAAAATAACAAAACGGGAATATCTACGGATCAAATTCAATAACGATACCTTTAGCATGTTGCTCAAAAAACAAAAGGCAATCACAGTTCCCGAAGGATTTTGTATCAGTCTTGGTAATCAGAATGCAACCAATACGATTGTGAAAGTTTGTAATCCTTACTGCAGGCCATGTTCGAAAGCGCATCCCAAAATCGAAAAACTCCTGGCAGAAAATAACAACCTCAAAGTTCAGATAGTATTTTCAACCAACGGGACATCCGAGGATCCGGCTTACGAGCCAGTTGCTCATATTCTAAAAATAGCTTCCGAAAATAACGAACAGCTTACTCGACATGCATTAGATCATTGGTACTTGTCTGAATCTAAGGACTTCCAGGCCTTTTCGGATAAGTACCCCGTGAAAGGAGAAATGAATAAAGAAAACAATCAAATACGAGGAATGGCAGAACTATGCAAGAAATCAGAGATTTTTTTTACACCAACATTTTTTTTGAACGGGCACCAACTTCCTGATACTTATCGTATAGAGGATATACAATATTTTCTTTTGGAATAGTTCCCCAAAGAAAAAGTACGGCGGAACTACACCATGCTGCAGCGCGGTGGCCGTACGGCCAAAGCCTCATGATGCTAAAAGCTGGAGGCAAAAATATTTTTTAACTATTAAATTTAAAAAAATGAAATCAACAAAAATGACCCTTGCCAATCTGCAGGGTAAGGTAAATTAAGTAGGATGGAAATGAAAAATATTATGGCAGGCTCGGGCGGAGACGACGGATGCGCTGCAAATGCATGCGGTGGGCATGGTGCTGGAACGTGCTCAACGACAACAAAGGGCTGCGAATGTAAACTGCAAGGTGATGTAATAGATCCTCAAGGAGTTTGCTAATGATGTCTGGCTCAAGTCATGGAATTATTTTCATGGCTTGAGTTATTTGATAGCCTGATTAAACATTGGTCATACCTTTTAAATAATTAAAATGAATAAACTACTTGCCCTGTGTGTCGGCGCCATGATTCTTTTTACAAAAACCTATTCCCAGGATACAGGCATTAATTTTGAACACCATACTGACTGGCAGGGCGTTCTTGCAAAAGCGAAAAGAGAAAATAAATTTATCTATGTCGATTGCTATACCACTTGGTGTGTACCCTGCAGGAAAATGAGCAACGCCGTTTTTCCTTTAAAGGAAGTTGGGGATTTTTTCAATGAAAATTTCATCAATGTCAGATTGCAATTTGATTCAACCGCTTCGGACGTAGATGACATCAAGATATTGTATCCTACGGCAGCCTTGATAAAAAAGCAGTTTCTTATCAGGGGATATCCAACAAATCTTTTTTTTAATCCAGATGGCCTGCTGGTCAACAAGATACTCGATGCACCGCTGACAGCGGAGAAATTCATTGCATTGGGAAAAGAGGCCTTGGACCCTGAAAAACAATTCTACACCCAGGTACGAAGGTATGACGCTGGTGAAAGGTCGGCTGTTTTTTTAAAGCATTTGATTTTATTGGCAATCTATAATTCCGACTACAGTAACATAGCAGAATACACGAAATCGTATTATTCCACACAACCTGATTTGCTCGGCAGCGAAAATCTTTTTTTGGTGTACAAAACCACTACAAGCGCAAAAGATACCGGCTTTCGTCTGATTCTTGACAACACCAGCAAGTTTGAAACCGTGGTCGATAAGATCAAGCTCCATAACTCCATAACCCATTGGATCATCGATGATGAGTTCTACAATCGTTTCGTAGGGGATTTCAAGAACTGGAATCCTACGCAGTGGGACAGTTGCTTGGTCAAACTCAAGGATAAATACCCGTCGTTCGCACTGGACGCAGTGTTGCTTCAACGACTTTTAGTTTATCAAAGAAAAAAGGAATGGAATAACTATGCCGATGCCGCAGATGCCTTCATAGCGAATAAATCCTGTACACCTGAAGCATTTGATAATTTTGCAAGCACCATCTACTATAACACGATGGATAAAAAACTTTTGACCAGGGCAGCATCGTGGAGCAGGAAATCTTTCATCGGTCACCCTGATATGGATTATTGGTATGTCGAAAACTATGCCGCCATACTCCATAAAATGGGGGCCGATAAAAAAGCGATGCAATGGGCATTGAAGGCTCAGAAAATCTCAATGGATGAAGGGGTTGATAAAAGCTGGGGACAGGAACTCATTGACAGAATAAAGAAAGGCCGTGATGGTGACTGATAACCCATAAGCCTACCTGATTTCAACCCAATCTAATACCAGTAAAGAAATGAACTTTATCCAGACTTTATACTTGAATAAAAACAAGAGCCCTTACACAAATAGCTATGGATGGGTGGCACCGCAATATCACTTGATGAGCTGGGCGCTGAGTTGCCTTCAACTCCATAAATTCTATGGCAAGGCGGAATTGTATGCCAATACTGATGCCGCTGAACTTTTGATTGACCGGTTACAACTACCTTATCATACTGTACATCTAAGTCATGATAACTTTGCTTTGCCTGATGAACATCTTTGGGCCCTCCCTAAAATCTTGACTTACTCTCTCCAAAACCAACCTTTTCTCCATTTAGATGGAGACGTATTTCTCTTTAACCATTTCAACAAAGAACTGCTTGCAAGCGAGCTGATAGCACAAAACCTGGAAGCTGCGAGTGATTACTACCTACGCGCACAAAAAGAGCTCACAACCCATTTCACTTATTTTCCTGAGTGTGTCCGGCGAGACTTTGATGACCCTCAGCCTATACAGGCTGTCAATGCCGGTATCCTGGGTGGCCATAATATTGAATTTATAAGGGAATATACCAGTCTGGCATTCAAATACGTACAACGTAATAGCCATCATCTTAAAAAAATCAATGCGGACCGTTTCAACGTATTTTTTGAACAGCATCTATTCTACAGCTTTGCCAAAGAGAAAAAAGCTGCCATCGGTCTCCTTTTTGAAGATGTCATCACTGATAACGAATACAAATACCTTGGAGACTTTCACGATGCACCATGCTATAAAAATTACCTTCATCTTCTGGGGCATTTCAAAAGGGACGAGTTTACCTGTATTCAAATGGCTGCAAAACTCAGGGAACTGTATCCTGATCAATATTACAGGATTGTCTCACTCTGCAGGCAGGAACGTGTGCCCCTTCCAGTTAGTATCTATAGTATCACTGAAAAACCCAGCTTTGAATGGTTGTTGAATCAAAACCTGCAAGCCAAGGCAATTTACCTTGCAGGAAACCATCGATCAAATATCGAGGCTTATACAAGCAACCAAACAGAATCTTTACTTATTCCTGACTTACAAATATTAAAGGAAAAATACGCTGGAAATTACCTTGCTGAAAATCACTTGGCTGCATTTGAAACCGATTTTGCCATTTTCTCTGGGCACCTTACGGCACGACTTGAAAAAATCGAAACGATATCTACCGCTTACCTATATGGAAGAGACCTTTTTGCGGTTAACTGGTTCTGCAACATTTTTGGCGACCAGGATATTGAAAATAAAATTATAGAGAGATGCGAGATGGTCGACATAATAAGCTCGGTATTTGACTGGGCCGGCATGCTCAATAAATCTCAACGGGTGGGTGTTCAATACTACGATGAATTAGAACTGGCTCCTGGGCATTTTTTCAACTTGGTCGTGCCCGAAACGACTGCACAAAAAATTTCATTGTTCGACATAGATGAGTCGGAAAAATTGTTGCTGGATGCACTCAATGAGCCAATGGCCATTAAAATGCTGCTGCTTAAAATGCAATCTTATGCTGAGGATGATATTCTGGCAAACCATATTGAAACCTATAACGAATTTTTGATTAAGGTCATAAAACAGCTGACCATAAAAAAGGCGATTAAGCCGTTCGAAAAACCACAAACGAATTAATCTTGAAAAAAAACTTCCCTATATACAGACAACTCGATGCAATGGATTGCGGCCCTACCTGCCTACGCATGATCGCAAAATACCATGGGCGTTCAATACCCCTTGATTATTTACGCAATAAATCCCAATATGGAAAAGGCGGCGTCTCATTGCTCGGTCTTGCAGATGCCGCCGAGAGCCTGGGGCTGAAATCGGCGGGTGTAAAACAAACTTTTGATCAGCTGGTTGATGATGCACCATTACCAGCTATCATTCACTGGGAACAATATCATTTTGTTGTGTTGACGCCGGCTTCCACAAAACGCAGACTTGTAATTGCAGACCCTGCAAAAGGGATAATTAAACTGAACAAAGATGATTTTTTGAAAGGCTGGATTTCCACAACAGAAAATCAAACGGGTAAAGGCACGGCATTATTATTGGAAACTACACCTCAGTTCATGACAACCGATTTTTCAGGGGAGGGTGCGATAAGGCCAATGAAAATAGGATGGAATTTTTTATTTGGTTATCTGAATCAACACCGTTCCCATTTTTTCCAAATCTTGCTTGGGCTTATGCTGGGTAGTTTGCTGCAGCTGATTTTTCCATACTTGACACAGAGTATAGTCGATACGGGAATCAATACACAGAATGTAGGTTTCATACAAATCATCTTAGCTGCGCAGCTTATGTTACTTTTTTCACAAACTATTGTTGAATTTATTCGAAGCCGTATATTACTTCATATCAGCACCCGGATAAATATTTCATTACTGTCAGGATTTTGGGCTAAACTTTTAAAGTTACCGCTTCAATTCTTTGATAGCAAACATCCGGGGGACATCATTCAACGTATAGAAGATCACAAGCGCATCGAGAGTTTCCTGACCGGTACGGCACTGAACACTTTCTTCTCTATATTCAATATCATCATTTTCTCATTTGTACTGCTGAAATACAGCCTGAGTATTTTTTTAATTTTTGCAGTCGGCAGTTTAATATATCTGGGATGGATACAATTCTTCCTTCGACACCGCCGCAAATTGGACTATCAAAGATTTTCAATTGCTTCAAAAGAAAACAATGCAACCATGCAATTGGTGTATGGGATGCAGGAGATCAAACTCAACAATGCAGAAAATACCTACCGTTGGACATGGGAAAACCTGCAGGCAGCTTTATTTAAACTTAACTTTAAAAGTTTGTCATTAAGCCAGTACCAACAGGTAGGCGCTTTCTTCATTAACCAAGGTAAAAACATATTGATCACTTTTGTCGTAGCCAAACTGGTAATCACAGGCTCCCTGACCCTAGGAATGATGCTTGCAATACAATATATCATCGGCCAACTGAACAGCCCAGTGGAACAACTGATAGGTTTTGCACAACAGATGCAGGATGCAAAAATATCATTGGAACGGCTAAATGATGTTCACGCATTGGAGGATGAGGAACCTTTGCATAAAAGCTTTAATCACTACCTCCCGGAAGATCACGGTATCACGATTAAGAATCTTTCATTTACGTATCCGGGCGCAGGTAATGAACCTGTTTTAAAAAACATAAACCTTACGATTCCTCAAGGGAAAGTTACCGCAATTGTAGGCATGAGCGGAAGCGGAAAAACAACACTTGTAAAATTGTTATTGAGGTTTTACGAAAATTATCAGGGTGAAATTCGATTAAGCAACATGTTGTTCAGGAACCTAAGCCCTAAATTTTGGAGGAACGTCTGCGGTGCAGTGATGCAGGACTGCTTTATCTTCAACGATAATATCGGTAGAAATATTACTGTCAATGGAGACCATGTCAATAATGAACGGCTAATGGATGCCTGTAGGACCGCCAACATCTTGTCTTTTGTCGAATCTCTGCCGCTTGGGTTTTATACCAGGCTCGGTGCTGAAGGTAACGGTATAAGCGGAGGACAGCGGCAAAGGATAGCTATCGCAAGAGCTGTCTACAAAAACCCCCAATTTATTTTCTTTGATGAAGCGACCAATTCCCTTGATGCCAACAACGAAAAACTGATATTGGAAAACCTGCAAGAATTTTTTAGAAACAAAACCGTAATTGTAGTGGCTCATCGCCTCAGTACAGTAAAAAATGCAGATAAAATCGTGGTGATGGAAAATGGAACAATTGCCGAAGAGGGAACACATGCTGAACTTGCTTCAAAAAAAGGCAAGTATTACGAACTTGTAAAAAATCAATTGGAGCTTGGAAAATGATATTTCAATAAAATCAGAGCCTGTTGTGATTCCCAATCATTTATTTGTGGAACACGGAAATGAAATTGAGGAACTCATATCAAGGCGGCCACCATTCATCGTCCGTCGGGGTACCATGCTATTATTTTTTATCATGTTAGCCACCATCCTCACAAGTTGGCTTATCAGATATCCAGATATCATACTGGCTTCGGCAAAGCTCACCTCTATAAATGCCCCCAAACCGGTAATTACTTTGGTAAACGGGAAATTAATAAAATTAAATGTGCATGAAAATCAGCAGGTGGCCAAGAACGAGGTGCTGGGTTTTATTGAATCAACAGGTAATCATCAGCAGATTATAAATCTGTCTGCTGATCTGCAGGCTGCCAGGATATCGTTAAATAATAAACAACCTGAATTGGTCAATAAATACTTTAACGATTATGCTATGCAGCTTGGGGAACTCCAGACAGCTTATCAAGTTTTTTCCCAGGCATTTCTTTATTTCAAGAATTATTTATCCAACGGGTTTTATCTGCGGAAAAAGAAGATGCTAACAACCGACATGGAAAACCTTCATCGATTACATAGCAGTTTGATGGAACAAAAGGGTCTCAATGAAGAAGACCTCTCTTTATCACAAAAAACATTTGCAGCAAATGAGCTCCTCAAGCATGATAGTGTAATATCCGCCTTCGATTATCGGAACGAACAAAGCAAGCTGATAAGCAAGAAATTGAACATGCCGCAAGTTGCAGTTTCTATCATCACCAATGAAAGCCAGCAAAATGAGAAAAAAAAGGAGATAGAAGAACTGGAAAACACTATATCCCAACAAAAAAACATATTTCTACAGGCGCTAAATACTTTTATAAGTCAAATAGAAGACTGGAAACGGAAATACCTGTTGATAGCACCAATTGAAGGAAAGATTTCTTTTGCTTCATTTATGCAGGAGAATCAGCAATTACAGGCTAACCAAACGATTTGTTTTATCAATCCTGAAAATAGCCGGTATTATGCACAGATTATCATTCCACAAACAAACCTTGGGAAGGTCTATGTTGGGCAACAGGTACTTCTGAGGTTTCCTTCGTATCCATCTGAGGAATATGGTGCGTTGAGCGGCAGAATTGAGTTCATATCTCACATCCCTACGGATAGTGGTTATCTTGCCAGAGTAGTTTTACCTGAAGGCTTAACAACCATCTACAAACATCAGATACTCTACCGTGATGGCTTAACCGCAAATGGAGAGATCATCACCAAGGACATGAGATTACTTGAGCGGATATATTACAGCATTGTAAGAAAAAGCCAATAATCGCCCGAAGAAAAAGCCTTCTTTCTCCTGGACTAGGGAATTAGCTACCTTATGACGCCAATTCTTTCTTATATAAGAGATCTGCTTTCTTCAAGGCAGATTGAACCATCCGATTTTAGAGAAATGAAATCATTATACAGTGCAAAATTAGAAAAGCTTGAAGTCAAATTAAGTATTACAAAAAATGAAGAAGTGAACAAACATGGATTACTTGATAGAGGTATTGATAGTTTGTTGAAATTAGATTCAGTGTATGAAACAGCAGTAAAGTAGAGGGAAATAATAAGTTTGATTTATCCAGAAAAATTAACTTTAGACGGAAGTGAATTTCGAACTACAAGAATCAATGAAGCTATGCAGGTGATATATAGTCTGGATGCAGGTTTGAGCGGAAATAAAAACAGGACAAACCAGAATAATTCCAATTTGTCCTATTTGTCGGGATGGCAAGATGGAAATTTAGCTCGTAATCCCATATCTTTCAATTTGTTATTTTTTCATCGTTATAGCTGTTACCGATTTGGTAACAGTATGAAAACATATCAAAAACTATCAAACAAATATAATTAAAAAAAATTGAGAAAATAAAATTGTTAATAATAGGTTTTACGGGTTAACTATCAGAAACTACTTTTGTCAATTTCTGATTAACATCTAATCCAAACTCACCTTTTAATAAATCTAATTTTCCAATATAATATTCATCTTATTTCTCAATTTACGCTACTTGTATAACGATAATGGCAAATGATTTTTTTCAGAATGTAGAATAATTTGTCAAGAAACCGATTCGATAAAACGGTTTCGGCACGATATTTTAACCTATGGTATATGTTTAAGAAAATAAATTGGAAATATACCGTTGCTTCAGCTTTTATAGCTGCAGTATTATTTTGCATTTGTGCAGTCGTCTATATAAGAATTGCAGACTATACAGCATCGTGGATATTATACGTTGGCAGCCTATTGTTTTTCTTTACCATGGCTGTTATAACTGTAAGAAGGCATACCAAAACGGGAGTGAGTGAGAATAAGTTGGAACGTGCTTTTGCCTCTTTATTAACTTCTGTTACACGGATAATAATATCCGTAATTTTTTGTTTCATATTGCTTTTGATAATGGATAACGGTTTTCTGCTTCCGGAGCATGCTACTAAAATACTGCAGGATGCACCACCCGCTACCATTCAGTCTACCAATGGCGGCCTTGTATTCAAGGTGTTTTTTGCGACAACTGTTTTGTGTTTATTTGGTGGTTCCATTGCAGGAGTCACGCTACCATTTTATACCAATTCCAAAAGTGATAAGACAGACGGCTGACATTATTACTTCCCCATTCTTTTTAAAATGGCCTTCATTTCGGCCATTTCCTTTTTTTGAGATTCAATAATTCCATCGGCAAGTTTTCTTACTTCGGGATCTTTTATGTCGGCGTTTGTGCTGGTGAGTATAGCTGAAGAATGATGGGGTATCATAGCCTTCATGTACTGAACATCACCTATAAAGGTTTGATGGCGCAATCCACAAAAGGACAATATAAAAACAATAAGGGCAAATATCACAATAACCCTGTTGAGCCTTTTGTTTTTATACATGGCTTTCATTCCTATCAGCATGATGAAAGCCATAGGCGATACCATCAATAAAGCCATATAAAATCTGGTGGCACTGATATATATGTCATCCGTATCAAATACATTTAAAAACATCACCGCATACATCACTAGGAATGACACCACCATTGTAAAGGCAAATGTTTTATAGCTATGGGTTTTCATTGCCATCTGTTCGTTTTCCATGTTTATTTTTTTAATGGTAAAATCGGCAATCGTCATAGCCGTGCGTGCCATGCCTTTTCCCGCATCACTAATTGGTATCACAATGTGTGCCTGAAAATTTTGCGGCCCCTCCGTAAAAAAGTATTGCACTTGCAGAAGAACCTCAAAAATATATGTTTTATTAAATTTGTTCGTACAGATCAACCTGTAGCCCTAATATTTCCCTGTATTTATTAAAAAGTTTCGATTTTGAAATAAACCCAATAAATTTTCTATCCTTACTGAGTACTGGTAAATACCAACTATGTGTAGTATCAAACTTTTCCATTACAGTATGCATATCATCATTATGTTGGAGGATACCGGCAGGTTTTTTCATGAGGGATTTAACCGAAACCTTATCGAACTCTTGTGGCTGAAAAAGTTTTTGTTTGATATCGTTTAATTCAATAATCCCTGCAAATCTTCCTTTGCCGTCAACAATTGCAAAAATGTTTTTTTCACTTTGCTTCACGATTTCTACAAGATCTTTTAATTTTTTATCCAAACTGATACTTTCATAATTATCCCGCAACATGTCATCAATACTGATTGATGTAAGGATATTTTTCTCTTTTTTGTGGGTAAATATCTGTCCTTCCAATGCAAGCTTTTTAGTCTCCATGCTAAAGGGCTCATAACTTTTAACGATAAAGAATGAAATGGAGGAAACAATCATCAGTGGAATAAATAGTTCATAGCCATTCGTAATTTCAGCTATTAAAAAGATTGCGGTTAATGGGCAATACATTACTCCGCTCAATACTCCCGCCATCCCCACCAAACTGAAATTCCCCTCGGGTATTTTTATCCACGGAGTGCTGTTCAACAACCTGGAGAAAAAGAATCCCATGTAGGAACCGGCAAATAAGGAAGGTGCAAAGTTTCCGCCGTTTCCACCGCCTCCTATTGTGATACCAGCCGCAACAGGTTTGAATAAAACAATCAGCCCGGTAAAAGCAATCAGAGCCCAGTTATTACCAAGTTTTGAAAACAAACCTGTATTATCTGTAAACGTTTTCAATGATCCATTAGCAACCAGTTTTACACTCCCGTAGCCTTCACCAAATAATGGAGGAAACACAAAATAAATACATAACAATAAAAAACCTCCTGCGGCCGCTTTCAGGTATCCATTCATCTTCCATCCATGTATGCGCTTTTCAGTTTTCTTGAATGCCCTTGCATAGTAAAGAGAAGTAAGCCCTGCAAATATTCCCAGCATGATATAAAACGGCACATTGTCATAATCGAAAGTCTGTTTTAAAACAAAATTGAAGAGGGATGCTTCCTGCAAAATGATTTTGGAACACAATGCGCCTACAACTGACGAAATAATTAATGGAATGAAGTAGCTGACAATTGTTTCGGCCAATAATATTTCAACGGCAAAAATTACCCCGGCTATTGGGGCATTAAAGACCGCAGAAATTCCTGCAGCAGCCCCGCAGCCAATCAATAATGTCCTTTCCTGGTAATTTAAATCGCTTATGCGTGATATGTTGGCACCGATTGCAGAGCCGGTAGCTACAATTGGTGCTTCAAGGCCAACAGATCCGCCTAACCCAACTGTCAGTGAACTGGTAAGTACATGGAGGTAGGTGTGCTGCTTCGGAATAAAAGATGATTTGCGTGCTATTGCCTGCAGTACCATTGCAATGCCTTTTTCAATTTGCCCGCCAAAGAAATGGCGTATAATGAATACCGTTATCACTAATCCTATAGCAGGGAATAAGAGGTATGCAAAATCTGAAATGGGCATTTCTTTGATCCAATGCTGTATATAATGTACCAACGTTTTAAGTAACACTGCCATCAATCCGGAGCAAAGGCCTGTCAGCGTTGCAATTACCATAATGAACTGCATCCTGCTGATCTTTGTGCGTAAAAACTGAATGATGTGCCTGTAGAATACTTTCATTAATAATAAATTTGTTTTTGGACTATTGATGTCCCCAGATTTCCCGATTAATTCCTTCGGTCTTTTTCAAAAATGCTGGCCCAGGCAAACCCCATTAGTTATGGCATTTGCATTCTCACATTTATTCGTTACCCCACAATTTGATGCTGCAGAATAAATACTGCTATACCAGCGCCGAACCCAATCAGTGCCAGCCAACCTATCTTTTTCAGGTACCACATAAAATCAATTTGTTCAATCCCCATTACCGCAACGCCTGCAGCACTTCCTATTATAACTACGCTTCCACCAGTGCCGGTAGTAAGTGCAAGAAATTCCCAAAAATAATGGTCGGTTGGATAGGTATTTAGGTCGTACATACCTTGTGTGGCAGCCACCAATGGCACATTATCAACAATGGCAGATAACAATCCCAGTGCCGTGCCGATTAAATAATTATTTTTAAAAGTACTGTTTAAGAATATTGCCAGTTCTTTTAACATGCCAAAGGATTGAAGTGCCGTTACCGCAAGCAGGATGCCTAAAAAGAAAAGTATGCTTGGGGTATCTATCTTTTGCAAAGCCCTTGCTACGGTAAACCTTTCAGCGATTTCCTGGTCTTTATTTTTATGAACGATTGTGGTAATTACTCCCATTAGCCCCAAAGCAAGCAGCATGCCCATAAAAGGCGGCAAATGGGTAAGCATTTTAAAAACAGGAACAAAAATTAAAAATCCAATACCGCAAAACAAGATGATTTTGCCGTCTTTTTTTTCCTTGTCTGAACAAACAGATGCAGGAATGGCTTCGATTTTTTTTCCACGAAAACGCCACGCAACAAACAAGGCCGGGATTATACATGCGGCAAGGCTCGGTAAAATCAATTGCTTAATTATATTCATTGCGGTTATCTGTTTTCCTATCCAAAGCATGGTTGTAGTCACATCTCCCAATGGAGACCAGGCACCTCCGGCATTGGCAGCAATTATAATCATACCACCAAACCACAACCTGTCCTCTTTTTCATTTAATATTTTTGTACACAGCGAAATCATCACTATGGCGGTAGTAAGGTTATCCAGCAATGAAGAAAGTAAAAAAGTAAGTGCCGTCAATATCAATAACAACTTTGCCTTGCTTTTTGTCTTTATTTTTTGGGTGATGATATCGAAGCCATTATGGGAATCTATCAATTCCACAATCGTCATTGCACCCAGCAGAAAGAAAAGGATGGAAGCTATCTCTCCAATATGGTGGAGTAATTCTTCGGATACATTGTGAGGTGAATCGCTTTGTAAGATATAGATTGTCCAGCAAAGTACACCCGTCGCCAGTGCGGAAGCAGCCTTATTGAGCTTTAACGGATGCTCCAGTGCGATGGCAATATATCCTAAAATAAAAACAATCAAAACGAATATCGTGGCCATATTTTATTTTTTTTTCAGTCAGTATTTTATAGGTTTATAAACCTCAATAATATTGAATACTATTGAAAAATAAGCTTTAGTTCATGCTGTTCCAATCTCACTTTAAGCCATCGTTCCAACGTGTTTTTTTCTCCTGCAGGTAATTTTGCGTCAAGGTCGAGCAGTACAATAGTTACTTGCTTTTTGTTTGAACTATCTGATAATACTACTGATGGTTGTATTATGGCATTCTTTAACAGAGGGTATTGTGCTTTTAACTCTGCATATATCCGTGTACTTAATTTTTGCTGGTTGGTTATGCTATCCAGCTTTGATTGATATATCTTCTCCTGTTTTTCTTTTATTTCCAGGGCTTGTGATAACTGGGTAAGTTGCGGGTCTTCTGCTTTGTTCACGCTTTCAGATAAATAGGCGAACCCCTGTTTGACGTCCAGCGATGCAGTTTTCAAACCATACTTTTGCAACTTACCTTTTAATAAATCAATTTCATCGTTTTTAATTTCTTTGCCACCAAAAACGAGTGTTATCATCCGGGATTTTGCATCAATCTTTTTATTCAACAGATAGTCATTGGTAAAATGCGCTTCATATAAAATAAAGTTATTGGCATTCTTATTAAACCTGTTTTGCTGCACCATATCATATCCAAAATAAAGGCTGGGCAAAAGTGTAAGCAATACAACAACCCATACAATTCGCTGCGCCATTTTTTCGGCCCTTTTATTTTGCTGATGTTTATATGGAAAATGCAGGAACCTCACCATAATAAAAGTTGCCAGCGCAATAAATACAGTGTTGATGATAAAAAGATAAAATGCTCCGATGAAAAATCCAAACTGAAGTGTTGCCAATCCATAACCAGCCGTACAAAGCGGCGGCATCAATGCAGTCGCTATAGCCACGCCAGGAATTACATTTCCTTTTTGTTTGCTTGCAGTGGCTATGATACCCGCAAATCCTCCAAAAAAAGCAATCAATACATCATAGATTGTAGGAGAAGTCCTAGCCAGTATTTCTGAGTGAGCATCATTTAACGGCGACAACAAAAAAAAGATAGTAGAAGTGGTAAGTGCTACACCTGTTGCAATTAAAAAATTATAGATGGACTTACGGAGCAGTACCAAATCATTGATACCCATGCCCAACCCAATCCCCATGATGGGGCCCATCAATGGTGAAATTAGCATGGCACCAATTATTACCGCCGTGGAATTTACATTTAAACCGAGAGAAGCAACAAATATTGCAAAAATTAGTATCCAAAGATTTGTTCCCCTAAATACAACACCATTATCGATGGCTTCTACAACCGTCTGCAGTTTCTCTTTTTCTGCATCAAGCCTAAACTTATTAAAAAAATCTGTCAAAATAGTTATAGGGTTTTACCGGGGCTTGTGAATATAGGCGCTTACTTTCTCCAGGGAATTTCCAACCTTTTCTATTACAGACAATAACTTTTCCGGCCCCACTCCCAAATGTGCACACCACCAGATTAGCTCTCCAAGGTTATTGGTGTTGATAGTGGTCTGATTGGATGGAATCTGCATTTTTAGTTCCTGGCCCATAACATAAAATTGATGATTACTTGTTGTCTGCGAAGTAGAAAAAAGGGAGATTGCTCCCCCCTTTTTAAGGCAACATATAGCAGCGTAATATTTTTGTTCTAAAGATATTTTAATTGCTGCCTTTGCCATCGCTTATCCATTTGCTCAAAATCTTTGTATTCTTTTCTGCTTCTTCATCCTGCGGATTAAGTGCTAACACCTTGTCATAATAGCCCAGTGACGCAGGGTAATTTTTTGTTATTGTCGCTTCGTAAGCTCCAAGATATTGGTAGGCCCTTAACAGGAGCGATTTATTTTTTACTGAATCTTTGGAAGCTACTTCGGCAAGCTTAACATAATGCGGCACTGCCAATCCTTTTTCCATTGTTGTATCCATCAAGGCATTGCTTCTGGCTCTCCAGAGATAGCCATAAACCTGGTCAGGATATTTATCTTCGTAAATGGCAAATACACTGTCTGCCCTTTCGTAATTTTCAGCCCCAAACAATGCAAGCCCCCAATTATAAATATCAAGATTGCTTGGGTGTTCCTTTTTCAAGTAAATATTTTCACGCCACACCGCTTCCCTTTGCCTGTTGCCAACCTCCTTTTGCAGGTCGGCAAGGGTTACCATGTAATTCAATGTTTCTTTTTTATTGCTGTCTGCGGCAAGCGCCTTTCTATACCAGGTAATTGCCTGTGTTTTATCAGGATTTAATTTCTCCAGTAGGTTTGCCTTCAACTCATAATCTTTGGCAACAAAGGCGGTTGGTGATTGCTTTTCAAAGTAGGTGTTAATATTTTCCAATGCCGCCGCCGAATCCTTCAATGCTGCATAACTGTAGGCAATCAATTTATAGATACGGGCTTGAACTTTATCGCCATCCCTTGCAATCAGATTCCTGCTGCTGGCAATTGCCTCTGCATATTTTCTTGACGCATACTGAAGGTCTGTTACCATGTAAGCCTGCGAAGAATCGAAGTCAGAATGTCTTATAAAGGCATTTAAAAGGGTGTCGGCCTTTGCAACGTCCCTAAAATAATAATAGTAATACAGTTCGTATATCGCTGGGGTGTATGCGCTGTCAATCTGAAAAGCTTTTGTAAACCTGTCAATATAAATATCCGTATTATTCTGTGTTTTGTATATCAGGCCTTCCTTATAAACAGGTGCTGCAAAAGAACCATCAAGCGCCAAAGCCTTATTATAATTATCAATGGCATTGGCTCCGTCGATCATTTTGCGATATGCATCACCGTAAGCCAAAAATATTTCTGGATTTTTTTTGTCTTTTTTTTCTGCCTTCTGTAGCAGTTCAATCGCCCATGGCAGATCGCCATTCTTGCTATCGATGTTGGCACGTGCTGCTGCCAATAAAGCCTGGGCATCTTTATACTTGGTTTCATCCAATACTGCTTCCATTTCAGTTTTTGCCTGTGATGTAAGGCCAGAATCAAGCAACATGTGTGCATAGCCTATAAACAATAAAGGATAATCTTTTTTTGAACGCCCCTGTTCCAGGTAAATTTTTACAGCATCTGTTAATATAACGTTGGCAGCCTCTACTTGGCCTTGCTTCAGATACACTTCACCCAGCCAGTAATTGGCATCGGGTGATGCGTTCTCTTTTGCAATGATGGCTTGCAGAACTTGTTTTGCTGATTGATAGCGCTTGTAATAAATATCCTTTTTTGCCTCTTCAATTGTTTGGCCTTTTGTAAAAGTTATTGCAACTAATAGTGCGCCAGTAAAGAAAAATATTTTTTTCATAAAATTCATTTTTATAAATTAAAAATCATGTGGGGTTTACAGTAAGCACGGGAGGGGAGGCATATTTTTGAATGATGTTGCCCAGCAGCGAAGAAAAAATGCCCTTCATCTTGGTTTGGGTGCCTGGATTTACAATAACCAGATCGGCAGACTTATGCGTAGCAAAATGATTTACAGCTTCAGCGATATTTTTGCTATATACTATTTCTTTTTCCACCCTTACGTCACAATTGTCGCCAATCAGTTTATCTGCCTTGGCCATATAATGGTGTACCTTTTCTTCTGTTTTAGAATTTGCTATACCCAACAATTTTATTGTAGTTCCCAAGTGCATGGCCATATATACGCCGTACATCAATTTTCTGACAGGCAAAAAATCTGTAATGGGGATGACGATTGAGTATAGCTTTGTGAGCCTCCTGTTTGAAGGGATGGTTATCACCGGAACGTTGGTTTTTTCTGCAATAGTGTCAGGGTTCAATAGCATTTTCCTTTTCTGCAGCAGGTTACCGGTCTGTCCTACAAGCACAAGGTCAACGCCGTTGTCATTTACAAAATCAATCACCCCTTGGTTCCAAGAACCGTTAACGATGCTGTAGTCCACATGCATGCTGTCTTCGGATAAGGAGTCCACATGTTGGCACAACTTTTCCAATTGAAACTCCATTTCCTTCCGGTTATCATTAAAATCATACCGGAGTATTGGATATCCTTCAGCCGCAGCTATTGCACTGAATGGAGATACAGTAATGACATGGAGCAGGTGCATGCAGCAATCATATCTCCTTGCAAACACAAAAGCCCTTTCTACAACTTCCAAAGATTTGGAAGAAAGATCAACGGGCACCAATATTTTATTGAAAAGTTTTTGCATGATAACTAAATTTTGAATTAAATAGTAATAGTCTCTAAATTTTTATTAAAAGCGGCTACACTGAATCGTTATCACCGTGCCGCTTTTTTCTTTATATACAAATTGTCCTGTAACAATTCTTCAAAAGACGGTTTAGTAATTGATTGGGCCGCTTTATTAATAAGATGATTGTCTTTGCTACAGAATGCAATACCTGTTCCTGATTGTTCCATTATGCAACGGTCGTTGTTATTGGAGCCTATCGCTATGCAATCGGCAACCGGTATTCCATAATTTTCAGCTATGCAAACCAGTGCATTTGTTTTGCAATAATTGTGATCACATTTATTTCCGCCATGATAATAATAATATGCAGGAATGGTTATTTCGCCAGTAGCTATTTCATTGGAGAAATGCAACCTGTTGCCTACGGCAAAATCAAGCCCGAATTTATTTTTAATGTAATGTGCAACAAACTGAAAGCCGTTGGTGAGGATGCCTACAATATGGCCCTGCTCCCTTAATTTTTTAATTACCCGTCCCGTATCTTCAATCAAAGGAATATTGCCAAGTACTTTCAACAAATCGCCTTTAGCCAGGCCAGAAAATAATTTTGCAACGGCTTTAATAAGCACCACTGGATCTTTTTCCGTATTTTTTAATCTTGATACTTCTTCATCAAAAACAAACTTACCGGCGCATGCGTCAATAAAATTCTCCTTTAAAATTGTATTATCCGTTTCAAACACAATCAATTTCCTGTTATTAGTCTTATTTCCAGCCATGAATTGTGATTACATTAAATAAAATAAACACAAGTATCTGCTACCACTTGCAGATACAAGATGAAGCCGGTTGATTAAAGAATGATTAAACAGTTATTAAAAGAGATTAACTCTTTGAAAGGATGTTGGGGAGCTGTATTGTAAACACCGTTTTTTCCCCTGCAGCAGATTCTACCTTTATGCTTCCTTTGTGCAGAAAGAGTATTCTTTTCGTTAAAGTAAGCCCCAAGCCAAATCCTTTTTTCTGTTGGGCGGAGCTGGTACGAAAAAAGGGTTGGAAAATGTTCTGTATATCTGCTTCTGCAATTACATCTCCTTTGTTGGCCACCTGGATAAGTATGTTTTTTTTATCGAAGATTACGGTGATAACGGATTCGTTATTATCTGAGTATTTACAACCATTTTCGATAACATTTTTTAATGCGATGTACAGCAGGTTTACATTGCCAAACACGGTAAAAAGTTTGTCGTCTTCTGGAAAAGTTTCAAACCCAAGCAACGCCATATAACCTGGGTTCTGCTTTTGAACATCTGTTATCACTTTAAACAACACTTCATCCAGTCTTATTTCACTTAAATCGATGCTTCCCTGAGAACCTGCTTTGGCAATATCAAGTAAACTGTGGGTTAATAAATGCAGTTCCTTTATATCTTCGTAAACACTGTCAATCACTTCCCTGTATTCTTCAGCAGTCCTTACATTTTGTTTAGCAACTTCCAATTGGCTGGAAATAGAGGTAAGTGGCGTTGACAATTCATGTGATGCATTTGAAATAAACCTACGCTGCGTAGTAAAAGAATCCTGCAGCCTGTCTATAAAACTATTGAGGGTAACTGCAAGTTGGGTAAGTTCATCCTTAGCTTTATTTACTTTTATGCGTTGCGAAAAATTATTGGTAGTGATAAGGTTTACTTCACCCATTATTTTTTTGATAGGCCGTATCAACGTTTTTGCAAATAAAATTCCAGCGCAAAAAGACAATATTATGGCCGCAAACAATACAATCAATAATATCTTTTTTAATTGCTTTAAATATTCTATCCCATCCAGGTCTGAAGCAGACACCGCAACAACAAAATTATTATGTGCGTCAAGATGATAAACAGAGACTGCTTTTTTGTTACGGTAAAGAAAAGAATATTCACCATCAATTTTTGTTTTATCAATAATATCACGGGAAGGGTAAAGCGAATCTCCTGGCTTATCTGAATAGAAATAAATTCCAGTATAGTTATAATTAATGATGGAAACACTTTTATCAAACAGAGATGCTACCGCTGCTTGATCCATTTTTTTCAATACGTCCAGATTGCCGTCTTTTAGTGCCGAATAAACTTCAGCCGTACTCAACGCCCGGTTTTTCAACCTTGTATGAAAAACGTGTTGCCGTTCCTGTAAGCTGAAAAAATAAATAGAAAAACTGCCTATTGCAAAGATGACACTGACAAGCAGAGCAAATAAAAATGCTATCTTATATTTAATACTCATGCCTAATATTTTTCCTTCATCATATACCCTATACCTGCCTGGGTGTGAATTAGCTTGGGCTCAAAATCACGGTCTATTTTCTTTCTCAAAAAATTGATGTACACGTCAATGATATTGGTTCTCGTATCAAAATTCAAATCCCATACCCTTTCAGTAATATCCGCTCTGGACAATACCCTGTTGCGGTTAAGCATCAAATATTCCAGCAACTGAAATTCTTTGGCGCTTAGAATAATCTCAACTCCGGCACGCCTTACTTCCTTGCTGTCCACATTAAGTTGCAGGTCTGCTACCTTCAATACATTTCCCGCAGGCAATTGCTGGTTCATGGTTCGTTTCAGCAAAGCCCTTATCCTCACAACAAGTTCTTTAAATTCAAAAGGCTTCACCAAATAATCATCGGCGCCAGAGTCAAAACCTTCTATCTTGTCATCGGTGGCGTTTAATGAAGTAAGCATTAAGATGGGAATGTGCTGGTTGCTGTTACGGATTGTCTTGCAGAGTTCGTAGCCGTTTATATTGGGAATGTTAATATCGGTTACAATCATATTGTAAGCCCTGTTTTCAAATAACCTCAATGCGATTGCTCCATCGTAAGCTGTATCTACATGATAGGTAAGTTCCTTTAAACCCTTTGCCAGAGTATCGGCAATCTTCTTCTCGTCTTCTACCAATAGTATTTTAACTTCTTCCATACAAATACAATTTTTACAGTCTTTATGAAGGGTATTTAAAGTTACCCCGAAATATTAAGCTTTGTTTACTTCATACGCAATAATGAACCCAATCATTTAATTTTTTTTTAATGGCCCTTTAATTTGCCAAAGGCTATATTGAAAACTGAAAGGGATACAGCAACTGTATTCTTTAAAACGAGGGTGAATAATCCGTCCTGTACAATTTGGAAATCAAGTGGAAAATCCACGCAAATTGACCCCCATCGGCCAAAACAAACTAACCCCCTTGCGCCATTTCAAACTGACCCCCTGATACCGGCTTAAATTGACCCCCTAAAAAGAGTGATAACAGAACAGTTGTTT
>Ga0265327_10000605_pt1 | contig 59584 bp, 45 predicted proteins | sample 41621metaG_FD_202089 | JGI IMG/M metagenome (GOLD analysis project Ga0265327, IMG submission 202089) | Rhizosphere microbial communities from Carex aquatilis grown in University of Washington, Seatle, WA, United States - 4-16-21 metaG | ecosystem: Host-associated > Plants > Roots > Rhizosphere... | reverse complement strand
CCAAGCCGCGCCGGGGCGTCACTTTTTGGCGGGTGTGGACACCGTGATCGAAACCGCCTTGGTCAAGCGGGCCACCACCGTGTCGCCCGGCTTGACCTCGGCCAGCCGCTTGGCCTGCGGCCCGACGACCACTTTTTGCAATTGGCCCTCCGGCCCTTTCAGCGTCACTTCACGGGTCTTGTAGTCGATGGCCTCGACGGTGGCCTTCACTTCGACCGTGTCAATGGCGGCCACACCGGGCTTGGCGCCCAGCGGGGCGCGCGCCAGCTCCTCGGTGTGCTCGCCTGCGGGCTTTTCCGGGGCGTCGGCGATAAACAGCTCGACCGACTCCAAAAACTCCGCCTTGACCTCGTCGCCGACGCGGATTTGGGCGAAGTTGCGGACTTCCGGCCCGCATTTCACCTTGGCCTCTTTGCCGTCGGGATATTTCAACGTGACCACCCGGCTTTTCTTGTTGACGGCCTTCACGGTGGCGGTGACGGTGACCATGCCAGCCTTCATCTTGCCGGGCCGGTCTTGCGCGGCGGGCTCCTGCGCGACCGGCGCGGGGGCCGGCGGCGCCACAGGCTCTTTGCTTTGGCTGGCGCAGCCTGCGAGCAGCGAGCCCGCGGTGAAAACGGTGATGCCGATAAGCGACCGATATTTGTTCATAAATCCTGCCTTGTTGTAGAGGTTTTGGTTGGGGTTGGGAAAAATTAAAGGGACTGCCAGACATCCCCGCCAAGACAAGCCCCTGGGGCGCGGAAGCCGTCAGGGCATGTATTTGTCGATCTTGTCGCTAAAGCTTTTTTCTTGCGGGCTTAGCGCGAAGGAGCCGGTCGCGCGGCAGTTGACCAGGCGCTTGACGGCCCGCTCGCTCCACACTTTGATGGAGTCTTTCACGTCGTCCCAGGCGTGGTAGTTTCTCGGATCCATCTTGCCGACCCGCTTGTCGGCCGCCGCGTAGAGGCGGTCGCCGCTCAGCGAGTCGAGCACTTCCACCTCGAAGGCGGCGTCGCCGGTGAACAGCGCCTGGCCCTTGCTCTCGGCCCAGACGGTCGCCGCGCCGCTGGCGTAGGGCGCGACGATGGAGGCTTCTTTCATCATCACGTTCGATTTTTCCGCCTCGGTGAGGGCGGCGCGGACGCGCAGGACGCCGGGGCCGGCCGCCTCGACCACCGGGAAGCCCGCCTTGGCGGCGGCCTCGCGCAGCGCCTTCTCAAACTCGCCCGTCAGCATCGCGCGGTCGGCAGGCTCCAGCTTCGCGAACGAAGAGCCGTCGGCCTTGGCCCACAGCGTCACCGGGTCGATCTGGAGGGCTTTGTACTGGCGGCAGTCGGCGCCGGTGTTGGCGTAAATCAGCAGCGGGTCGTCGGCGCTGCCGGCGGCCGGCTTCAACTGGGAATAATCCCCCAAAAAGCCCGAGGCACTGATGCTGCGGGCCTGCTTGGTGCTACCGCAGCCGGCCAGGGCCAGCGCCAGGGACAGGGCCAATACCGGAAAAACCGCCCAGCGCTCATGTTGACGCCTGGATTGAAGCGGGAAACAAGAAAACGGCATCGCAAACCTCCTGACGTTAATTGATTAAAAGCCATGAAAAAACAGCATTTGCGCTTTTGGCCACGGGGGATTATACCGATTGAACCGGCAGGAACAGAAGCGCGGGCCGGTTAAATCACCGGTTCTTTCAGCACCCGCACCTGCAAAGGCTGCGCGCTGTCGAGATGGACGTCGCGCTGCGGGAAGGCCATGACGATCCCGTTCGCAGCCAGGGTTTTGTTGACCATGTGGCGCAGGTCGCTGGCGACCTCGCTCCAGTCCACGCCGGGCTTCAGCTCGACCCAGACATGCAGGGCGAACTGCAAGGCGTCGGCGCCGAAATCCTCGAACAACACTTGCGGCGCGGGCTCCTTTTGCACCAGGCCGTGGCGGTTCGCCGCCTCCCGCAGCAACTCCGCCACTATCGGCGTCGGCGAGCCGTAGGCGACGCCGAGCTTGACGCTGATGCGCACCGAGCGGCTGCTCAAAGTCCAGTTGGTGACGTTCTCCTCGACAAACGTGCTGTTGGGGATCAGCGTTTCGATGCCGTTGGCGTCGCGGATGTGCGAGCTGCGCACGCCGATGTCGACGACCCGCCCCCGGATGCCCGAGACCTCCACCAAATCGCCCGGGCGGAACGGGCGCTCCAGCAACAGCATCAGGCCGCTGATCAGGTTCTTCAGCAGGTTTTGCATGCCGAAGCCGGTGCCGATGGCCAGCGCGCCGCCGGTGAAGGCGAACACCGTCAGCGGAATTTTCACCATCACCAGGCTGGTCGCCACCAGCACCAGGCCCACCAGGAACATCGCCCAGCGCTTGGCGATGCGGGCACTGCCCTGGTCGAGCTTGCCGCGCCTGACCACGGCGCGCTCGATAAGGCCGGACAGCTTGGCCGACAGCCACAGCCCGACGACGAGGATCAGCAGGGCGGTCAACACCTTGCCCAGGGTGACGCTGCGCTTGCCGGTGACCGGCTGGCCCTCCACCTCGATGGTGTCCTCCACCGCGAACAGCTCGAATTGCCAAAGGCCGGCCGCGGCGGCGCGGAATTGCGCCTGCCACTCACGGGCGCGGTCGCGCCAAGGCTCGGCCTGGCTGGTGTCTTCCAAATCCTGCTTCCAACGATCCAACAGCTCCAGATTGGTGTCGAGCCCCCGCAGCATCCGCCGGTAAGTCGCCTCGCGCTCGCCGTACAATGCGCGCAATTGCTGGCGGTGGCTGGCCAAGGCCGTCGAATCGGGATCTAAAGCCTGCTTTTCGATGTCGGCGAGCTGGCCCTCGACCAGGGCGAGGTGCTGGGCCGCGTAATCCTTCATCGGCTGCAATTCCTCACGCATCTTGGTGATCCGCCCATAAGCCACAACCACTTCCTGGGCGTCGCGGCTGGCCGCCTGGGACCAGCGCAATTCCCAGATGTTGCGGCGCGCCTTGACGGCGTCGAGCAGGCGGTTGAGCAGCTGGAATTTGAGGTCGGCGTTTTCCATCCGCTCGCGCTGGAGCTCCGCCTGGTTCTCCAGCCCGGTCAAGGCCGCTAGGTCGCCGCCTTGGGCCAGCGTGGCCTCCCGGCCACGCTTCAAAGCCTCCGCGGCTTCGTCCGAGGCTTTGCGGGTGGCCTCAAAGACCGGCACGGCCGCCTCCAGTTCGGCTTGCAATTGCCCGCGCTCCGCGGCGAGGCTCTTGCGCATCTGCTCCTTGTCGGCGTCGGGGAAGGCCAGCTTGCCGGTGGCCTCGCTCAACTGCCGTCCGGTGAAATCCAGCCGCTGGCGGGTCTCCGACAATTCTTCGTCGTTGAGCTGCCGCTCCACGGCGATGCCTTGCACGCGCCCCTCGGCCATCCGGTTGCGCAGCGCCTCGAAATCGCGCAGCCAGACCAGGCGCGGGCTCGCGTCGGCCTTGCTTTCCAGGCGCTCGTTGGCTTGGCGCAGTTTTTCGTCGGACTCTTTGAGATAGTCTTCGCGGCGCAGCCGCTCCTGATCGATGTAGGTCTGCATTTGCGCCAGCGCCTCGATGTGCGCCTTTTGCGAGACGACCGCCTCGCGCAGCTCGTCCACCACCAGGAAAGAGTAAGGCGGCGGCGTCGCAAAGCCGGTCCAGCCCGCCGCCTCAAGCGCCAGCCGCTGCCGCTTTTCCCGCAGGCTTTGCAGTTTGAGCAGGCTGTCGATCTGGCGCTGGTAGATCCGGATCAATTGCAGGCGCAGCAGCCCGGCCTCGGCCAGCTCCCCTTGGCTGGCCACGTCGGCGGAGACTGGCTGGGCGTCGCGGGCGGCCGCCTGCGCCAAGGCTTCATTGGCCTCGGACAGCTTCTGGCGTAGCTGGCCAAGCTGCGCTTCAACGGGCAGATCCGGCGGAGCGGCAGGCCCGGTGGCGGAAACGGCAGGCCCGCCGGGCAGGAAAGGCAGCTTCGGGGCCGCCTGGACGCAAACCGCGAATCCCAGGGCCGAAACCAGGCAGAGAGTGAGGAGCCAGCGGAGGGCCGGCGAGTCGAAATTCATGTGGATGCCTTGTCAATATTCATATTCGTAAACGACGCCGACGCTGTTCGCCCCGCTGGAACCCGACGCGCCGCTGGCCGGCGCGCCGGTGCCGACCGCGCCTTCCAATTTCAAGCCTTTGGCGATGTCGATCTGCGCCGTGGCCTGGGTGCCGCCGCCGGTGACCGCTTGCTTGGTGCCGATGTAGACGCCGGGGGCGACATAGCGCCCGGCTTCCAGGCTCGCGCCCACGGACAGCCGGTCTAGCCCCAAGGTCTTGCGCACGCTGTCCAACGGGTTGCCCAGCCCCGAGGTCGCGCCGGTCAGCGAGGCCAGGGCGGTGGCGATCTGCGCCAGCTCCAAGGGGCTGAGGCTGGCGGAGGCCCGTCCGAACAGCAACTGCGCCAACACTTCGTCCTGCGGCAGTTCGGGCGTGCTGCTGAGCGTGATCTTGGGCTTGCTGGCGTGGCCGGCCACGCCGAGGTAGGCGGTCACGCCGCGGCCTTCGGTCTTGGCCAGGAAATCCAGCGAGGGGTCGGCCAGGCCGGCGCCGTCGAAGCTGACCTTGCCCTTGCTGAAGACCAGGGACTGCCCGGCCAGGCTGAACTCGCCGCGGCGCAATTCAAAGCCGCCGTCCGGCTGCGGCTTGGCCGCCGTGCCACGCACATGGACGGTGCCGCCCAGTTCGGCGTCCAGCCCGCGTCCGCGCACGAAAATCTGCCCGGGGGCGTCAATGGTCAAGTTCAAAGCGACCTCCTGGGTGTCGGCCGGCGGGGGCGGGACGGACGGGGCGTCGCCCGGGCGGCGCACCTTCAGCACAGCGACGCCGGCGGGCAAATTCTCAGGAATGCGGATCTCGACGCGCCTAAGGCGGATTTTGCCGGCGGCGGCCAGCGCGCCTTGAATCTGGCCTTGGACGGCGAGGTCGGCGTCCAGCTCGGCGGTCAGCCGGTCGCTGGCGAGGGGGCGGGCGTCGCGGGCGGCGAGGGCCAGGCTGACCGGCATGCCTTCAGCCAGCAGATCCAGCTCGCCGGTGGCGGAAACCGTCCCGGGGCCGGCGCGGCCTTGGAGTTTGACCAGGCGGATCTTGCCGCCGGAGGCCTCGGCCAGCGCGGTGATGTCGCCAATATGGGCGCCGGCCGCGTAGTCCTGCGCTTCGCCATGCTCCAGCCGGACACTGCCTTGGATTTTAGGCTCGGACAAGGTGCCGGCCAAGCCGCCGTTCAGCGCGAGCTGGCCGCGCATGCGCCGGCCCGACGCGCCCAGCCAAGCGTCCAGCAACTTCAAATCCAAGCTGCCGTCGGCTTGCAGGTCGAACGGGCCCGCGGCGTCCAGCGGCACCTCGCCGGCCAGCGTGACGTTGATGTCGCGGACGGCGCCCAGCCGGGCGTCGAGGCGGGCGGACGCGCCGGCCAGGTCGGCGGAGGCCGCCAGCCGCAGCGGCGGCAGGCCGCGCGCCGGGCCAGTTTTCATCTGCAGATCCTCGGCCTGCAACTCAATCCGGCCAACCGGCCGGCCAGGCGGGCCGGCCAGTCGCGCGTCCACGCTTAGGTTTCCGCCCGCGGCCAGGCCGGGCACGAAGACCTCGGCCAGGTCGGCGGAAACCCCGCGCAGGCTGGCGTCCAGCTTAAGCCGGGGGGCAAGCTGGCCGGCCACCTCCAGCACCGCCTGCCGCAAACCCAGCCGCAGCCGGTCCACCGCCACGCCGTCTTTGAAATCGACGCGCGCAGGGGCCAGCAGGCGCAAGGTTTCCCCCTTCCAATCCGCCTGCAAGCCGGCCAGGGCCAGTTGCCGGGCCTGGGCGTCGAGGCGGGCGGCGGCGTCCAACTTCAATTCCGCCCCGGCCAGCGCCGGCGCGTGGGCGGCCAGGCGCAAATCCAGCGCCGGCAACGGCCCGGCCAGATCCAGGCGCAAGCCGCCGCCCCACTGGCCCGCCTCGATCCCGTCCAAGCTCAGCCGCCCGTCGAAGACCGGCTTGCGCACCGGATCGGCGACGGTCAAATCCAGGCGGGTCTGCCCGGCCGCCGCCGTCCCGGCCAAGCCGGCCTGGCGGGCGTCAAGCTGGAGCCGCGCCCAAGGCACGCCGCTTTTCAAGCCGGTTTCCAGGCTTGCGTCCAAGGCCCCGGTCAAGGGCTGGCCGGTCAAGGGCCGCAAATCGTCCAGCCGGCCCATGGCCAGCTCGATTTTGCCCAGCGGCAATTCGGCGCCTTTGGGCAGCGTCAAATCCCCCTTCGCCTGGGCGCTCTTCCAACCGGCCCGGGCGATGGACAAGCGCAAGGAGCCGTCCGCCGCCGCCTTGGCGGACAAGGCCAGCTCCAACGGCGAGCCGCCCAGCATGCCGCGCGCCGCCACCTCGCCGGCGGGTTCGCGCGGCAGGCCCTCCAGGCGCAGCTTGGCGCTCAAGGGTCCGCGGGCGAGTTCTTTCGTGGCCAGCTCGCCGTCCAACTCGGCGGAGGCGGTGAACTTGTCCAAAGGGCCTTGCACCCGGCCCGACGCCGCCAGCCGGCCAGACGCGCCCGGCAGCACCGCTGCCAGGTCGTTCAACGCGAGTTTCCAGTCAAATTGGGCGAGCTGGGCGGCGAGCGTGCCGCTGGCCGAGACGGACAGCGCCTTGCCGTCCACCTGGAGCCGCTCCAGCCGCAGGTCTTCGCCGCGCAACACGGCGGCCGCGCCGAGTTTCGCCGCGCCCCCAAGCAAAGCCGGCCAGGGCGCGGCACCGCCGGTGAGCGCCAGGCTTCCGTCCACCGCCAGCCGGGTGGCCCCGTTCTGCTGGGTCAGCGCCACGTTCAGGTTGGTCCTGCCCTGCACATCCTGCCCCCCCAAAGCCGCGTAGGGCCGCAAATCCGGCAAGCCCAGCGCCACATCGAGCTTGAGTTCGCCCGCCGTGAGCGCCTTGCCCTCGGCACTGAGCAAAGGGTGCTTGAGCTTGAAGACCACAGGCCGCTCCGCGGCGTCCAAACGAACGTCGGCCTGGAGGCTGAGCGGCGCGGCTTCCAGCAAGCCCGGCTGGAGGCCAGGTAGCCTGAGCCCTGTGATTTCGCCGCGCAGCCCGGCTTGGCCGGCGTCGCCTTGCAGCTTGAACACCAGGTTGCGAATCGCCGCGCCGGCGGCCTCCAGCCGGTCGACGCGCAATTCGCCCTGGGCGGAGGGGCGGGTGAAGCGGCCTTGGATCTGCGCGTCCAGCGTGACCGACTGCCAAGACAGACCGGGCCGGGGCCGCATCGCCGGGGCCACGACCCTCGCCGCCAGTCCGGCAATGGCTTCATGCTCGATGTCCAACTGGCCGTGGGCCTGGGCTTGGAGCGGGCCGAAATTCAGCTCAAGCCGGGTTTGCAGCGCGGACAGCGGGCCTTCCACCGAAGCGTCCAAAGCCAGCGCGTCGAGTTCTTGTATCCCGGCGAAGGAACCCAGCAAGCCTTGCGCCGGCTCGCGCACCGACAGGCGCGCGCTGACCGTGGCGTCGGCCAGACGGGCTTGCAGGGTGTATGCCCCCTCCCCCTCCAGCCGCCTCAGATTCAGCCAGGCTTCGCCGCGCTCCAACGAAACGAGCAACGCCCGGCCTTCGACGGCGAGGCTGGCGGGCTTGCCGGCGACCGCCTCGGCCAGTTCTAGCCGCGCCACGCGCAGGCTCTCCAGGCGGACGGCAACCGGCAGCGAGGGCCGGCCGGCCGGCCCGGTTTCTTCAGGGGCCGGCGACGGCAGCCGATCCAGCCGGATGCGGGCCGCCTCCAGCCGCTGGACAGACAGCTCCCCCTCCAGCAAAGCCAGCGGCGACCAGTCCAAAGCCAGCTGGTCGATGGCGAGCCAGGCCCCGTTGGCGTCGCGCAGTTCGAGCCGGGCGAGGCGCAGCGCGTCGGGGAAGCGCCCGGACAGGCCCGCCAGGCGGGTTTCGCCCTGGCCTAAATTCGACACCGTCCGCTCGGCCCATTCCCGTCCAGGCTGGGTGTTGGCGGCGACCAACAGCAAGGCCAAGGCCAGCGCGGGCAGCCCCAAAACCAAGCCCGACAGCCATAGCGCCCAGCGGCCTGCCCTGCGCATCAGAATGCCTGCCCCAGGCCGATGTAGACCTCGAACGAGCCGCTATTGGGCTGTTTGTTGACCGGCAGGGCCACGTCCAGCCGGACTGGCCCGAACGCGGTGTAGTAACGGGCGCCCAAGCCGACCCCTGTGCGCCAGATGCCGGTGAACGGCGGCCCGTCGGCGTTGACCTGGCCGACGTCGGCGAAGGCGACCGCGCCATAGCTGTCCAGGAAGCGCTGGCGGAACTCCACCGTGGCGGCCGACATCGACGTGCCGCCCTGCGGCTTGCCGTCGGCGAAGACCGGCCCGATGGACTGGTATTTGTAGCCGCGCACGGTGGCGCTGCCGCCGGCGTAGAAGCGCTTGTCGGGGGGCAGGTCGAACTGGCCGGCGCCTTCCGTGTCGCCGACCATGCCGCGCAGCGCCAGCACGCTGCGGCCCGGCTCGCCCAGGTCGAAATAGGCGGAGCCTGCGACCTGCGCGACGACAAACGTGGAGGTCTTGCCCGCCAAGGGCTGGATCGGCGTCAGCGAGGCGCTGCCGCGGACGCCCTCGGTGGGGTCCAGCAGGCTGTTGCTGCTGTCGTATTTCAAGACCACCGGCAGGCTCAGCAAGGTGTAGTGGCGGACTACGCCTTCCTGGGTGATTTGGGACTGCTCGCCGGCCAGCCCCAGGCTCCCTTCCCAATGGCCGGCGAATTTGCGGTGCAGCGAGGTGTCGAAGGTGATGGCTTTTTGGTCATAGGCGATCAGGCTTTGCTTGATGGCGGCCAGGTTGATCTGCAAAGACTGGCCGCGCTGGTAAAAATCCGGCTTGACGAAGCCTGTCTGCCCTTTGTAACCGATGCCGGTCGTGCTGTTGCCGCCGATCTGCGTGACCGCGGCGGAGAGGTTCAACTGTTCCGCCGCGCCGAGCAGATTGCGGTGCTGCCAGGTGGTGGAGAGGCTTCCGCCCAGGTCGGTGGACCAGGCCGCGCCCAGGCTCGTCGCCCGCTTCGGGCGCTCGTCCACCTCGAAGACGATGGGCAGGCGGCCCTGGCCGTCCACCGCCTCGGCGGCATGGACGCGGACGGAGGAGAAGACGCCTGCCGCGGCCAGATCCTGGCGGGCTTTTTCGATCCGCTCCGGATTGAACGGCTCCCCGTAGGCGATGGACAGGCGGCGGCGGGCAAACGCCTCGTCCACGTCTTTGAGCCCGCGCACGCTGATCTGCCCGATATCGACGCGCGAGCCGGCTTCGACGGCGTAGACGACGTCCAAGGCGTCCGCTTCGGGGGCCAAGGTCGCGGCAGGCTCCCCGACTTTCGCCAACGCGTAACCGTCGTCGCGCAAAGCCTTGAGCAGCCTCTCCCGTCCCGCCAGCACATCGGCGGCCAACGCGGGTGAACCGGCCTTGAGGCCCAGCTGGGCGCGGATCGCTTTGGGCGTCTCGCCTTGAATCTCGATCTTGCGCAAGCGGAACAGAGGCCCCGGCTCGACCGCCACGGCCACTTGGACCGGCGGGCTGGCCGCCGCCCGATCCAGCCAGCCGTCCAGGCCAGGATCGTCCAGCGCCCGTCCTGCGATCAGCACGTTTACCTTCGCCTTGTAAAATCCCAGGCTGTCCGCTGCGGCGGCGAAGCGCTTCAGGTCTGCCCGCGCCCGCGCCACCAAGGCGAAGGGGCCTACCGGGGCGGCTTTGCCTAGGCTAATCAGCGTGGAGGAATCCGCCAAGGCTTTGTCCAGCGCGGCGTCGCCGGTTTTGCCGAGGACAACGGCGTAGGGTTGCGGATCGGCCGCGTAGGCCAGCGCCCCCGCCAGGGCCAGCGCGGCGCACAGGGCGGCACGGCAAGGCTGCGGGAAAAAGGCGGCAGGGCTATGGGGCATGTGGTCGGATCGCTTTGCCGGGCAAGTCGCGGAATGGATGAAGAATCGGTCGCCTGGGGGTGTCGGGCTAGATCCAGCCGCCGGGATTATTTGGGCTTGTGGACGCCGTCAAGGTAGGCTTCCAGCAGCCTGCCGAAATCGAGCATCAGGCCTTCGTCCATCCGCATGGACACGTCCGGGGCGATCCTGATCAGCCAGCCCCGCGAGGCCTGGTTGTAAGTGAATAGCCTGCGGCCTGTCGAGGAGACGAAGCTTTTCTTGAGTTGCGATTCGGTTTGCGGCCTGTCCGCTTCGGCGGGTTCGGTTCGATTTTGCCCGTTTGAAATGGGTGACGCGGTCAAAGGGCCGGTCACCTCGTTTTCGCCGGACGCCGTTGACGGCGGAAGCACCGGGGAAACCACATCACCCCAAAGGTCGGCCGCATTTTCCGCGTTTGTTTCTATTTTTGGCGGGGCGGCCGACTCCGCGCCGAAGTCGGGGAGTTCGCTGTTGGCTGGCGCGGCAGGGCTGGCGGTTTGTTTCGGGGCTTCATGCCTGGCCTGGCCAGGGCTGCGGATGTCGATGAAAGAGGCGTTGGTGAGCCTGGCGGGCTCTTTCGGCACAGCTTGCGCGGGGGAGCCCACAACTTCCGCCTGCATTTGCTGGATGGCGCTTCTCGACAGCTCGCCCGATTCGATTTGCGGAATCAGCCCGATGATGGCGTCTTCGCCCAAGGCTTTGCAGGCTTTGTTGATTTCGTAGCCTAGGCGGTAGGGTATTTTGGCGATGTCGGCGAAGCGCCCGGCCACCGCTTCAGGCAGGTCGGCGAAGCCCAGGTATTGGCTGAAGCCGGATTTGGAGATGCCTTCGGCGTTGGCAAATTCCTGCGCGGTGGCGAACACCCCAAGCGCCAGCGCTTTCTGGTAGCTTTTGGCTTTGGCGTAGTCGGAGATGTTTTTGCGTTGCCGGTTTTCCGCCGACATGACCAAATAGGCCTCGCGGTCGTCCATCTCGCGCACGATGGCCTGCACGGGAATGCCGAGTTCCTTGGCGGCCATCCAGCGCACCCGGCCGCAGATCACTTCATAGGCGATGTCCGGGGCGCGAGGGTCGTTGACGGCGCGCACCACGATGGGTTGTATTTGCCCGATGCCGTTTTGTTGGAAGGATTTGACCAGTTCGGCCTTGTGCGGCGCTTCGTTGACAGGACGGTCGGCAAGTTTCCAGGCGCGGCAGGCGTCGGCGGAAATCTCCACGGGCGCGCCGTCGTGCAGATTGGCGACGGCGTTGCGTGAAAGGGCGCTGCTTTGGGAAATGGCCGGTTTGAGCGCGGCGCTTTTCACCAGCAAGTCCATCGCCGACAGTTTTTTAGGCTTGTTCACCGGACGGCCCCCGCTTTTTTGGCCTCGCGGGCCACCGCCACCGCGTCGGCGTCCCAAAGGGATTTCGCATGGATGAGGATCTCTTGGTTGACCGCGTCGAACGCCGAAAGCGCGCGGCGGTAAGTTTCCCGGCTGCCGCGGACTTCCGCGATTTCATAGACGCTGACCATGTCGTTGCCCGATTTCAACAGCTCGGCGCTTTCGATCATTTGGTTGGTCAAGATGGTGTCGCCGTAAATGCTTCGCAGCATCGACGCCGCGCGGACATGTTCCGCCCCCCCGTTGAAACGCGTGATCAGAATCGATATCCGCGCCAGCCTCAGCTTGTCCAGGCTTTCCAGAATGTGGAAAAACTGGATGCTTGAACTGATGTCCACCATGGTGGGGATGATGGGCGTGACAATGTAGTCGCTGGCGCAGAGCACGTTGATGGACAGCAGCCCAAGGGCTGGCGGGGCGTCAAGCACAATGATGTCGTACCGGTCGCTGGCGCTATCGATCGCGTCTCTCAAGCGGGTGGCGTTTTCCTCCATGCCCAGCAAGGCCATTTCTGCCCCGACCAGGTTTAAATTCGACGGCACCAGGTCGAGCTGGTGCCAGTAGGTTTGCCGGATTGATTGGGCGATGTCGGCGGGTTGGCCGACGATGGCGGGCGCGATAGTTTCTTCCGCCTCGATGTGCAATTGAGGATTGTAGCCGAACAGGCTGGTCATGCTGGCCTGCGGGTCCATGTCGATCATCAGCACGCGGTAGCCTTGCCGCGCGGCGTATTGCGCGAAGTGGGCGGAAGTCGTGGTTTTGGCCGACCCGCCTTTGAGGTTGGCGAACGCGACCACGATGGCGCTGGCGTTGCTTTTTTTGGGCTGCCTGCCTAGCGATTTGCGGATTTTGTTGATGTGTTCCATTGAGTAAGCCCGCCGCCCGGCTTCGTCCTTGGCTGCCGGAGGCACATCGCCGCTGGTTTCCAGTTTTCTCAGATAGACCGTGCTGATCCCGATCAGCCTCGCGGCTTCGGAGATGCCCATCAGGGGGAGTGTTTTTTCGGTTGCCGTGGTGTGGGTTTGCGCCATCAGCATGTCGAGCGCTTCGCCTCCGCGCTGCGCCAAGCTTGAGAAAAAGCCGCCGGTGTCTAGGTGCAACGTTTCGTGGAGCATGGGTGTTTGCGTTGTTTGAGAAAATACGCATAGATTACAGAAATTTGGTCAAACTCCGCAATGTTTATATTTTTGCGAAAGCGGAGGGATTTCGAGGTTCATGGCCGTGGCGGGTTCTTTTGGCAGTTTACCCGGGTAAACTGCCGAAGCCCGGCACTCGTTTTTTTTTGGCGGTGGCCGCGCTTTTTTTGCGCAAGGGCTTGCGCAGGCCGCCGGTCCGGTTTTGCTTAACACTTGCAAGTTATATGTACTAGTTGAACTACTTGGGGACGCCGCCAGCCCAGTGGTGGCGTGGGTTTGAGCAGGGTTGGTGTGGGCAGATAACCCGGAAAGTGTGCGCAGATAACCCGGAAAGTGTGGGTAGATAACCCGAAAAGTGTGCGCAGATAACCCGCCCAAATCCGGGTTTTGCACAGCTTATCCACAGCTTGTCCACAGGATATGCACAGGTTTTCCACAGCTTGGGCGGGCATGGGGATTTGGCGGCCGCCCCGTTTGCGCTGTGCGCAGATAACCCGGTCGGGCGGGAAGGTGTTTTGTTCATGGGCGGCGCGCCGTTCCTCGGCAGTTTGCATTTTCCGCTTTTCCGAGGGGGCGCGGCCTGCGCTGTGGCTGCGAGGTGTGTGCAGATAACCCGGCTGCGCTGGAAATGTGCTTGAGGCGTCCGGCTGGTTTCCCTTTCGACTTGCTTTGTCCCCGCGCGGTCGGCGTGAGGTGTGTACAGATAACCCGGCTGCGCGGGGGAGGACTTCGCGGGTTTGCCGCCCGGCTTTTCTGCTACGCCGATAGGCCCGGGGTGTGTGCAGATAACCCGGTTGTGCTGGAAACCCGAAGCGCTTGGCCGTAAAGCCTTGCTCGATGGCGGAATGGGTTGCCGGGCGTCGGCCCGGCGCTGCCAAGACAAGCCGGAATCCGGCGTCCAAAGCCTGCTTTGGACGAAGCCAGGGCACTTAAAGCAAGCGTTGGATTCCGCAGGGTGCCTGCTAAATTCTTGGCTGCCGGCCGTGAGGCCTGGGTGTGTGCAGATAACCCGGCTGGCTAGAGTATTTTGTGGGGGATGGGCGAGGGCGAGGGCAGGAGTATCAGCCCGCTGTCGGTCAGTTCGATGTTGGCGCCGCCGTAGACTTGCTTGACGGCGTGCAGCGCCTGCTTGAAGTCGCGCCAGAAGTCCACCATGCGTTTGGCCTCTGTTCCGAACTGTCCGCGCAGTTGCTCTTTGGTCACGTAGGCGTTTTGCCTGGACTTGTGCAGGCTGTACATGCGGTAGGCGAGCCACTGGTAAATGTCCAGTTCCAGTGGGGCCTGCCTCAGCGCGACGACGGCGCGCATGTCGAGCGGGATGCAGTGGGTGGTGATTTCGTTGAAAAACGCCTCGGTCAGCATGATTTCCGATTCGAACAAGTCGCCCTGGCCGGTGTGCCCGGCGTCGAAGAACAGTTGGTAGCGGTCGGTGAAGTGTAAAAACTCGGTGGTCAGGCGTTTGTCGTCGAACGATCCGGTCACGAAGGCGGCCCGCGAGGACAGGAGCTTGTTGACCTGCTCGGCGAAGCGGCGGCCCGCCCCGTTTTTCCCCCGGCTGGTGTCGATCTGCACTTTCCGGCAAAAGTCCCAGAAGCTGCTGCCCGTTTCGATCCGGCGGCTTTGCGCGCGGATCGCCTCCCCGGTCAGCCATATCATGAATATCCTGGGATAGGAGCCGTAGGGCAGCCCCGCCGGCCCGCCCTGTATCCACAAGGTGTAGTTTCCGTTCCTGCGCACCCAGGCGCCGTTTTGCAGTTGCTCGGGCTTGGGGTTGCGGTAGGGCAGCGCCGCCGCGACCAGGCAGCGCGCCCCCCAGGCCAGGTCGTCTTTGGCGGGCTGGTTTTCGACGATGTGGACTGCCGCGTCGATGATCTTCGCGGTCTTCGTCGCGCCCCGCTCGGCTGCGCGGGCCGGCATCGGCGCCGGGAACGGGCAGAGGTTGCCGTTTCCCGGTTCTGGTTTGGAAGTCGAGTCAGCCATAAAGCCTCCCAGATCGTGTTTGGTTTGCTGCTGGTGGTGCCGGCCTGGCGGGCGTTGTCCTGCGGGGCAGGGTTGGCGGGGTTTTGGTGGCGGGGCACTTGCCGCGCACCGCGTCCTTGAGGCGAAATATTTTTCTCAGCCTATTGATTTTAAGATAAAAACTCCTGGATTAAGATGGCCGTTCCCGGCGCTGTTTGCCCGTTCTGCAGTTTACCCGGGTAAACTGCAGAGCCTCTGCCGCACGTTTTCAGATTGATTGGATGATTAAGCAGTTTACCCGGGTAAACTGCAAGCACGCGCATTGGCTGGCCGTTTTCTGCGGGGGAGCGCGTTTCAGGCTATGAACTCGCGGCAATACGCGATTATCGGCAATGCGCCCAAACTTTGCAACCTGCCCAAGGGCTTGAGAATCCGGCCTTGTTATGCCGCATGGCGAGGACGAAAAAAACCGCCCAGCGGGGCGGTTTTTCAAGGGGGCGGCCGCGCAAAATCCGGCAGGCCGGCATACGCCCGCCTATGCCGATTTAAGCATCGGGAGGCGGGCGTTTTCGGCCGCTTTGCCGGGGCCTAGGCGGAAACGGTCAATGCTCCATGTCCGCGTAGAACACATTGTCCTCGCCGCCTGCGTGCAGGGCGACCCGGATGATCTCCGCCGTGTACGCGGCCTCCTGGCCGGCCGACAGGCGCGGCTTGCCGGGCTCGTCGGATTTGGCGAATTTGCGGACGATGGGTTTGATCTTGTCCGCGTAAACCGGCTCCGGCAAGGGGATCAGCACGCCCGAGGACATGTTGAAATCCGCCAGCGGCAGGATCCGCCCGGCCAGCAGGGTGCCCGCCGAGCCGGTTTCGCTTAAAGATATGTCCAGCAAGTCGAGCGTCTCGCCGCTGACCCGGTCCAGCAGCCTGCCGCCCCGCCGGGGGAGGATGTCCACAATCTCGAACACCGAATAATAGGAGGCCAGCATGGCCCGCAGCAGCGCCGTTTCCAGGGAGCCGGGCGGCGGCGGGGTGTTTTCCAGGTGGCGCTCGACGGTGTTTTTGCCGCCGCGGCGGTAGTGGTACAGGCAGTAGTCGTACAGCACGGCGATTTCGTCGTCGTTGTTCAAGATCAGTGTGCCCGCCTTGAATATTCCCAGCTTCTTGCCGCATTCGGGCACCGCCGCTTGCGGCAGTTGCTTGACCAGCGCCATGTTGAGATCGCGCCCGGCTTTGCGGTGTTCCTTGTAGCGCTCGACCAGCGCCTCGTCGTCAGCGCCGAGTTTTTTTTTGAAGGAGAAGGGCCATTTCATCGTGTGGTTTCTTTTTATGGGGTTGGAAGGCTGTGTGTTTGTTCGCAGGCCGAGGCAAGCGGTGTCAGGTTAGACTTAGTCGCCGCTCCTTTCAATTTTCCCCGGCGCGTAGCCGGTCAGCTCCACATAGCCCCGGCCGGCCGGCCGGCCGGTCGCGCGGTCGATGACGTCCACCGCGCCCTCCCAGTAGCGGGCGTCGTGGCGGAACTCCTGGTCGGCCAGCACCGGACGGATTTCCAACTCGCGCTGGCCGGGTTTGATCCGCAGCCGCCAGCCGGCCGGGTAGCGGCCGCCGGCCGGGCTTTCCCAGGAGTCCCAGGCCTGGATGTCGACGTCTTCGCGGGCCAGCGGGGCGTAGGTGCCGTCCGCGGCGACCCGCGTGCCCGAACTGGCCGGGTCGTCTTGGCCGTTTTTGTCGCGGAGGCGGTAGAACATCAGATCCGTGCCGTCGTCCAGTTGCAGCGAAAACCAGTCCCAGCCTGCCTGGCTGTCGGCCAGCATGCTGGTGCTCCATTCGCGGTCCAGCCAGGCCAGCCCGCGCACTGGCATGGCCTGTCCCAGCCTCTGGCCCGGCAGCTTCAGCGTGCCCTGCGCGGCCATGCGGGTGATGGAGTAGTAATACGAGGCGTTGCCGGGCTCGGCGCTTTTGTGGCTCAGGCCATGGTCGCCGTTCAGCACCGGGGGCTTCTTTGGCGACAGTTCCAGCGCCAGTTCGACGCCGTCTTGCCGGGCTTTGAACCGCCAAGGGAAGCCGCCGCCGGGGGCCGCTTCGATGGCCCAGTCGTCCAGCCAGACCTTGAACGGCTCGGCCTGCGCCCCGGCCAGGCCGACGGCGGCGCGGGAAATGCGCTGGAAGGACGTGTAGCGCCCGGCGGCAACGTCGGTGATCGCGAAATGCGCCATCGCGCCGTCCTGGGTTCCCCAGCGCGAGGCCCGGGCCGGCTGGCCACGCTTGAGCCCGTGGCGGAAGAAGGTGATTTGGAAGCCGAAGCGCCGCCCTTCCGGGCCGTCGAGGTTGCCGGTGACATACCACCACTCGTCGCGGAAGTCGGGGTGCGGCCCGTGGTCTAGGGGGAAGCTGAACGGCCTGGGCTGGTAGGCCCGCTCGAAGCCGGCGTGGTCGGGCTCGCGCAGGGCCGAGGCGAGGCCTTCGTCGGCGGGCTCCTGCCTGCCGCAGCCGGCCAAGGCGGCGAGGCAGAGCGCGACGGGTGGCAAGCGGCTAGTGGGCATGGCTATTCTTCCCGCAAGGACGCGGCCGGCTGCGCCTTGGCCGCCTGCCACGCCGGGTACAGCCCGGCCAGCAGCGCGGCCAGCAAGGACAAGGCGACGGCGGCGGCCAAGGACGGCGGCGACAGCGCCAGATCCATCGTCCAGCCGAAGGAGCGGACGTTGATGACCCGCACCAGCGCGACGGCCACGGCCAGCCCCAGCGGGATCGCCAGCAGCCCCGCCGCGAGCCCCATGAAGCCGGTTTGCAGCAGCGCGAGCCGGCCGGCCTGGGCCGGGGTCAGGCCGACGGCGCGCAGCACGGCGAGTTCGCGGCGGCGTTCCCACTGGAAGGCCAGCAGCGCGCTGAGAATGCCGATGAAGGCGACGCCGGCGGCCAAGATCCGCAGCACCTGGGTGATGGCGAAAGTGCGCTCGAAGGTCTCCAAAGAGGCGGCGCGGATTTCCCGGTTGCTGCGTAGCGCCAGCGGCTGCCGTTCGCCGGCGAGGACGCGCTCCACTTCGCCGCGCACGGCGGCGGGGTCCGCGCCGGGCTTCAGATAAAGCCCGGCGGAGGTGTAGGCCCGGTCGCTCCAGTGGCGCTGGTATAGCGCGCGGTGGATGACGACCAGGCCCTGGTCGGAGCGGTAGTCGAAGAAAATGCCGGCGACGGGCAGGGCGAGCGGCCCGTTGTCGGTGGAAAATTCCAGGCGGTCGCCGACCGCCAGCCGGTGCTTTTGGGCGTAGGGTTCGGAGATGAACACCGCCTCCATGGCCGGGAAGGCGTCCCACAGCGCTTTGCTGTCGGCGTTTTTGAAGCGGAACCCGGGCGGGCCGGGGTAGGGCGGGTCGAGGGCGAGCAGTTCGCTTTCCCCTGCCGAACTGGCCACGAACAGGCGCCGGCCGGTGCCGACGCTGGCCACGCCGCCGATGTGCGCGAGCTTGTCCGCCAAGCCGGCCGGCAAGGGCGGACTGTGGCGGGCGGCGCTGGCCGGGGCGGCGACATAGAGGTCGGCCTGGAGAATCTGCCCCAGCCAGTCGGCGACGGTGCCGCGGAAGCTCTCGATCATCGTGCCGACGCCGACGCTGACCGCCACCGCGAGGGTCAGCGCGGCGACGGCCAGCCCGGCCCGGCTCAGCGAAGCGGCCACCCCGCGCACCGCCAGCCGGGCCAGCGAGGCCGGGCCGGCCAGGCGCGCGGCCAGGCCGGCCAGGCCCAGCAGCAGCCAGGGCGTCAGCAGGCCATAGCCCAGCAAGAGCAGGAACACGCCGAACAGCGCGGACACCAGGCCGGTGCCGTCGGCTTGCAGCAGGCCGGCGGCGGCCAGCAAGGCCAGGGCGCCGGCCGCGGCCAGCCAGGGCAGCGTCTGCCGGGCGGCGCTTTCCGCCCCCGAACGGGCGCGGCCCGCGACAGGCGGCGCCCAGGACGCTTCCAGCGCGGGGCCTAAGGCGGCGACCACGGCGGCGGCTAGCCCGGTGGCCAGGCCGCGCAGCAGAATCAAAGGGTCGGGCGTGAATTCGGTGACGGTCAGGACGAAATACAGGTCGTTGATGGTGCGGGTGACCATGGCCAGCAAGCCTCGCGCGGCCAGCGCGCCGAGCAGCAGGCCCAATGCGCCGCCGGCCAGCCCGAGCAGCGCCGCCTCCGCGAGGATTTCGCGCAGCAACTGGCCGCGCGTGGCCCCGAGGATGCGCAAGCTGGCCAGCAGTTCCCGGCGTTGCAACACGGAAAACGCCATGGTGTTGTAAATCAGGAAGGTGCCCACCAGCAGCGCCAGCAGGCTCATCGCGCGCAGGTTCAGTTCGAAGGCGGCGGTCATGCGCGAGATCGCCGTGTTGCGCCCCGCCGCCGACTCCAGCGTCGCGCCCTTGGGCAGCAGCGCGCGGACGCGCTGTTCCTCCGCCGGGTCGCCGCCTAGCACCAGGTCGATGTGGTCCAGCAGCCCCACCCGCCCGAGCAGTTCTTGCGCCGTGGCGATGTCCGCCAGCAGCAGCCCTTCCAGCGCCGGGTCGGGCGGCCCGCCGCCTTCGATGTAGGCCACCATGGGCAGGCTGCGCGGCAGGCCGTCGACCGCGACGTCCAGCGTCGCGCCGGGGCGCGCGCCCAGGCGCTGGGCCGTCACCGCCGACAGCATCACCGCGCCGGGCTCGGTCAACAAGCGCGTGGCGTCGTCGCTGCGCGCCGCGCCCACAAAACGGCTGCGCAGGCTGCGCTCGGCGAACAGGTCGAAGCCCACCAGCCGCAGCGTGGCGCCGCCGAGGGTGGCGTAGCCTTCGACGGAGGGGGCGCTTTCACGCAAGCCTTCCTCGACCCGCAGGCGGGTGAACAGCGACTCGGGCAGGCCGGCCGCGCCGCCGTCGATGTGGTGGGTGTAGCGCCCGGTCAGCGCCTGCATGGACAGCTCGAACGCGCGGTGGGCGCTGAAGGTGGCCAGGTCGATGGACACCACCATGGCCACGCCCAGCGCCACGCCGAGGACGGCCAGCAGCCATTGCAGGGGGTGGCGCAGGAAATGGCGGCGGTTGGCCCGCGCGAGGATGGCCATCGGTGCCGCGCCCTAGTCCAGCCGCCCGTCGGCGAGGCGGACGACGCGGTCGGCCCGGCGCGCCACCTCGGCGCTGTGGGTGACGAGGATCAAGGTGCGGCCCTGCGCCCGCACCAGGCGGTCCAGCAGATCCAGCGCGTGTTCGCCGCTGGCCTGGTCGAGGTTGCCGGTGGGCTCGTCGGCCAGCACCAGTTCAGGGCTGTGGACCAGCGCCCGGACGATGGCGACGCGCTGCTGCTCGCCGCCGGAGAGCCGGTCGGGCCAACTGCCCGCCCGTCCGTCCAGGCCGACCTCGGCCAGCAGCGCCGTCGCCGCCTCGCGGGCCTGGCGTCCGGTGACGCCGTTCAACTCCAGGGGCAGCAGCAGGTTTTCCAGCACGGTGAGGGTCGGGATCAGATTGAAAAACTGGTAGATGAGGCCGACATGGCGTCGCCGCCACAGGCTGCGCGCCGGCTCGCCCAGCCCGGCCAGATCCAGCCCGTCAAAGACGATGCGCCCGGCGGAGGGCAGATCCAGGCCGCCGAGCAGGTGCAGCAGGGTGGATTTGCCCGAGCCGCTTTGGCCCAGCAGGGCGATCTGCTCGCCGGCGCGGATGTCGAGGTCGACGCCGCGCAGGACTTCCCGCCAGGCGCCCCCCTCGCGGTAGCCGCAACAGACCCGCTCCAGGCGCAACAGGGGATCGCGTGTGTCCGTCGTGGAAGGGGGGGCGGGGCGTTCCTGGGGGTGTTCAGCCGTGGCCATGTCTTGCGTGTCTTGGGTCGGGTGGGTGCCGCCGGGCGCGGCGGCGGAAAGGCAAGCAACGTGTCGTCCGGACAATACAATGCCCCGGAAAAGCCCGGACGGCAAGTGCCGCGCCGCCGCGATGTTCATTTTGGCGCGGCGCGGCCCCAGGGCAATCGCGCTATGCGGCCTTTGCGTGAGATTTCCTGTTGTGCCGGATGGCAGGCAACATAGCGCGATTGCCCTGGGCGCGGCCAGGCCCGCTTGCCCCGCAGCCGGCCAGGCCCGGTTATAATGCGCGCTTGGCCATGACAACCCCCCGGGCGGCAAGCGGCCAGCCCGGTGCCCAATTTGAGCGGGAGACCTTAGAAAATGTTAGATGAAAGCGCGTATTTGCCTTTTGCCGCGGCGGATTTGCCGGCGGGGCCTTGGCTGGTCGTCGCGCCGCATCCCGACGACGAAACCTTGGGGATGGGCGGCGCTTTGTTGTTGGCGGCCGGCCAAGGCATTCCGGTCGATGTGGTTTTCCTGACCAGCGGCGATAAGGGCGGGGGCGAGGGCATCGCGCCCTTGCGCGAGCGCGAGGCCCGGGCCGCGGCGAAGCTGCTGGGCCTGCGCGAGGTGTCCTTCTGGCGGTTGCCGGACCGCGGCGTGGCCGCAGACCGGCCGACCCTGGCCCGCCTGGCCCAATTCATCGCGCTTGCCCGGCCGGCGAGTGTCTTTTTCCCTTCGCCGGTGGAGCCGCATCCCGACCACCGCGCGGCGGCGGTGATTGCCTGGGAGGCGCTGCGCGGCGGCGGTTTCCCGGCGGCGGCCTGGAGTTATGAGATTTCAGTGCAGGGGCCGGCGAACCGGCTGCTGGACATCAGCGCCGTCGCCGGGCGCAAGCGCGGAGCCATCGCGGCCTACGCCAGCCAAACCGCGCAGCTTCCGATTGCGGAGAGGGTCTTGGGGCTTAACCAAAGCAGGTCTTGGTCTTTGCCGCCCGGGGTGGGCCATGCCGAGGCTTTTTTCGCCTGGCCCGCGGAGGACAAGCCGCTGAACGATTTGTTGTCGGATCTGCAGGCCGTCAAGCTGGGCGGGGAGGCCCTGCCGAGGGTGGGCGGCGCTTGACCGGCCCGTTCTTCAGTGGAAATCGGTGTCGCCGCCCATCAGCCACCAGCGCCCGTCGATGTCGGCCGGCGGCGTCGCCTGCGGCCAGGCCAGGGCAGGGACAATGATGTTCTCCGGCGAGACCGCGCCGGTTTCGCCGGCCAGCAGCGGCGCGTGCCGCGCGGTGATCCAAGCGTAGGCGCGGGGCTTGCCCAGGCCGAAGGCCAGCCGGCGGACGAGGTGGGCCAGCGCCGCCAGGCGTTCGGGCGGGGCGACCAGATCCACCAGCTCCAACTGGCCGTCGAGTTCGCGCACGACGACGACGCCGAAGGGCGCGCCGCCCAGGCGCTTTGAGGCCAGCAAGACCCGGTAGCGGAGGGTCGGGTGTTCGAGGTAGCGCCGCCGCAGATAGGCGAAGTCGCGCACGCCGACGATTTGCCGGCTCAAGGCCGCCGCCATTTCCAGCCACAGCCGGTCGGCCGCGGCCGCGCCGGTCTCGTCCAAGGGGCGGGCGCGCAGCCACAGGCTGGGGCGGGCGTCCAGCGCGGGCCAGTCGATCCGCAGGATTTCGCCGACGTTGGCATAAATCCCCAGATGCTCGCCCAGGCGGTAGGCCCGGCTGGAAGGGAAGCCGAAGGCCAGCGGGAAGGTTTTCGTCCGGCCCACGCGCTGCCGCAGGTAATGCGTGGCGGCGAGAAAAAACGGCCCGTGCCGGGTCAGCACGCCGCGCTCTTGCGGATCGACCATGACATCGCCGATCTGCACGGCCCGGGCCGGCGCGCCGAACAGGTGGATGTCGCGCGGGATGCCGCCGTAAAACGCCACCAGCCGGCCGTCCCGCCGCCGCGCCACCGTGCCGCAAAAGCCCGGCCCCGGGTATTTCCAGCGCCACAGCGCGGCCGGCATGTCCTGGCCGAACGCCCGGCGGAACAGGGCCAGCAGCGCCTGCTCGTCCTCGGGGCCGGCCCAGCCGGCCAGCCACTGGGGCGGCTTCCCGCTGGGCTCCGCCGGCGGGTTTTCGCTCACAGTCCACATGCTTTGCCTCGTCAAGTCTGGGGGTGGGGTGGAATGGGCCGGTGGCGGCCGGCCAGGCGTCGTCCGAAGATCCGGCAAGGCGCTTCGATGGCGCGGTGGGCCAAACCGGCCAGCGCCAAGGTTGCCGCGATGCCGAGTGCGACCCGGAACTCCGCGGCCATGCCCGGCAGCAGTTTTGACAGTGTGGTGATGACTGGCAGATGGAACAAGTAGATGGGATAGCTCACCGTGCCCAGCCAGACGCCGGCGCGGGCGGGCCAGCGCCGCAGGGCTTCGGGCTTCCAGGCGGCCAGGGCGGACGCCATGAGCTGCGCGTAGCCCAGCGCGCAGAGCAGGTTGAACCACCCAAACGGCCTGGAAATGTCGTTTTCGCCATGGCAAAGGGCGTAGTAGGCGAACAACGAGCACAGCAGCGCGAGCCCTGAGACGGCCAGTATCCGCCGGGCCGGCGCGCACCGGCTGAGGCCGTCCTGTGCCTGGTAAACCACCACGCCCAGGAGGAATTCGCCCAGCAGCGTCGGCAGGTGCGCCTGGCCCAAGGCCCAGTCTTGATAGCGGACATCGGGTTTCAGATGGAACAGCGCCAGGCCCAGGCCGCTGAAGGCTAGGCACAGGCCCGCGCCGAAGTAAGGGCTTCGCGCCCGGCGCTTGAGTGCCGCCAAGACGGCTTTGGGCAAGGCCAGAAACGCCGCGATGAGCAGGTAATATTCCATTTCGACCGGCAATGTCCAGTAGACCAGGCTGATTTTTTCGGCTTCTTCAAACGTCCCTGTGGTTTGCAGGAAAAGCAGGTGCTTGAGGATCAATCCGCCGTGTTGCAGCGGCTTGTCCAGCATCAGCGCCGAAGACGCCAGCAGTGAGAACAAATACAGCGGATAGATTCTAAACACGCGCCGGGTCACGAAGGCGGCCACCGTCTCCGGTTTTTGTCCGACCAGGTAGGGCGAGAAGACAAAGCCGGTAATCACAAAAAACAGATCCACGCCGCTGTGGAAAAAGTGCATACCCTCCAGCGGCAGGTGTGGATGCGACTCGTGCAAGGGGTAGGCGTAGTGGTGGGCGAGCACAAACAGGGCCGCCGCGCCCCGGAAGATTTCAACGGCCTGGTTCATTGCCCGCTTCCCGGGGGGGCGCGCTCACCCATTCGTCTTGTGGCAGCCTTTGCAGTAGCCAGGGAACAAGCCGTTCCACAAATTGAAACGGGTGTTTTCGTAAAGGGCGTCCGCCAGCACCTCGTCCAGGCTGTGGCGGGCGAGGTTCCAATGGGGGCTGACGGGGGATTTGATCTGGCAGCAAGGGGTGATGTCCCCCGACAGCAGCGCGTATATCCATTCTTCGTCGCAATTGGGCCGCAGCCGGTTGGCCCGCCCCTGGTTGCCGCCGGGGATGCCTTCCTCCGCGCAGAATTGCGAGACGGGTTTGAGCCGCGCGGCGGCTTGCGCCGAGTCGCGGCGGATGGCCGCGCCCACTTGGCCCAGCCTGTCCGCGTCCAGTTCCTTCAGCTTCGCCTGCGGGTAGACCGGCACATAGGTGGACATCGGGTTCAAAGGCTGGAAGCTTTCGAATATTTCGACGCCATGCGCCTGCGCCGTCGCCACGATGCCCGGCATCTGGTCGAGGGTGTCGCCAAACAGGGTGCCTTTCAGGCCTATCCGGGGGTGGCTGAAACCGTGGGCGTCGCGGTAGTCCGCCAGGCGCTTGATGCCGGCCAGCACTTGGGCCAGGTCGCCGCCAATGCGGGAGGCGGCGAAGGTGGCCGGGTCGAACGAGTCTATCGACACGGAAATGTAGGCGATGCCCGCCTCGCAAATTTTCTTCACATTCGAGGTGCTGAAGGTGGAGCCGTTGGACAGCGTGACGACGCGGATGCCGCGCTCGGCGGCGATCCGCGCCATCTCGAAAAACCCTTTGTGCATCAAAGGTTCGCCTTCGCCGACCAAGGCGATGGCGCGCAGGCTGGGGAAATGGTCCAGCACTTGCCTGAAATCGTCGACGCTGATGTCTTTTTGCTCCATCTGCCGCCCCACGCAATACCAGCAACTGAAGTTGCAGCGCGTGGTGGGCTCCAGGTTCAGCAGGGTGGGCGTCCTCGACCAGAGCCTGGCGTCGACGGCGGTGGGCGCGGCGTGGCCGGCGGGGAGCTGGTCTTCGGGCAGCCACCACCGCCGGCACTTCGGGCACCACAGCACCTCGCTTTCCGGCTGCCAAAGGCTTTCGCCAAAGCGCACATGCACCAGTATTCTGAACGCGCCGGGTTCGCCGCAAGCGCCGCAGGCCTGCAAGCGCTGCGGGGCCAGCGGCAACGTGGCCGCCATCGGCTGCAAGTGCGGATGGGCCTGGTTCCAAAGCGTTGTTATGTCAATCATGCGGGTCTTTCTGGGGGCTGTGTCAAGCAGGGGGCGCGGCTTAGGCGGCGGGGGCGGTGTCATGTCCTGCGCGGGTTTGCCAACGGTGTTCAAAGTTCACCAGGCCCGGCTCGGGCAGGGGGTCGATGATGGTCACGGTGGCGACTTGGAGGGTCTCGTAGAGGTAGACGGCGTTTTCGCAGCCCAGGTGGACGTTGATCCAATACTCGCCTTTCCTCAAGGGCAGGCGGGGGAAGTCGATGGTGGCTTCGCCGCGGCCCTGGCCGTCGCGCTCGACGCGGATGTTGTCGGTCAGGCTGACCGCGCAGCTCACATCAATGAGGGCGCCCTGCTTGATGGTGACGCCGAGGGTGGGCGTCGGCATGCCGGGGTCGGAGGCGAATTGGAGCAGGATCGACAAATTGTTTTCGCCGGGGCGGCCCTGGAACTCCCGCCCGGGCCGGCCGTCCAGGCTGGCTTCGGCGCGGGTGAAGCGGGCGTGGCCGGCCGGCGGCGGGCCGGCTGTCTCGGCCGGCCCGTAGGGTTCGGATTCCACAGGCTCCGCTGCTGCCTGGGCGGCGGCGGCCGGCTCGGCCTCGCCGATCAAGGAGGCTGTGTAGCGCCGGACGACTTCCTGCGGCTTGCCCATGAGCTTGCAGCGGCCATGCTCCAGCCAGATGGCCTGGTCGCAGAAGGCTTCCACCTGGTAGAGCGAATGCGAGCAGAACAGGATGGTCTTGCCCGCCTCTTTCATGCTGCGGATGCGGTCGAAGGACTTGCGGGCGAACGCGCCGTCGCCCACCGACAGCGCCTCGTCGATGATCAGGATGTCAGGATCCACGCTGGTGGCCACGGAGAAGGCCAGGCGCACGTACATGCCGCTGGAATAGGTCTTCACCGGCTGGTCGATGAAATCGGCCAACTCTGCGAACTCGACGATGCGGTCGAAGCGCCGGTCGGTCTCGGCCTTGGACAGGCCGAGGATGGACGCGGACAGGTAGACGTTTTCCCGCCCGCTGAATTCCGGGTTGAAGCCGGCCCCAAGCTCCAGCAGCGCGGCGACGCGGCCGTTCACCTCGACCGTGCCGGCGGTGGGCGCGAGGGTGCCGCAGATGAGTTGCAGCAGGGTGGACTTGCCTGCTCCGTTGCGGCCCACCAGCCCCAGCACCTGGCCTTTGGGCAGTTCGAAGCCGACCTCCCGCAGCGCCCAGAACTCCCGGTAATACCGCCGCCGTCCGCGCATCAGCATTTGCTTCAGACGGTCTGAGGGGTGGTCGAACAGGGCGTAGCATTTGGCAAGCCCTTCGGCTCGGATGGCGAAATGGTCGGTTGGCATGTCTTTGGTTTCGTTATTGGCAGCCAGACACCGAGCCGAACACATTGCCTCCGGTGTTTCCGCCGAGCGTGGCTGGCCCGTTGCATGAGATGGACGCCCCGTTCTGGGCGTTCAGGCCTATCCCCAAGGTGTTGGTGACCGCGTTGCCGCTGTTCAGCGCCGCGGCGGTGCCCGAGTCCGTGGCCAGCACCCCCTGCCCGGCGTTGCCGCTCAAGCTGGCGGCGGTCAGGCTTGCCGTCGAGCCTTGGGACAGGAATTGTCCGCCACCACGCCGTTCAGCGGGGGAGGGGGCCGTTGTCGGCACGGTTGTCGCTCAAGGTGTTCGCGTACACGTAGACGCCATGAGCGCCCGCCTGCGAGGCGGGGCAGACGACCGGCGCGTTGGCATTGGTAAACTCGCCGTCGATGACGGTGTTCGCCGCGTCGGCTCCAAGCAGCGTCACCCCGGCTTGCAGCCCGTTGACCGGCAGCGCCTCGCCCGCCATCAATAGATGACTTGGTCATCTCGTACTAGTGACGAGGGGGACGTGCCGACCAAAATTGTCAGATCACATCCTGCAATACCGGTCAGCGGGGCAAAAGCTATTGAAGCAAACGCGATGCATTTGAAAATTACCTTCATGGGTATTGATCTCTATATCCTAATATTTTAATTTTAAAGCCATGGCTTCGCTGCTGGCGGGGGATTCGGCAGCCTCGTCGCCAGACGCCGTTTCTGCCTCGTCAAACCGCTCGCCAATGCCGCTCAGCAATTGTTTGAGCCGCCGCTCCCCCGCCGCCAGCGAATACTGCGCGCTGACGAGCGACAGCGAGGCCTGGCTCAGCGTATCCCAAAGCGGCTCGTCGGTGTAAAGCCTGACCACGCGCTCCGCGAATGCCTGCGGATCATCCGCGACCAGGATGTGCTCGCCGTCGGCCATGCCCATGCCTTCGACGGCGATGCTGGTCGCCACCGACGGCACCCCGTAGCCGGCGCTGGTGCCGATCTTGCCTTTGATGCCCGCGCCGAAGCGCAGCGGCACGACGGTGAGTTTGCAATAGTCGAAATACTCCGCCAGGTCTTTGACGAAGCCCACCACGACCACGCCCGGGTGCTTGTCCATCGCCTTGATCGCGTCGGGCATTTTGCTGCCGATGATCAGGAATTGGACGCCGGGCAGCGCCTTTGAGACTTGCGGCCAAATTTCAGCGACGAAATATTCGACGGCGTCGATGTTCGGCGTGTGCTCGAAGCCGCCGATGAAGACGATGTCCTTGCGCCCGGAAAACGGCTGTTTGCAGCCGGGAATGTCGCGGACATACGGAATCACCGCCAGGCGCAGGGCCGGGTCGGCCCGCCGCAGCAGCTCGGCCTCGGCGGCGCTGATCACGGCGGTCACGTCGCAAGCCCGCATCAGGTCGAACTCGACTTTTTTGGTCTGCCTGGCCTGTTTGGCCGTCTGCGCCGACCCGGTCAGGGCCGCTTGGCGCTCTTCCCGCAGATAGTGGAGATCGACGGTGTTGAAGATGACCTTGGCCTGCGGGCAGTAGCGCTTGACGCTTTTGATGTGCTTGTGGGCGGTCCACGCGCGGTGGAGGATGACGATGTCAAACGCTTTGCCGTGGACTTGCAAGTACGGCTGCAATTTGGGCACGTAGGGCATGTACAGGCATTCCACGCCGATCTGCTGCAACTTTTCCGTGTAGCCGTCGATGATGACGTAGTTGTCCGGCACGAACGTGACTTTGTAGCCGAGGTCGATCAGCATTTTGTGCAAGAAAAACGCGTCGAGCGATCCCGAGTCCTGGTCGGGGGTCGGCGTGGTCGCGTCCACGACCAGGATGCGGCCCCGCGCCTGCCGGTCCCGGCACAGGAACGGCTGCTCCCCCGGGTTGCCGTGCGTGGCGAGGGTGTCGGCCCATTTGTCCAAAAACTTGAGGCGGTTGCTGACCTGGTAGGCTTTGGCGCCAGACTGGAGGTCGGTTCCGGAGGTGATGCCTTCGTAGTGGATCAGGGCCGAGGCGGGTTGGTACAGCACCCGGTAGCCGGCCTGCCTGACGGCGAACGCCAGGTCGGTGTCCTCGTAATAGGCGGGGATGTAGCGCTCGTCGAAGCCGCCGAGTTGCTCGAACAATGCCCGCCGGATCGCGATGGACGCGCCGGAGCAATAGTCGGCGTCGCGGACGTAGTTGTACTCGGGCTTGCGGCTGTCGTCCAGGCGGCCAAAGTTCCAGCCGCTGGCGTCGTTCCAAATCAGGCCGCCGGCTTCTTGCAGGCGGCCGTCGGGGTACAGCAGCTTGGAGCCGACCAGCCCCGCGGCCGGGAAGTCGGCGAAGGTGCCGATCAGCGCGTCGAGCCAGCCTTCGAGCACTTCGGTGTCATTGTTGAGCAGCACCAAAAACTCGCCCTTCGCCAATTTCGCGCCCCGGTTGCAGGAGCGGATGAAGCCGAGGTTGGTCTCGTTGGACAACACGCAAATGCCGCTGACGGATTTCAGCGCCTCCCGCGTGTCGTCGGGCGAGCAGTCGTCGACGACGATGACCTCGTAGGCGATCTGGGTGGCCAGGGCCGCGAGCGAGCGCAGGCATTGCAGCGTGTAGTCGATCTGGCCGTAGACCGGGATGATGATCGAGGCGGCGGGGGTTGCGCGGGTGGGCACTTGGAACGGCGGCGGGGCCGCTTTGGCAGGCGCGGAATTGGCCGCCGGTTCAGGCGGCGCGGCCTCCAAGCCTGGGCTGTTGGCCTTGGCGTCTGCGTTCCTGGGAAACGGCATTTTGTTGGCGATGACGATCTGGTTTGTCCGCCACAACTCAAAGGAGGGGGTGCCGGCGAAAACCCCCGGAAAACGCCGGTAGGCCAGGCTTTGCAGCGCCGTCCGGTGGCGTCCCGGCAGCGGAACCCAGTGGTAGGCATGGCGCATGAAGAACCACAGTCCGGGCCTGAGCGCGTCGAACAAAAGCCGGGCGCTCCAAACCAGCGCCTGCCTGCCCTGGCGCAGGGGCCAGGTCACTTTCCACGAAGTGGACTGGCGCATCGCCTCCAGCGCCTGGACAAAGCCGGCCAGGCGGTTTTCACGCTCGGCCAGCAGGATGCCGAGCTTGGACAGTTGTTCGCTGCCATCGGCCAGCGCTTCGGTGAGGCCGGCGATCTGGTCGTCGCGACCGGCCAGCGCCGTGCCGAGTTCGGCGATCTGGCGTTCGCGGCCGTCCAGCGCCTCACCGAGTTCGGCGATCTGGCCGTCGCGGCCGTCCAGCGCCTCGCCGAGTCCGGCGATCTGGCGTTCGCGGCCGTCCAGCGCCTCGCCGAGTCCGGCGATCTGGCGTTCGCGGCCGGCCAGCGCCTCGCCGAGTCCGGCGATCTGGCGGTCGCGGCCGTCCAGCGCCTCGCCGAGTCCGGCGAGCTGGCGTTCGCGTCCGGCCAGCGCCGCGCCGAGTTCGGCGATCTGGCGTTCGCGGCCGGCCAGCGCCTCGCTGAGTCCGGCGATCTGGCCGTCGCGCTCGGCCGTCAGTTGGTTTTGCCGTTCAATGTCCTGTTCAAGCCGGCGCTCCAGCTCGGCGCGCTGTTTTTTCAGCGCTTTCAGGCTGTCGGCCTGCCTGACCAGGGACAGGGCCTGCTCGTCCGTCCAATGCTTTCTTGCCCATTGGACATACGCCGGGAAATCACGGCTCAAGTCCCTGTCCGCGCCGGGCACCCCCAGTCCAGAATGTTCGCCGGTCCGATAGATGGCCCCGGGTTTGTCGACATGCCCGAACGGGCCTTTCTGGCTCAACAGCAGCCAGAATGCCCAATCCTCGTAAATGTCCAGATCCAGGGGGGGGCGGCACTGCGCGTCGATGGCCGCTTTGCGGAACATGACCGAATGGATGGGCAGGTAGTTTTCGTAGACCAGCCTTGCCGGGTCGTAGGGGTTGTTAAATTCAAACAGGGTTTTCCACGCGCCGTCCTGCCAGGCCACGCAGGTGGTGTTGCCATAGGCCGCCACCAGGTTGGGGGCGCTTTCCAGCGCGGCGCGCAGATTCTCGAGGTGCTCCGGTAAAAACCAGTCGTCGTCGTCGAGGAATATCAGGTATTTGCCGGTGGCCAGGTCGAGCCCGGCATTGGCGGCCGCGGCCCGCCCCCGGCCCGGCTGCAAGTCGTGGTAGACGGCCCGCCGGATGTTGCCTGTGGCATATTGCTCCACCAGCCTTCCGACATCCTCCCCGCCGTCGTTCACCACGACCAGTTCGATGCCGCCCTGGGTTTGGGCCGCCACCGAGGCAATCGCTTTTTGCAGGGATTTTGGCCGGTTTTTCGTGCGGACGATGACCGACACGTTGCCGTCCTCGGCCTCCCTGGCCCGCTCCAGGGTGCGGGTGTGCAGTTCCAGCACCATGGCGTCCAGCGGCCTGTCCTCTTTCGGCCAGGCGAAGAAGGCTTCGGCGTGGCTGGCCTCCGGGGGCAAAGGCCAGGCCCGCGCCTGGTTCAGGCCCATGGCGCGTTCGGCGTGGGCGCGCAGCGCCGCCGGCCCGGCGTAAAGCCCCATGGCATCGCGCTTGCGCGAGGCCGCCTGGGAAATGTCGATGAGCCGGTTGGCAGGCCCCGGGGCGGATATTTCATAGCTCCAAGGCTCGGCCGTGAATCCGGCTTTGCGCAAGGCTTCCCAGGCGATGGCGCTGGCGGCGCGGCAGCCGGGCCTCGGCTCGCCGGGGGCGGGGAAGAACAGGCAGCCCGGCTGGGCCGAGGCGAGCAGCCCGGCCAGGCGGTCAATCGAAGACGGCAGGTCTTGCGCCTGCCAGGCCTGCGCATGCCAGAAATACACGTTCCTGACGCCCAGCGCCCGGGCGGCGGCCAGCGCTTCTTGTTCGCGCCCGACGGCGGCGTCTTCGTCCTCGTCCGGATCGCCGCCGCCCAGAAACACCACGTCCGCCACGATGCCGGCCCCGGCGGCGAGCAGGAGCGTCCCGCCCAGCCCGAAGGTTTCGTCGGACGGCTGCGGCGCCACCACCAGCCAGGGGCCTTGGGGAAGCTTTTCCGCAATGAGGGGCAAATCAGTCAATTCATCTGACATAAATACAAACCAATGGGTGCTAGTTTTTCTCGGTTGGGCCATGGGCTGGGGCCGCGGCGGCAGGCGTCCGGCCAATAGCGTTTTTGGCGGCGGCCAGTTTTACAAGTGGCGCGGACAAGGCTGCCGCCTCCCGGCGGCGGGCGAATGTCGGGGATGCGCGTCATCCGGCGGGAAAGTTTTGCGGGGGTGGTTTGCGTGTTGGCACAGATGGCGTTGTTTACCTTGTTTAGAGCCCCCCGCTTCACTGCGGGCGCGCCAAGGCATCGGGGGCGTCAGCTTGGGCAGAAAACCCCCGGCAATGCCCAAAAGTCTGATGGGGCGGCAGATCATAAAGCGCCCAAGCTTAAAATCCATACTACCCATGATACTATGGAAACGTTTGAATATCCATCACTGCGGTGCCTGGCCAAAGTCCCGCGTTTCGCCCGCGGCGGCCGGCTCATCGGATCAGCAGCCCAGGCCCCAGCCAGCCCAGGACGACGTGCCGGTAGTATTCGGCCTTGGCGGTTTGCAAATGTTCGAGCACGTTGAGGTTGTCCGTCAGCACCGTGCCCAGACGGTCGTCCAGCGCGTAGCGGCGTTGCTTCAGCCACTGCGCCTGTTCCGGCGTGAGCGTCTTGGCGTCCGGGTCGATGGGCTGGCTGGAGGCCAGGAAAATGAAATCGTTGAAGTCCTCGCCCGGCTCGGAGATGAAAACGGCCTGGTGGGGGAACACTTGGGCGATGGTCTTGGAGACGGACGCCAGCGAGGCGTTGCGGCCTTGCTGGGAAAAGGCGACGAAATTGAGCGCGAGGACGCCGCGTCCGGACAGCAGGGCGCGCAACTGGGCCAGGGTCTCGACGGTCAGCAGGTGCGAGGGCTCCGACCCGCCGGTGAAGCAGTCGTGGATGATGAGGTCGTAAGGGCCTTGCAGATGGCGGATCTCGTAGCGGGCGTCGCCGACGATGGCCCGGCCGGTTGGCTGGAAGCCGAAATAGTCGGTCGCGGCCTGGGCGACCGCCGGGTCGATTTCCAAGGTGTCGGTGGCGATGCCGTGGCGGTCGCGCAGAATCCCCGCCATGTGGCCCGCGCCCTGGCCGACGATCAGCGCGCGGGCCATCGGCGGGGCCAGGGCCGGGATCAGGCCGACGATCTTCTGGTAGGGCAGCCGGCTTTGGCCGGTCGCGATGCTGGCCGCGCCGATGGTCGAGGCGTCGGCGGTGAGCAGGCGCAGATCCTGCGAGGGCTCGTCGATCACCCGCACCCAGCCGTACAGGCTTTCGCGCTCGGAGCGGATTTGGAATTTGCCGTCGGCCTGGGGCTGGCCCGCCGCCAGGATGGCCGGCAAAGCGCCCAGTCCGGCCAGGGCCAGCAGCGCGCAGGGCAGCACGGCGGCGGCGCCCGTCCGCGCCCGCTCGTAGGCGGCGACCGCCAAGGCCAGCGCGAGCAGCCCCAGCCCCAGGCCGACGAGGATTTCCCGCGAGCCCAGCAACGGAAACAGGAAGAAGCCTAGGGCCAGGGTGCCGACCACGCTGCCGACCGTGCTGACCGCGTAGATCGAGCCGGCGCTGCTGCCGACGCCGTCCAGGCGGTCGGTCGCCCGCTTGATGGCGAACGGGCCGACCATGCCCAGAAAGGCCAGACTGGGCAGGAACAGCACCAGCGCGCTGGCGAAGGCGCCGGCGCGCAGGCCCAGCGGGTCGGTGGCCAGCAGCACCGGGCGGGTGGCCCAGGGGATGGCCAGGGTCAGCGCGCCGGCGAGCGCGATGGCCAGCGCCAGGCCGCCGCGGCGCGCGCGGTCGGCCCAGCGCCCGCCGACAAAATAGCCCAGGGCCAGCGCGATCATCGTCACCGAAATCAGCGACGACCAGACGTACAGGCTCGCGCCGTAGAACGGCGCGACCAGCCGCGTGCCCAGCAATTCGATCACCATCACCGACGCGCCGGTCAGGAAGACGGTCAGGTAGAGGCCGGCGCGGCCCAGGCGGTTCAACGGGTGTTCATTCATGGCTTAAGTTCTGCTTTATTTAAGGATGTCTTCTCCGGCCCCAGGCGGCGCGAGCGGGCCGCCGGCGTTGCCATGCACGTCCACCCATAAATGGGGTAGGCCAAAATTGTCCAGCCAGGCCGGGCCGTCTTCTTCCTTGAGCAGGGCGATGGTGGAGGCGCTGCCGGCCACCACGCACAGCCCGCCCACCACGCTGGCCGCGGCCAGGTGGCGCACCGGCCAGCCGGTCTTGGGGTTGAGCACGTGGCCGTAGCGGACGCCGTCCACGACGAGGCAGCGCTCGTAGTCGCCGCTGCTGGCCAGCGCGCCGCCGCGCAGCAGCACCGTCCGCAGCGTCGCGCCCGGCTGGCGCGGATGGCGGATGCCGATCCGCCAAGGGCTGCCGTCGGCGCGCGGGCCGATGACGTGGATGTCGCCGCCGAGGTTGACGATGCCGTGGCGGATGCCCGCCGCCCGGCACAGGGCGGCGGCATGGTCGACCGCGTATTCCTTGACCACGCCGCCGAAGTCGAGCTCCAGGCCGGGGACCGGGAATTCGAGCCGGGGCGGCGTCCAGCGCAGCTTGTGCCAGCCGACTTTGTCCAGCAGCGCGTCGATCAGCGCCTGGTCTGGCAAGGCCCCGGAGTCGAAGCGCCACGCGCGGCGCAAGATCCCGGAGGTGATGTCGAACAGGCCGCCGCTTTGCTCGTGGCAGGCCGCGGCGTAATTCAACAGGCCCGCCGTTTCCTCGTCGACCTCGATCTGCCCGCCGGCCGCCGCCACGAGGTTGATGGCGGACAGCAGGCTGTCGGGGCGGTAGCGCGAATACAAGGCCTCCAGCCGGCGCACGTCGGCGACCGCCGCCTCCCGCGCCCGCCGCGCCAGCGCGTGGGTGTCGGCGTAAAGCTGGATTTCACAGGGCGTGCCCATCGCCTGGAACACATGGTGGTGGAACTTCATGCCGGCGGCGTCATTCCCCGCCGGTCAAAACGCGTAGCTCCAGCTCACCGCCACCCCGCCCTGGCGCGGGAGCTGGAAGCCGTTGGGGTTGTCGTAGACCGGCTGCAGCCACTCGACGCCCAGCCGGTTGCCGCGCAAATTGCCGGTGGGCACCTGGGCGCTGAGGCCGAAACCCAGATCCCAGTAGTGCCCGCCGTAGTTGCTGCCGAAATCCATCGGCCCGACCGGCGCGTAGGTGTCGTTGTACACGCCCGACAGCGAGCCTTGCGCGGTGTAGACGCCGCGCACGGTGGCGGACAGCCAGTCGTACAGCCGGTAGCCGCCCCAGGCGGTGGATTGCAAAATGTCGCCGAATGCGAAGCCGGAGGTGTTGCGCTCCTCCAGCCGCTTGACGCCTGAAAGCTGCGCGCCCCAGGACCAGCGCCCCGCCTGGCCGGTGTAGGTCAGGCTGGGCTTGAAGTCCCAGGTGCCGCTGCCGAGCTGCATGCCGTAGTGGATGAAGCCGATGGAGAGCCCGTGGGTGTCCCTAAGCTGGATGCCGACGTCCCCGGTCGGCGCGCTGATCCCCAGCGTCGCGTGCATATGGTGGCCGGGCAGGTCGAACAGTTTGAACATCGCGAACAGGCCGGTGTCGCCGATCCCGCCGGTCTGGTGCGTGTGGTAGGCGTGCTGCACGGCGGCGGCGGTCACCGGGTCGGCCTTGATGATGCTGGGCGCGCCGTCCAAGGGCCGCATGCTCATGTTCATGTCCATGAACTGGGGCATGACCATCAGGGTCAGCCAGTCCGTCGGCGCGTACATCAGATCCAGCATGTGCATGTGCATGTTCATGCTGGTCGGCGTCACATAGCAGGGCCGGCCGGCGCAGCCGCGCGCGACGATGGCCAGGTCGCTGGCCCCGTCGGTGCCGCGCAGCATGTCGCCGTTCTCCGGCATGTACATGTAGCGGTAGCCGAGCATGAAGTCGCCGGCCTTGCCGAGCATGTGGTCGTACATCACGCCGGCCGGCGCGCCGCCGTGGACGTGGCCTTCCTCGCCATGCCCGCTGTGGTCGCCGTGGCCTCCGCCGGGCGCGGTCGCCGCCGACAGGTCGACGTTCACGGCGGCGTTGAACATGTAGTAGTTGAAGTCCGCATAAGATCCTTCGCCGCCGCCGCCCAGCTTCAGCGAGCCGGCATGGGTGTAATACTCGGCCCCCAGGTTGAGGCTGATGCCTTTGGCGAAGGTCTTGCTGACGCTGACGCCGGCGCTGATCGCGCCATAGGCGGACAGGCGCTGGTCGCTGGAATAGTTGGCGGCCAGCAGGCCGGGGTCGAGCTGGGCGATGGAGAGCTTGCCCTTGTTCACCGTGACCTTGCCGGGGTAGACCTGGAACGAGGTCTGGTAGGGCACGTAGAAGTCGGCGGCGTTTTGCGAGTAGTAGCGGAACAGCGGCGTGACCGTCCAGCCGCCGTACACCGGCTGCGCCCAGTCGACTTCGAAGGTGTGGGAGATGATCCCCCAGTCGTCGTGGTAGAAGCGGTAGTCGGCATGCAAGGCCGCGTCCAGCGCGTTGATGTGCTGCACATAGCTGAGGTCGCCGGTCACAATGTTGCGCTCGCCGGGACGCTTTTCCAGCAAGGACAGGGAGGTGCCGGTCAACACGCCGCCCGCCCCCGGCGCTTGGCTGGGGTCGATGAACACCGTGGTCACCGCCTTGTACGGGTTGGCCAGATAGCCGGTGGCGCGGGCGAAGCCTAAGCTGCCTGCGAGCAGCGCGCTTTTGTTCAGAACCTGGGTCAGGCTCAGGCTGGTGGCCCAGTCTTCCCGGTTGCCGCTCAGGCGCTTGTTGTTGACCAGCGAGCCGCCGACCAGGTCGATCTGGCTGGTGCTGTGGGTGTCGTTGTAGGTTTTAAGGCCCGCCGAGGTCTCGTAGATGTAGGGCGTGGCGTCATGGTCGAGCAGGGCCTTGATGTCGCTGTTGGTGTAGCTCAACCCCAGGTTCAAGACCGTCAGCTTCTGGTTGAAATCCAGCCGGCCCGACAGGCTGCCGTAGCGGGACTGGTAGTCGTGCTCGTCCGAGACGCCGGCGCCCACGCCCAGCGCCGCCCGGTCCCACTCGTAGGCCAGCTTGAAATCCCCCTGCTTGCGGGTTTCCGGCGAGGCCATCGCCAGCGTGTGCACCAGTTGCGTGTCGACGCTGTATTTGCCGGTTTTGCTGTCCTGCTTGAGCGGATTGAGCTTGGAATCCAGATGCACCGTCCCCAGCGACAGGAACGGCGAGGCTCCGGAGCGGGTGTTGGCGTGGTTGCCGCCGAAGGACAGCGGCGCGGTGGCGACCGGGGTGGCCCCGCCCCAGGTGTCTTCCATGAAGTGGAAGGACAGCTTCAGCCGGTCGGACAGGCTGGCCTGCCCGCCGCTTTGCAGGCTGTCCACCTGGATGGGCTTCAAATTGCTTTGCGTGCCGTAGGTGTGGCGCTTGCCTTCCTCGTAATGGCCGTACTGGAAGCCGGCCTCGTCCAGCTCCACGGCGTGGGCTGGTGGCAGCACCAGGCCGGGCAAGGCCAGGGCCGCGGCGGTCAGCGCGCGCAGCGGCAGGCTGGCCGCCGCGGGCGCGGCCGTCAAATCCGGCGCCCGCGGCCCGTGCGCGCCCGGCTTAGTTGCAGCCACAGCCGCCCCCGCCGGCGTCGCCGCCGCCTGAAGAGGCTTCGCGGCTGCCGTACTGGTGCGAGCGCAACGCGCTCTGCATCGGCGAGGGGGTCAAGGCCATGTGCGGCTTGGCAAGATTGCCGCGCTCCCACGGGGCCACCTTGGCGCAGCCTGGCGCGCCGGCGGCCAAGGCCAGCAGCAGCCCCGGCAACACCAGGGTTGCCTTGTTCATTCGCGGTGTTTGGATCATAGCAGGCCTTTGAAGGCTATTTCGACGCGGGGTTCTCCGCCAGCAAACGCTCCGCCAACACCTTGAATTCCTTGGCCTCCTCGGGCCTGAAGCCATGATGCACATGGCGGATGACGCCAGCGCGGTCGATCAGGTAGGAAGACGGCATGGCCTTGACATCGAAATCCTTGGCGCATTGCTGGCTGGCGTCGGTCGCCACGGCGAAGTGGGCGGGGTGCTGGGCCAGAAACGTCTGGGCGTCCTCGGGCGACTCGTCCAGGTTGACGCCGATGACGTGCAGCCCCTTGTCCTTGAACTCCCGGTCCATCTCGTTCAAAAACGAAAAAGATTTCGCGCAAGGCGGACACCAGGAAGACCAGAAGTCCACGAAGACGACTTTGCCGCGAAATTGTTTGAGGCTGTAGCCGGGCGCGCCGCCGAGCGGTGCCAACGCGCATTCGGGCGCTTCGACGCCCGCCTCCACCGCCCGCGCCGCCGGCGCGGAAGCCAGCGCCAGCGCGGCGCAGAACAGAGCCAATAGTCGTGCAGTCATTGAAATGGCGGTCACTGGATTTGCAGCACGCTGAGGCCGGTGCCGGTGCCGGCGTTGTTGGCGGTTTGGCATTCCCAGGTGACCTGGAAATTCCTCGCGCCCTGGTTGGTCTTGCGGACGGACAGGTAGTAAACCCCGCCGCCGGCGGCCAGCGTGGCGTAGGGGCTGTCAACGCCGTCGCCGGAGGCGGCGTCGGTGGTGGTCGTCATCTGGGTGTCTTTGAAAATGTGCAGGCTCACCAGCAGCCCTGGCGCCGGGGCGGACAAGTCCTGCACGGAGGCGGACAAATGGTGCGGCGCGCCGGCGCCGTTGTCGTAGCAGTTGACCGTGGCGTAGGCGGACGCCTGCGCGTTGTTGCCGCCGGGATCCAGCGTCGCGCCGCCGCTGTAATAAGCCAGCGCCGGGCCGGCGTATCCGCATGCGGCCAGCAGCGAGGCCAGGAAAGCGTTTTTAAAAATGGTTTTGTTCATAGACTTTATACTCTCGCCTAACGTAACAGGAAGGACACCCTTGCCGGGCTAATTACTGGATTTGATAAACAGTAATTTGCGTGCCTGTGTGGGTATCGTTGGCCGTTTGGCAATGGTAGGTGATTTCAAAACTCCGCGCGCCGGCGCTGGTTTTGCTGACAGATATATAATAGGTCTGGTAATCCTGGCCCGCCGGGCCGACCAAAATTGCCGGATAGCTGGCGAGCGTATCCCCAGGCCCTGTGTCCGTGGTGTTCGTTATTTTCGAGTCGGTGAAAATCTGCGTGCTCAACAGCAAGCCGGGCACGGGGGCGGAGAAGTCCTGTATCTGGGTGTAAAGATGGTGTGGCGGCCCATTGCCGTCGTCATAGCAAATGACTTGCGCGAGGTCGGTCGCGCTGGCGTTGTCGCCGACGCCGTCGATGGTTCCGCTGGCGCTGTGGGCATGCGCGTGGCCTGCGGTCGCCAACAGCGCCACAGCGAACAGGGTTTGTTGCAAAAATGCGTTTTTCATAAAGCTACCTTTGTGCCGCGGACATGTCAGCCAAGTCGGCGGCGGGTTGACGCTAAAAACGGCCTTGCCGGCGATGTTACGGCAGGGGCCATGCTTGCTTGCCATTATACCACACGGGCATGTCGCGATTGAGTTGCGCGGCGGACGGCGTGACGGTGACATCCAAGCCCGCGCCGCAGGCGGCGGGCAGCGGATGGAGGGCCTGGTTTCTGGTGACTTTCAGCGTGACGGGCGAGTCGTAGCCATCGTTGGTGTCGGGGGTGCCGTCATAATTTGAACCCACCGCCGGCGTCCATAGGTTGACGGTCTCGGTGTTGAATCCCGCGATGCCGGTTATTTTGCAAACATCGGCAATTCCCAGCACGAAGGTCGCGCTGGCCGCGCAGGACGCCGGTTGAAGCAGCACCGGCGCGGTTACAAAAGGGATTAGGCCGAGATAATTCACGCCTGGCAAATTGCCGTTCCCGCCCCAGAATCCGACAATATTTCCCAGGGCGTCATACTTCACATCCTCCAGCGTGAACACGTCCCGGCTTTGGATTTTCTGGTTGGCGTTGGCCCAGTTTTGCACGAAATCAGTGAGCTTGCCGGCATAAGGCGTCGCGGGCGTGGCCGGCGCTGCGCCCACCGGCTTGGTGGTAATCACCGAATCCGCGCCGTCGGGAAACACCACGCTTTCACCAAACACCGGGGTGCTGGTCGTGCCGGTGGCTGGATCGTCGCAGCCATGCTCGATGACGACAGCGTTGAAGACCCGCGTGCCCTCGGCAATAGCCGGGGTTTGCAAGCTGGTGTGGGCCATGGCCGCCGGGTTGCCTGCGATGGCGGCCAGTGGGCAAAGAACCAGTTTTATCAGACGTTTGAATTTTGGCATGGGTACGCGATCAATGTGGCTGAAGTAGGGTATGCTTGAAACAGGTTGAAAGGCCATTCAGGCTGTGTGGCAATCAGGTATCGGCTATTTCAATATAGACAATCCAGCGCTAACTTAGTTTCTTCGATAAAACGGCAAATGAAGGGAATATTTTTAATTATTTAGCCTGTCAAACAAAAACGAAAATCCACGGTGAGCTTATCCACCGTGGATTCCATTGGCGCCCAGTACCCTTTACAGACTAGGGCGCCGGGTTGATCTAACAGCCCGCGCGGCGACGGGCGTTTTGCCTTAGAAGGCCGTCGTCCTGGGCATTATTGCCAATAAGCGGCTCCAGTCTGGTCAGGATTCGACCAGATGGGCAATTCCTTGTTGATCTGGGCGGCGGACGGGTAGACATACACGTCGTCGCCTTTGCCGCCATTGCCGGTGCAGCCGGCCGGCAGCGGGTTTTTCACCAGGTCTCTGTTCACCGTCAGCGTGGCCGGGGAGCCCCAGCCGTCGCCGGCTATCGTGTGGGCGGAGTCCGAATAGCCGTCATATTGGGAGTACGCAGGGCCGACCGGGATCTTGCGGGTGGCGTCGGCGGTCGGCGCGCCAAACGGCTGGCCGGGCACGCCCTGGAAATTGGGGATCGGCGACCAGAACAGGGCTTGCTCATCCCCGGCGACAACACTTGGGAAAGTGGCGTCGCAAATATCGGCGATGGCCAGTTCAAAGGTCACGGAGCGGGCGCAGGAGGCCGGCACGATGCTGACGGCCGCGGAGTAGAAGTCCACGTTGATGGCCGTGGAGATGGATTGGTCGTAATATTTTCCGCCCGCCCAGAAGCCGTCCTTGTTGCCCTTGGCGTCAACCTTATTGTTGCCCGCATCCCACGCGCCGCCGGTGCGGATGTACGCGCCGATGCCGGACAGCGGCGAGTAATAGCTGGAAGCCGCGTTGGTGGTGTACACCTTGCCGGCTCCGGAATCGACGCCGATGACCGGCGTGTAGCTGATCGCGTTCGGAAACACCACGGTCGTCCCGTAGGTGGCGCGCCGGGCGCTGGCGGGCGGGCAGCCGTGGGAAATGACGACCTGGTTGTGGACGCGGGTGGCCTCGTTGACAGTCGGCGTCTCCAGCCGGGTGTGGGCGGAAGCGCCCTGGCTGGCGAGCAGCAGCGCGACGGCGACCGAACTCATTGAAAAAGCGGCTTGTTTGCTTGAATTCATCGGTAAAGTCCTCCTGGGACGATTCTTGGCGCAGGGTTTAGAATTTTTCTTAAGCGCTCTGGGCTTGGCGTTCGGAGCGTTGCCCAAGCGTGCGAGACATTCACTGACTGCACGAGCTGTGCCAACCGGTTAAAAAAGTCGCCGTGCCGACCGTAAGGCGCGGATTTGAAATGGGTAAATGGGGCTGGCAAGGGAGGCTTAAACCATTCATTATATAAGGTTATTTCCCGCGCGCTTTGGAAGATAGGGCATATGACACAGTTGAATATGGCATATGGCTCGAGTTGCCCGCCCGTGAATCCGCAACCCTCTGTGCCGGCGGCGCAGAATGTGCCTGGCGCGCCGGTTTACGCCCGCCGGCGTGTGCCGCCGAGGCAAATGGCGCGCCGCGCGCCGCCCGCCGCTGTGGCTTATCACGCATTCCAGCCGGGCAAGCCTTGGGCCGTTGCGTTTTTTTAGGGGTGGGCATTATTTTTGCTTTTAATCGCACGCGGCCTCTGTGGCCGCTTCCGATTGAGACACGCAGAGGAACCGCATGAAGACCGAGCCAAGCAAGCCGAAGGGACGCCAGGCCATGGACAGGGATACGGCAAGCCATGAGCCCGAATTCCCGTCGGCGCGCTATTTCCAAATCCATTTTGAACACCTGGAAGGGCTGCTGCTCGACACCCGGCAGCACCTGGAAGCGTTGAAGCAGCAGGTTTCCGATGTTTGCCAGTCGGTCGGCGGGAAGGGCGGCCCGGAGGAGGGCTGAAGCGCCGGCCGGGCTCAGAACGACGCCGCGAAACCGAGCAGGCCGATGGCGGAGGGGGTGAAGCGGGTCGCGCCGCCGCTGAGCTGGCCGTAGACGGCGAAGCGGTGGTTGACGGTCCAGATGAACCCCGCGCCGACCGCGTTTTGCGTGGGCGAGCGGTAGACGCTGTAAGGCACCTGGACATTGGGGATGCGCGGCAGCGAGGCGGCGTTGTAAAAGCCGTGGACGAAGACGGCGAAGTCCTTGTTGAACAGGTCACGCTGGAACGCCCACTGGAAGCTGAGTTCCCAGATGTTGCGGCCGGCCGGGTCTTGGAAGCGGGTCGTGCCCAGGTTGTATTCAAAGTCGATGTCCCAGGGCAGGGACTGGTCGAAATTGAAGGTGAAGGAGGGCTGCGTGCCGCCGTTGAACGCCTGGCTGCCCAGCCAGCTCGTTTGCAGATAAGCCTCGAAACCCGCCGCCGGCAGAAAATAACCGGGCTTTTCCGTCCACAACTGGATCTTGGTGTCGAAGGCGATGGGCGAGAAGCCCCAGGTGGAGTCGGAACCGCCCATCCAGCTCAGGCCGTTGCCGAACAGGCGCAGTTCGATGTTGTCGGTCACGCCATAGCGCAGCAGGAATTCGGCGTTGTATTGGGCCGGGCTGCCGAGGGCGGTGCCGTAATAGGCCAGCGGCGAGACCTCGGCGTAGGCGCGCCCTCGCGGCAGGGTGAAGGCGCTGTTGGGGAAGTTCGCCAAGTCCGGGCCGGGGTTGTTGATGTCGGGCGCGGCGCGCCATTGCTCGATGTTTTCGGGCAGCCTGGCGCGGGAGCGGTTGTAGCGGCCTTTGAAGAACGCCTCGGCGACCTCCCCCCCCCGCTGCTCGCCGTAAGCTTGGAATTGTTCGTGCGCCTTCGCGGTGGCGGCGGCGTCCTCGGGGCTGGGCCGGTGCGCCGCCTCCCATTCTTCGGCGACGCGCCGGCGGGCGAAGGCGCGGAAGGCGTCGAAGCCGGTGTCTTTCGCTTGTTCGGCTTGTTCTTGCCGAGGGGGCTGCGCGGAGGCCGGTGGCGGCGGCGGGGCGGGCGGTTTGCCCGGCGACGCGCAGCCGGACAGGGCCACGCATGCCAGCGCGAAGACCCGCATCCGCCGGACAGGCGGGCGGGCGGGTCTTGGAGCCTCCGGCTGGGAGCGCACAGGGCCGCGCCGGCTTATTGGATCAGCGGAATCCGCTCGGCGATTTCCGCGTCGATGGCCGCGCGAATCCGCGCCTCGATCTGGTAGAAGCGGGCCAGTTTCTTCGGCGGCAAGACTTTGTCAAATTTCGGCCAGTAGGCCTTCATCAGCTTCAAGCGGGCTTCCTGGTAGTCCAGTTGCTCAAGGGTGATTTGTTTCGCCATCGTCTCGGTCATGTCGTCGTAATTCTCCCCGAACTGGTTGATGATTCCGCGCCGCCGCTGCGTCAAGGCGGACAAATCCTGCTCGAAACGCGCGTAAAGCGGCCAGAAGGCCTTGGCCTCGGCCTCGGCCAGCGGCAGGTTGTCCGCCACCAGCCGCCGCCTGTCCTGGGCCAAGCGCTCTTCGCTGCCGGCGGGGTCTTGCGTTTCGGCGAAGGACGGGCTTGCCAATCCAAGCGCGCACAGCCAAATGGCCAACAGGGTGATGCCGCGCATCGGGGCTCCTTTGAGGGTTAGGTTTAATCGTCGGCTGCCCGTTCTCCAGGGGGGCCGGCCTCTTCCGCCGTCAGCGGCGTGGCCCGCTCATAAATGCTGGACAGACTGAGCAGGTCGCCCGGATGCTGGGTCATCAGCCAGTCAAGATCGGCGGCTTGCGCCGCCAAATCGGCCGCCTTGCCGTCCGCCGCCCGCATCGCCTTGCCGATCAGCGAGGCGAACATGGGCGACAGCATGGCATGGCGGACGGCGAGCACGGCCCGGGTGTCGCGGTCAATGATGCCTGCTGAAAAATGAAACGGCAAGCTTCGTTCACGGGCCAGCGCCTGGAAGACCCGCCGCCGCTGGTGGCCCAGCCCGTCGCCGTCGCAGACCGCCGTGTGCCAGGGCAGGCTGCCGAAGCGGTACAACAGGACGGCGGCGGCGCCATGCCGGACCAGCGCCATCTGCAAGCCGCCTTCGCAGAACTGTGTCAACACTTTCTCGGCCGGAGACGGGATGAAGAGTTCCAGGCGCGGATTGTCCGGCAGGAACGAGAAAGACGAGGCGGCCCGCTTGCGCTGGCCCGCCGGATAAAACTTGCCGGCTTGGAACGGAGCCTTGGGCGAGGCTTGTTGCGGTGTCGATGGAATGTTCATGGATAAACCCCCTAATGAATGGACGCGTTGGTTTGGGTGAACGGGTTCAGGGCGAAGGGTTTCCCCGGCCTGGCGGGGCTGCGGGCGTCTTGCCGGCGGCAGGCGGCGCGCGGCCTGACTTGGACAGGCAGCGTGTGCAAGGCGCTTCGTCGTAGTCATCGTCGTCTATATTGGACAGCGCGGCTTCCAAGCCTATCCGGGCCGGTTCGAGAAAATAAGACACGGCCAATCCCGGCGGGTTCAGGCCTGCAGGCTCGCAAGCCAAACTGGCGGTGGCCAGGATGAGGGCGGCTGTGAGCGCGCCGCCGTTGGCGGTGCTTGCCAACGGCGGCGGCTGGAGGCTAAGGCGCGGGACAGCGCCGATGTGCGACAGGCCCGCCGCCGCGATGCCTAGGCAAAAAACATGTTGTGCATCGACGCCGCTCATGTGGCGGGCTCCTGACATAATACGGGCTGAAAACAGGGGGCTGGCCGGGCCAGGCTTGGACAGTATTACAAGCCTGGTTTGTATCTGGGCTGTGTCGGCGCGGTGGAGGGTTGTAGCGTTTTGTGTCGAAAGCCCGGCGCGGACACAAAACGATACAAAGCGGGCCGAGCGCCGGGTGACAAACAGCCGGCGGACGGGTACAAAGAGATCCTATGGAAACCCAAGCACACATACTCGTGGTCGACGACGACCGGGAAATCCGGGCGCTGGTCGGCGAATACCTGAAGAAAAACGGCTACCGCGTCAGCCTGGCCGGCGACGGGCGGGACATGCGCGCCGTGTTGGAGGCGCGCCGCATCGACCTGGTGGTGCTCGACCTCATGCTGCCCGGCGAAGACGGCTTGAGCCTGTGCCGGGGCCTGCGCGCGGTCTCCAACCTGCCGGTGCTGATGCTCACGGCCAAAAGCGACCCCTTCGACCGCGTGCTCGGCCTGGAGATGGGCGCGGACGACTATCTGGTCAAGCCCTTCGAGCCGCGCGAGTTGCTGGCGCGCATCCGCAGCGTGCTGCGCCGCGCCCAGGCTTTGCCGGCGAACCTCGCGCCGCCCGCCCCGCGCCGTTACCGCTTCGCCGGCTGGATCTTGGACGCCGGCGCGCGCCAGCTCCGCTCGCCGCAGGCCGTGGTCGTCGCGCTGTCCGGGGCCGAATACCGCCTGCTCCAGGTGTTCCTCGAACACCCCAACCGCGTGTTGACGCGCGACCAGTTGATGGATCTCGTCCAGGGCCGCGACGCCGACCCGTTCGACCGCTCCATCGACCTGAGGGTGAGCCGTTTGCGCCAGAAGCTGGGCGACGACGCCCGCGCGCCGACGCTGATCAAAACCTTGCGCAACGAGGGCTACGTCCTCGCCGCGGCGGTCGAGGCGGAACCCTAGCGATGCGCCGGCTGGTCGGCTCGCTGTCTGTGCGCTTGTTTTTGATCGTGCTGGGCGGCGTCGTGCTGGCTATCACCCTGACCCACAGCCTGCATCGCCATGAGCGCGCCGGGCTGCTGGGCGAGTATCGCGAGCGCACCGCGCTCGGCCATCTGGGCGACGCGGTCTTGTTGTTGGCCGCCCTGCCGCCCGCCACCCGGCGCGAAGCCGCCGCCGCCTTGCCCCGCGACCGCTGGTCGGTCGAGTTCGCCGCGCCGACAGGCCCGGTGGCGGGCAAGGCGGCGCCGGCCTTCGCCGAGGCGCTGGACGAGCGCCTCGGCGGGTCGGCGGCAGGGCGGGAGGCTTGGCTGCAACGGCCTGTCGAATGCGCCGATAGCTGGCCTTGCCCTTATGTCGCGGTGGCGCGGGTTCAATTCAAGGACGGGCAGGCGCTGTGGATCGGCTACCAGGGGCAAGACCGCCCCAAGCGCTACCAAGGCACGGGGCTGCGCGTCAGTATCGGCGTGTTCGCCGCCGTCATGGCGGTGGCCGCTTGGCTGGTCGTGCTGCTGGCGTTGCGGCCGCTGCGCCGCCTGGTGCAGGCGGTGGAGGATTTTGGCCGCGACATCACCCAGCCGCCGATGGACGATGCCGGGCCTAGCGAGGTGCGCCGCGCGGCGCAGGCCTTCAACGCCATGCAAGAGCGGATTCGCGGCCACATGGCCGAGCGCACGCAGATCTTGACGGCGGTGACCCATGACCTGAAGACCCCGCTGACGCGGATGCGCCTGCGCCTGGAAAAATGCGCCGACGAGGCGCTGCGGGACCGGCTGCGGGCGGATCTGGCGTTCATGCAGTCGCTGGTGGAGGAGGGGCTGGAACTCGCGCGCAGCCTGGACGCCAGCGAGCCGGCCCAGGTGGTCGCGCTAGAGGCGCTGCTGCAAAGCCAGTGCGACGACGCCGCCGAGGCGGGGCTGGACGTGGTTTACTCGGGAGAGGCGGGCGGCGTCTTGGTGACGGGCCGGCCCAATGCCTTGGGCCGGGTGTTTGCCAACCTGATCGACAACGCCGTGAAATACGGCCATTACGCCCGCGTCAGCCTGGTGCGGCGGGACGGCAAGGCTTGGGTGAGCATCGTCGACGGCGGCCCCGGCATCCCGGAGGCGGACTTGCAGGCGGTGTTGCAGCCGTTTGTCCGCCTTGAGACCTCCCGCTCCCGCGACACCGGCGGCACCGGCCTGGGGTTGGCCATCGCGGTCAATTTGCTGCGCTGCGAACAGGGCGGGCTGAGCTTGCGCAACCTTTCGGTGGGCGGGCTTGAGGTTTTGGTCGAACTGCCCCTGGCGGTGGTCGCCAAGCGGCATTAACGCCAGCCGCCCGGCCGGTAGGCCCAGCCGCAGGGCAATCGCGCTATGCGGCCTTTACGGGGCCGCACGAAGAAAAAGCGGTCTCACGCAACGGCGCAACGACGCCACGCTAAGACGCCCGGCGACGTTGCGGGCGTGGCGTCGTTGCGTGAGGCGCTTTTCTTGGCGCCTTTGCGGGCTTTGCGTGAGATTTCCTGTTGTGCCGGATGGCAGGCAACATAGCGCGATTGCCCCGGACCCAGCCGCCGCCCGGGTGCGCAGCCCAGGCATGCTCGTTCCAGCGGGCGTCGGGCCGGGGCGGCACCGCCCAGCGCCCCGGCGTCCATTCCCAACGGTTCCGCCACATCCAACGGTCATTGCTTCCAATGCTTGCCAAAACCGCCGTGGTGTCCGATATCGAAACCTTTGTCGAAGGTTTGCCGTTGTTCAGGCGACAGCGCGGCATAGAACGTCTTCGTGGCGGCCAAGCGCGCTTCCTGCCTGGCAATATGCTCTTTGGAAAAAGCCAGCATTTTCTCCATGCGCTCAGGCACCGGCAAGCTTGCCAGCGACTCGAAATTCTTGCGTTTCTCCTCCCAGCCTTTGCCGTCCCCTTTGATTTTGCCGGCCCATTCGGTCCAGGCGGCTTCTTGGACAGGGTTGAGCTTGAGATCGGCTTTGAGGCTTTCCAGGCGCTTTTCCTTGCCTTCCCAGCGGTCGCATTTTTTCGGCTCGCTGCCGGCGGATTCTGGTTTGCCGGCGGCGGCGGCGGCGTCCGCCGGCTCGGCCAGCACGTTCGATCCTGCCAATAGGCTTGAGATGGCAAGGGTGGCTAGGATAGTTTTGATGCTGTGTTTCATGGTCGTCTCCTGGGAAAAGTTAGCTATGGCAAATATGCCGTGGGGCGGTATTGACCCTGACGGCTATTAGACACCCAGCATGTATCGTGGATATGTCTGCGATGTAGCCTATTGTAGAACTCGATGGGAAGGCGGCTGGTTGCCACGGGCCTGCCCATGCAAAGCCGCTGGAAAACCTTGGCCGCCGGGATGCCGTTGAGCAGCAAACCCAGCTTAAGTGACCGTCGTCTTTGCCTGGCGTGTGGATTTGAACCCTGCTTGGAGCCTGGCCATGTAGAGGTAAACCACCGGCGTGGTGTAAAGCGTGAGCATCTGGCTGACCATCAAGCCGCCGACGATGGAGATCCCCAAGGGGCGGCGCAGTTCCGCGCCGTAGCCTGAGCCAAACGCCAGCGGCAAGGCGCCGAGCAGGGCCGCGAAGGTCGTCATCATGATGGGACGGAAACGGGTCAGGCAGGCGGTGAAAATGGCTTCACGCGCGGCCATCCCCTGTCCGCGCTCGGCATGCAGGGCGAAGTCGATCATCATGATGGCGTTCTTTTTCACAATGCCGATCAGCAAGACCACGCCGACCAAGGCGATGATGCTGAATTCCGTGCCGGTGGCCAGCAGCGCGAGCAGCGCGCCGACGCCGGCGGAGGGCAGGGTGGACAGGATGGTGACCGGATGCACGTAGCTCTCGTAGAGCACGCCCAGCACGATGTAGATGGCGGACAGGGCGGCCAGAATCAGCCAGGGCTGGTTTTTCAGCGATTCCTGGAACGCCTTCGCCGTGCCCTGGAAACCGCCGTGGACCGAGGCCGGCACGCCGATTTCTTGCAAAGTGTTTTTGATGATCGCGGTCGCGTCGGAGAGCGAGTAGCCGGGTTTGAGGTTGAATGAGAGGGTCGCCGCGGCGAATTGTCCCTGGTGGTTGACCGTCAACGGCGTGTTGGTCGGCGCGAAACTGGCGAACGCCGACAGCGGGGGCTGGGTGCCTGCGGTTTGCGGCGGCACGGGCGGGACGCTCAGGTACATTTGCCGCAGCGTCTGCGCGCTCTGCCAATAGCGGGGGGCCAGTTCCATCACGACGTGGTATTGGTTGAGCGGGTTGTAAATGACGGAAACCTGCCGCTGCCCAAAGGCGTCGTTCAGGCTCGCATCAAGCAAGGCCAGGCTGACGCCGAGCCGCGCCGCCGCGGCGCGGTCCACTTTCAGCGTCACCTGCTGCCCCTTGTCTTGTTGGTCGGAGTTGACATCCGCCAGTTCGGGGCGGGCGGACAGCGCCTTGAGGATTTTCGGAGCCCACTCGCGCAGATCGGCCAGATGCTCCGCCTGCAAGGTGTATTGGAACATCGAGGGCGACACCCGGCCGCCCACGCCGAGTTCTTGCTGCGGTTGCAGGAACAGGCTAGCCCCCGGCTCGTTCGACAGCTTTTTGCGCAGCCGCCCCAAAATGCGGTCGAGAGTGGCGTCACGCTCTTGCGGCGGCTTCAGCACCGCGAACATCCTTGCGGTGTTGCCGCCCTGCTGGCCGCCGGCGACGCCGATGACGTTGTCGATGGCCGGATCGCGCCGCAGGATGTCGACAAAGTCGGCCAGCTTTTTCGCCATGGCCTGGAACGAGGTGCTCTGGTCGGCCTGGATGGTGCCATTCAGCCGCCCGGTGTCCTGCACCGGGAAAAACCCCTTGGGGATCACCACATAGAGATAGACGTTCAGCCCTATCGCGCCGAACAGCAGCAAGATCATCAGGCGCGGATGGCCCAAAGCCCAGCGCAAGCTGCGTTCGTAAGCCCGCAGCAGGCGGTCGAAAAAATCTTCCACCCCCCGGTATAAACGGCCGTGCGGCCGGTTTTCCCGCCCGAGCCAGCGCGCGCACAGCATCGGCGTGGTGGTCAGCGACACGACCAGGGACACCAGCACGGCGGCGGAGAGGGTGACGGCGAACTCCCGGAACAAGCGCCCGACGATGCCGCCCATCAGCAATAGCGGGACAAACACGGCGATCAGCGACAGGCTCATGGACAGCACCGTGAAGCCGACCTCGCCGGCCCCCCGCAGCGCGGCCTGGAATGGCGGAACGCCCTTTTCGATGTGGCGTGACGTGTTTTCCAGCACCACGATGGCGTCGTCGACGACAAAGCCGGTGGCGATGGTCAGCGCCATCAGGGACAGGTTGTCGAGGCTGTAATGGCATAGATACATCACGCCGCAGGCCCCGATCAGCGAAACCGGCACGGCGATGATCGGAATCAGCGCCGAGGCTGGATTGCGCAGAAACACGAACACCACCAAAATCACCAGGGCGATGGCGATCAGCAGGCTGCGCTCGACTTCGTTGACGGACGCCCGGATCGTCACCGAGCGGTCCATGACCACCGACAAGTCGATGGCCGCCGGGATGGACGCCTTGAGCCGCGGCAGCATGGCCTGCACCTTTTCCACCGTTTCGATGACGTTGGCCCCGGGCTGTTTAAACAGGATCAGCAGCACCGAGGGCTTGCCGTTTTTCAGCCCGGCATTGCGCAGGTCTTCCACCGAGTCCACCGCCTCGCCGAGGTCGGCGATCCGCACGGCGGCGCCGTGGCGGTAGGCTACGATCAGCGGCAGGTATTCCTGCGCGCGCTTGGCCTGGTCGTTGGCCTGGATCTGCCAATGCCGCCGCCCGTCGTCGAGCGAACCCTTGGGACGGTTCGCATTGGCCGAAACAATCGCCAGGCGGACATCCTCGAGGCCGACGCCATACTTCGCCAAGGCCTCCGGGTTCAACTCGACACGGACCGCGGGCAAGGAGCTGCCGCCGACGGTCACTTGGCCGATGCCTTGGATTTGCGCGATTTTCTGCGCCAAGACCGTCGAGGCCGCGTCGTACATCTGGCCGCGGTTTTGGGTGTCCGAGGTCAGCGCCAGGATCAAGACGGGCGAATCCGCCGGGTTGACCTTGCGGTAATTGGGGCGGCTGGGCAGATTGGCGGGCAGCAGGCTGCTGGCGGCGTTGATGGCCGCCTGCACATCCCGCGCCGCGCCGTCGATGTCGCGGCCCAAATCGAATTGCAGGATGATGCCGCTCGATCCCAGAGAACTGGAAGACGTCATCTCGGTGATGCCGGCGATGCGCCCCAGGGATCGTTCCAGCGGCGTGGCGACCGTCGCGGCCATGGTTTCCGGGCTGGCGCCGGGCAGCGAGGCCGACACGGCAATGGTCGGGAAATCCACCTGGGGCAAGGGCGCGACGGGCAATTGCAGAAAGGCGAGGAGGCCGGCCAGTGCCACGGCCAGCGTCAGCAGCGTGGTGGCGACGGGGCGGTGGATGAAGAGCGCGGAGGGGTTCACAGTGCCTTCCGCCTTAATCCTGGGCTGCGCGGGGCGTTTCAAGCCGGCCGGCCACGCGCCGGGCCAGGCTGTCCATCGTTAAGTAAATGACCGGGGTCGTGAACAGGGTCAGCAGTTGGCTCAGGATCAAGCCGCCGACCATCGTGATCCCCAGTGGATGGCGCAGTTCCGAGCCCACGCCGGTTCCCAGCATCAGCGGCAGCGCGCCGAGCAGCGCCGCCAGCGTCGTCATCATGATGGGCCGAAAGCGCAGCAGGCAAGCCTGGTGGATGGCCTCCCTGGGCGGCAGGCCCTGCTTGCGCTCGGCCTCCAGCGCGAAGTCGATCATCATGATGGCGTTCTTTTTGACGATGCCGATCAGCAGGATGATGCCGATAATGCCGATGATGCCCAGATCCAGGCCGGACGCCATCAGCGCGAGCAGCGCGCCGACCCCGGCGGAGGGCAGCGTCGACAGGATCGTGACGGGGTGGATATAGCTTTCGTAAAGCACCCCCAGCACGATGTAAACCGTCACGATGGCGGCGAGGATCAGCCACAGCGTGTGCGACAGCGAGGCGGTGAAAGCCAAAGCCGCGCCTTGGAAGCTGACCGCCACGCTGGGCGGCAGGCCGACGGCTTGCTTGGCCGCGTCAATGGCCTGCACCGCGTCCCCTAAGGAGGCGCCCGGTGCCAGGTTGAAAGAGATCGTCGAGGCGGGGAACTGGCCGAGGTGGTAGATGGCCAGCGGCGTGGGGCGCTCCGACACCTGCGCGATGGCGGACAGCGGGACTTGGGTGCCGTTCGTCGAAGGGATGCGCAGCCCGCCCAGATCCTCAGGGCTCGAGCGGTAGTCTTGTTTCACTTCAAGCACCACCCGGTATTGGTTGGACTGGGTGAAGATCGTCGACACCAGCCGCTGCCCGTAGGCGTCGTACAGTGCATTGTCTATCGCCGCCGTGGTGACGCCCAGCCGGCTCGCGCTGGCGCGGTCGATGGACACGAACGCTTGCAGCCCCTGGTCTTGCAGATCGCTGGCGACATCGGCGAGTTCGGGCGCGCGGGAAAGACGCTCGACCAGGCGGTGCGTCCACTCGCCCAGTTCCGCCGGGCTGGCCGTTTCCAGCGTGAATTGGAACTGGGTGCGGCTGACCCGGTTTTCCAGCGTCAGATCCTGCACCGGCTGGAGAAACAGCGCGATGCCGGGAACCGCCGCCAGCTTAGGGCTTAGCCGGCGGATCACCGCCGAGGCATTCACGGCCCGCGTCTTCAGCGGCTTCAGGTTGACCAGGAACCGACCGCTGTTCAGCGTGGGATTGGTGCCGTCCACGCCGATGAAGGAGGACAGGCTCTCCACCGCCGGATCTTCCAGGATGACGCGGGCCAAGGCTTGTTGCCGCGCCGCCATGGCTGGGAAGGAAATATCCTGCGGCGCGTCCGAAATGCCCTGGATCAGCCCGGTGTCCTGGATCGGAAAGAAGCCCTTGGGGATGATGAGGTATAGCCACACGGTCAGCCCCAAGGTGGCGAGCGCGACCAGCAAGGTCAAGGTTTGCCGTTGCAACACCCAGTCCAGCATCCGCCCGTAACCGGCGATGGCCTGGTCAAAAACCCGGCCGCTGCGGCGATAAAGCCGGCCGGCTTGCGCCTCGTCCACAGGACGCAGCAGCTTGGCGCACATCATCGGCGTCAGGGTGAGTGAGATGACGGCGGAAATCAGGATGGCCACCGCCAAGGTGACGGCGAATTCGCGGAACAGCCTACCCACCACGTCCTTCATGAACAGCAGCGGAATCAGCACCGCGACCAGCGAAAAGGTCAGTGAAATAATCGTGAAGCCGATCTGCTCCGACCCCTTCAGCGCCGCCTCCAGCGGCGGGTCGCCTTCCTCGATGTAGCGGGAAATGTTCTCGATCACCACGATGGCGTCGTCGACCACGAAGCCGGTGGCGATGGTGAGCGCCATCAAGGTCAGATTGTTGATGCTGAAACCGGCGAGCCACATGACGCCGAACGTGCCGATCAGCGACAGCGGCACCGCGACGGCGGGAATCGCGGTGGCCTGCGCGCTGCGCAGAAAGACAAAAATCACCAGCACGACCAGGGCCACGGACAGGCACAGCTCGAGGCGGACATCCCGCACCGAGGCGCGGATGGTGGTGGTGCGGTCGGTCAGCGGCGCAATGTCCACCGAGCGCGGCAAGGCCGCCTGCAACTGCGGGAGCAATTGCTGAATCCGGTCCACGACCTCGATCACATTGGCGCCCGGTTGGCGCTGGATGTTGACGACGACCGCCGCCGTGTCGTTGGCCCAGGCGGCGAGGCGGATATTCTCGGCATCGTCCACGGCCTCGGCGACCTCGGACAGGGCCACCGGCGCGCCATTGCGGTAGGCGACGACCAGCTTCTGGTAGTCCGCCGCCAGCCGGAGCTGGTCGTTGGCGTCGATGATGGCCGCGCGGGCCGGGCCGTCGAACAGGCCCTTGGGCTGGTTCACGTTGGCGGCCGCGATGGCCGCGCGCAGATCCTCCAGGCTCAAGCCGTAGGCGGCCAGGGCCTTGGGATTGGCGCGGATGCGCACTGCCGGCCGCTGTCCGCCGGTGATGCTGACCAGGCCGACGCCGGGCAATTGGGCGATTTTTTGCGCCAGTTGGGTGTCGACCAGGTCTTCCACTTTGGACAGCGGCAAAATCTTCGAACTGACGGCCAGGGTCAGAATCGGCGCGTCCGCCGGGTTGACCTTGTTGTAAACAGGCGGCATCGGCAGGTCGGTGGGCAGGAAATTGGCGGCGGCGTTGATGGCCGCCTGCACCGTTTGCTCGGCGATGTCCAGATCCAGGTTCAGATTGAATTGCAGCGTGATGACCGACGCGCCGCCCGAACTGGCGGATGACATTTGATTAAGCCCCGGCATCTGGCCGAATTGGCGCTCCAAGGGCGCGGTGATCGACGAGGTCATCACCTCGGGGCTGGCCCCCGGGTACAGCGCCACCACCTGGATTGTCGGGTAGTCCACTTGCGGCAAGGCCGAAATCGGCAGCAAGCGGTAAGCCAGGACGCCGACCAGCAACAGCGCCACCATCAGCAGGGAGGTGGCGACCGGGCGCAGGATGAACGTCTTTGACGGATTGAAGGACGGCAGGGGGTCGTCGGGGGCGGGTAGCGGGTTCACTATGGTTTACGTGCCAGCAAGAAAAGGTCGCACGCAACGACGCAACGACGCAGCGCAAAGACGATCTTTAACGTTGCGGGCGCTGCGCCGTCGCGTGAGGCATCTTTTCTGGTTCACGGATTCGTCTTCGGCTGTTTGCCTGGCTTGGATGGCGGCGTTCCGGCGGGATTTTCGGCAGGCTTGCGGGTTTCGCGCTGGACGGCCTCCACACTGGTTCCTTCGCGGAGTTTGTCGACGCCGTCCACCACCACTGCCTCCCCCGGCGCCAGTCCTTCGAGGATCGCCGTTTTTTCCCCTTCGACCGGCCCCTGCTTCACCGGGCGCACCGCCGCCGTTTGGTCGTCTTTCACCACATAGACGAAGGTGCCGATGGAGCCGTGCTGGATCGCCGAGACTGGCAGGAGGGTCGCCGAACCCAGCGTGTCCAGCTTCATTTTGATGTTGACGAATTGGTTGGGAAACAGCCGGTTGTCGTCGTTGGCGAACTGGGCCTTGAGCTTGACGGTGCCCGTGGTGGTGTCGATTTGATTGTCCAGCGCCACCAGCGCCCCCTCCGCGAGTTTGTGCTCGCCGGCCCGGTCATACGCCTCGACGGCAAGGGCTTGCCCCGGACGCCAACGCCGCATGACGGCGGGCAAGTCATCCTCGGGCAGCGTGAAGACCACGGCGATGGGCTGGATCTGCGTGATCACCACCAGCCCGTTGGCGTCGGCCGCATGGACGATGTTGCCTTGGTCCACCAGCCGCAGCCCCGCCCGCCCCGAAACCGGCGCGGTTATCCGCGCATAGTCGAGTTGCAGCTTGGCGTTTTCGATCTGGGCGCGGTCCACTTCCACATTGCCGTGGGCTTGCCTGACCAGCGACGCCTGGGTCACGGTTTGCTGCTCGGCGATGGAGCCTTTTGCCAACAGCGTCTGATAGCGGGCCAGATCAATCTCGGCGTTCTTCAACAAGGCTTCGTCCCGCTCCAACTGGCCTTCGGCCTGGTGCAACTGGACTTGGAACGGGCGGGGATCGATTTCCGCCAACAGGTCGCCCTCGCGGACCATTTGGCCTTCCGTGAAAGCCACCCGGATCAATTCGCCGTCGACCCGGGTCCGCACCGTGACCGTGCGCAACGCGGTGACAGACCCCAAGCCGTTCAGATAAACAGGGAAGTCGCCTTGCGTGGCCTTTTCGACGGTGACAGGCACGGGCAAGTCGGCCGGCTTTCCCGGTTTTGACCTGGGGCCTGGATCGGTTTCCGGGGGGCTGGCGGACGGTTTGCGCAAGCCTTCCGGCGTGGCGGCGGGCGGCGGACGTTTGAAGCCGGGCGGCGTCAGAAAATACGCCGCCAGGGCGAGCGCGGCGGCTACGAGGATCGCCGCCGGCCAACGCCATCCCATTCTTCTGTGTAGACGGGGCGTGGGGGGCAAATCCTGGCGTTCATCGGGGTTCATCAACCGGCATCACCTTCAATCCATCGGTTTTCGTGGCTGGCGCGGACGGGCGGGCCGGGCTTGTCCCGGTCGACGAGTTTGGCCAGCGCATGGTCGCGGATGTTCTCGGGATAAATCGCCCGCCACGCCATCACCGGCATCCCGTCGATGTCGAACGCGGCCTGCACCCGGCAGCATTCGCAGGTGTGCTCGGCGGCCTTGACGCCGGGCTCAACAGTAATTTGATGGATTGATGCATGTTTTCCAAAGGGGCAAGATGTTAAGGACTACTTGCGCAGCCCTGTCGCGTGTTCTTTAAACCAGGCGGGGGCGGCGTCCAACAGCCATTCGCGCGCCTCTTGCGAGTCTTTGAGGCTCATGTCCAGGAAGGCGGTCGTCACGCTGACGACGATGGCCATTTGCCGGGCCGCGTGCGTCTGGATCGCGATTTCTTCCTGGCGGTTTTCCTCGTCGCGGTTTTTGGGGTTGCCTCCGCCACCAGGCTCGCCGCCACCGCCCTTCCTCGGCCGGCCGCCGCCACTGTTTCCGCCGCTTCCGCCGCCGCGCGAAGTCGCCCCGGCCCTGGCGTCATAACCGGCGGCCATCTCTCCGGCGTCAAGGCCTGATGTGACCGCACCGAACCATCCTTTGCCCGGACGCGAGGTCGCCCCGGTCGCGCCGTCGTAGCCGCCCGGCTCGCCGCCGGATGTCCGTCCGCCCCGCTCATGGATGATAGGGCCTATGACCTCAGACCAATACAAGGGGTTGCTCATGCTGCCTGACAGCAAGCGATGGTTCGCCCGCTCAAACCACAGCAGGTGTTTTCCGCCGGGCGGCAATTCGTTCCAGAGGGATTTTCTCGACGCGGGCGTGGAGATTGCCGCCGGATCTTGATCCTGCCCGCCGCTGACGAGCAGCAGCGGCATCTGGATGGCCGCATAACGCCCCGGCGCTTTTTCCCGGGCGGGGTCGGCGTGCGGGCTGATGAGGATCGCGGCGGTGAAAACCGGCGGGGGGGCCGGCAGGGCCAGATCGACTTTTTCGCCGGCCAACACCAGGGCTGTCTGCGCGCCCAGGTCGTAGCCGGCCAGGGCCATCCGGCCCAGGTCGAGGCTGGCGTAGCGCGGATTGCCGCCGCGGACGCGGGCGGCGAGTTGCTCCAGCGCCCAGCACACTTGGGACAGCCGTTCTTCCAGGGCATGCCGGGAAAACACCGCCCGCCCGACCGCTTTGAAGTCGCCGGGCTTGGCCTGGTGATTGGCCCACAAAGCTTCGCCGTAGGCCTTGGGCTGGATGGACACGACGGCATAGCCTGCTTGCGCCCAGGGCCGCCGCCACAATTCGCCCTGCCCGGTGTCCTCGCCCACGCCGGGCAAATAGACGACGACGGGCAGTTTTCCAGGCGCGTCGGGGATGAAGATGGAAACCTCGACGGGGACGCCGTCGTGCGGCCAGGTTTCGCGGGTGGAGCTGACCGCGTGGTTTGGCCCGGCATAACCGCCTTGGCCGGTGAACTCGGCCATTTCACGATCCCGGTCCACCGGCCCGTGGCGATTCCACAGGGAGCAGGCGGCCGCCAGCGACAGCAGGCAGGCCAGGCAGCACGACGCTAATGGTGCCGGTCTCATCCGTTAGCGGAATTTGGATGGCTGGCCGTTGCCACGGTGTAAACCTGGCCATGGTTGAAAACCGCAGGCCACGTCATCCCAAGTCAACCGCCACGAACAGCTTGTCGCCGTCCCGGCGCACCAGCAGCGCCACATGCTGGCCGACCGGCCCGGCGTTAGGCGCGGCAAGGCTGGCCTTTGCCGGGCCGGCCGGCAAGACTTGATATTTCACGATCAGGTAAGCGTCCGTCAGGACGCCCAACGTCAGCGCGATGATCAGGAGTCGAGTAATAAATTGTTGATTCATGAGGCTGGCTCGGGAGGGAAAATACACTGATGAACCCTGTGGCTGCAGACATGGCCGGCTTGACTAAAGGGAATTTGAAATCAACCTTTCAAAACTTATCTGTAAAACTGTTAGGCATTTTCCATGCCGATAATGTTGTCATTGCAAATCAGTGTCTTGGGTTTTGGATTGGGCAGATGAAAATACCGCATGGTCGAAATCAACCAGTTGACCACCAGGTATCCATACGTGGCGTGGGGCTGTGAGTCCTAAGCGGGGCCGTGCGTGGGAAAGGGGAAACTTTAGGCGGAGCCCGGTTAGCGCGGCGGCGGGGGCGGCGGGGGCGGCGGGGTTCCCGGCGGGGGAGGCGGAGGCGGCGTGTTCGCGGCCGGCGCGCCGGGGCGGTAGGCGCCCGCGAATTGGCCCTGGACCGGGACGCGGTGCCCCTTGGCGTACATGCACTGGACATAGGCGTTGTCATAGCGCTGCTGGACGGCGTATCCGGACGCGCCGGCCGCCTCGGTTCCCACCAGCCCGCCCACTAGCAAGCCGGTGCCCGCGCCGTAGGCCGCGCCCTGCCCGCCGCCAAAGGCCGCGCCCACCGCCGCGCCCAGCGCCGCGCCGAGGGCGGCGCTGCCGATGCCGCTGGCGGCGGCGGCCTGGTTGGGCGTCGTTCCGCCGGCTTGCCCGTAGGCGTATTGCCTGCAATTGAAATCGTCGTTTTGGAATTGCTCGAAACCCATGCCCGTGCCCGGCAGGGCTAGCAAGCTAGGCCCGGTGGGCACGCTGGCGCAGCCGGCCAGCAGGGCCGCCGCCAACAGCGGCGAAAACGTGATCGCACTTGCCATCTGCGCTTCTCCTATTGGGGCGGCGGCGGTTGCGGCGAGACTTGCTGCCAGCCGCCGGGGCATTCTTTGACGTAAGGGTAGTAAGCCTGCGCGTCGGCGCAGTAATACCAGTAGTTGGACTGGCTTTGCGGGGCCGGCTGGCCGCCGCCTTGCTCGATATAAACCGGCGGCGAAGCGGGCACTGTGACCACGGCGGGCGGATAGGCGTAATAGGGGGCGGGATAATAGGGCGCGCCCCAGCCGAAGCCCGGCCCGATGATGACGCCGCCATACCAGCCGCCACCGTATCCCCCGCCATGCCCATAATAATGCCCGCCATATCCGCCGCCGCCATAATAATGACCCCCGCCGCCGCCATATCCGCCGCCATGGCCGCCCCAGGCCCGGGCTTCCCCGGCCAGTATCAAGGGGGCGCACAGCAGCGCGGCCAGGCATGCTTGTTTGACCCGATTCATAAAACCTCTCCTCCCCGCGTCGGCGGGGTCGTGTGTGCCGTCGCTCAAAATTCAATGCCGCCCGCCGCCGCCATGGCCGCCAAAACCGCCACCGCCGTGGAATCCCCCTAGGGAGCTTCCTCCCATGCGGCCTCCAAAATAATGTCCGCCGCCCAAGGCATGCGGGCTGAAGCCGCGGCTTGGTGAAAATGTGCGCGGATAGTAGACGCGGGGGCTGTAAGGCGCGGCATACCGTGGCTGGGCGGGCGGCGGACGGAAAGCCCCGCGTCCGTAGCCTTGCGCGGGCGGGAAACCGCCGCCGGGCGCCACGGCCCCGATGGGCCGGGCGATGCCAGCCGGCGGCGCATGCGAAAATTGCGCGGGCCTGAAATGGTTTTGGCTCAGCCCCAAAATAGTCCGCGCGTGTGCTTGGATCGCGGGCGAATTGAACTGCCGCAGGGAGGACGCCCGGCTCTCCGCCAGGATCCGGGCGACAGGGTCGACTCTGCCCGGCGCGCCGCCATGGCCGCCGGCCCAGTGGTTGCTGAGCAGCCAGGCATGCCGGCCGGTCAGCACATGCCGGTGGAAGTCATGCAAGATGAAGTAGCCGCCGAAATACAGGCCGGAAGACCAGAAGGCGTAGGGAACCCAGGAATAAAGGTAATAATAAGGCGCCGGCGGCGGATAGTAAGTCACCACCGGGGGGCCGTCGCTGTCATAGTAGCGGTTGATCCGATCCGGGTCGCCATTCAAGGGATAGCTGTTTTCCGGCGTCACCGCGCCGCCCTCGGCCGGGTTCGCGGACGGCGGAGGATTGATCGCCTTGCCGACGACGGTCGCCTGGCTTTTATACTCGGGCGGGATCGAGTCGTACTCGTTTGAATAATGGGTTTCGCCGTCTTTGTCGACATATTTGTAAATCACCGCATGCTCAGGGCTTATGGCGGGCGCGGCCGGCTTGGCGGCGCCCGGCGCGATGTCCAACCCCAGTTTGGCCTTCACATCCCCGGTCAATTTCAGCGCCTGCTCCTTGCCCATCCCCAGTTTGGCCGAATCGGCGGCCGCGGCCACGCTCTTTTCAATGTCGCCGATGACCGCCGGCGTCACCGGGTAGTCCGCGATCCATCCGTTCCTAGGCTCTATCCCCACGGCGCTTAACAGGCTCTCGGCCGCGGCGTCGTCTGGCGGCTGGCCCAGGTTCAAGGCTTCGGCCAGTTGCGCGGCGAAGTAGCCTTCCGGAACCAAGGCTTGCGCCACCGGCGCGGCGGCGGGCTGGCCGGCGACAGGCGTCGGCGGCGGGGCCTCGGCATTTTCTTGGCCCCCGCGGGCGGGCGGGCAGGCGGCCAGCGCAAGGGCGAGCGCCGCCCAGCCGGGCTGGGTGAAAAACGTCATGCGAATTCGGGGCATGGGGCTCTCCCGGACGGGGGTTGCGAGGCTGGGCGGCGGCGGGCCATGGCGCTGGCGTGGACAGGCTGTCTTGCCGCCGAAGGCCGCCGCCTAGACAGTCTGAAGCAGGCGGAGGGTTCTTTAATCGTTCACTTTAG